>Ga0315336_1001059_pt1 | contig 59747 bp, 50 predicted proteins | sample ASW5metaG_FD_204512 | JGI IMG/M metagenome (GOLD analysis project Ga0315336, IMG submission 204512) | Ammonia-oxidizing marine archaeal communities from Monterey Bay, California, United States - ASW #5 | ecosystem: Environmental > Aquatic > Marine > Intertidal zone | place: USA: California...
TCGATCTCTTCGTGGCGAATGTCCATGTGCCGGTCTAACGACTCCTGTCGTTGTCGACCTCACCTTGACGCGCCTCGGAACAGCTAGGATGCTGGTTCGATGCAAGTGGCCAGCTGTCTGTTCGTCTTCGTCGCGATTGCGCTATCGACAGTCGAGGCGGCACCGGCCGCAGGCGACGATCCGAAAACGGTGGCCCTTCTGGACGAGGCGGAAGCGCTGGACGCCGAAGTCGAGCAGCTCTACGCCGACGGGAAATACGAGATCTCAATGCCCAAGGTCCGACGATCTCTGGCCATACGCTAGGCCGCGCTCGGTCCGGATCACGAAGATGTCGCGACAAGCCTCAATAACGTCGCCCTCTTGCTCCAGGCACGAGGGGATCTGGCGGGTGCACGGCCCCTCCTGGAGCGCAGCCTCGCTATCCGTGAGCGGATCTATGGCCAGGACCACGGGTATGTTGGCCAGGCGCTCCACAACCTCGCCAATCTGTTCTCTGCCCAGGGCGACTACGCCAGCGCCGTCGGGGTGCCCCTCCAGGACTGCAACGCTGCGGTTGCGCACGCGGCGACTCCACCAGTTCCGCGAGGTTCACCAGGTTTTCTGCGATACGAGCGCGAAGATTCGGATGCCTAACTCGCATTTAGAATTGGTGGTTTTGAGTGCCTGCGAGACCGGTCTCGGGGAGGTCACGAGCGGTGAGGGAGTGCTTGGCTTACAGCGGGGCTTCTCGGTTGCGGGCACCCAGAGTCTGATGATGTCGTTGTGGTCGGTTCCCGACGAATCGACGGCGAGGCTCATGAACGGCTTCTACGAGCGGCTGCTTCATCGACGGTAGAAGAGGCCTTCCTCAAGGAGACACTCTCGGGCTACACCGAGTACACGGTCCGGGTTCCGTACCGCATCATTCCGTTCGTCTGGTAGCGGAGTGTGACCCGTCAGCTCCGCTCAGGGACAATCGCTCCCCACGCCGTCGAAATACACCCAATCAGCGCCCGAGTGGTACTCGACGTTGCACTCGCTGTCGAAGGCCAAGATCGCCGAGTTGACCAGCGTCCCCGCTTCTACGCAAGCCACGGCGCCATCCACATAGGTCGTTCTCGTAGACGTTCCGTTGGACCAATCGTATTCCACCACGGTGCCGTTCAGGGTGACAAACGAGTCACAGTAGGTCAGCCACCACACCGGGTCACACGGATACCCGTCGGGACGGGTCTGGTACAGCTTGGTCGTCGTGCTGCCGTCCGCGTGGGTCGTCGAGATGGCCATGTACCACTGGCCGTCTTCTTCCCAGTATTCCGTTACTTTCGTCCTGCCGTTTGAATCGATGGTCGTCGTCTTCTGTGGGCGCTTATCGCCGAAGATGTCGACGCTGCCTTCTTTGATGACGATCCTGCCCGATGTCTTGCTCTCGACGGTCGACGTGGTGTGGGGACGCGAACCTACGGTGTAGTCCGAGACCTGTGTGGTTCGCTCGAACTGTGACTCGTGGACCGAGCGAAGATTCACGACGCCTGTGTCGCTGTAAACCGTCTCTGTAACGGTAGTATCGCCGTTGTCGTGATAGTAGTTCGAGGTCTTTTCGTCCGCCCTTCCATCGCCGGTGTTGTCGTTCAGTCGCACGACTTCTACCGTCTTGCCGTCTGGGTCGATGAGGACGATAAGGACTTCGAATGTGCCATTTCCGTTGATTATCGTGGTCGTTCTTCTGACGAAACCGTTCCTGTCGATCGACTCCTCGACCACCTTGTCCGGCTCTCCATCGTCGTCGTAGTCGTAGGTGGTTGTCGTCCCGACGACCTCGCCGTCCTCGTTCAGGTACGTGCGAGTGACCTTTTCAGGATTCCCGTCGCCATTGACGTCATGGGTCGTGATCGTCTCGACGAGATCGCCATCGGAGTTGTAGATCTCTTCAGTTGTTGGCTCAACCTCGAGCACAAACCGGTTTCCGGCGACGGACACATCTTCGACCGTCTCGCTCTGTTCGATGCTGTCGCCGTCAGAGAGGACCCATTGTGTGCCCATCAGTTCCGGGGAGCTGTGTGCTGTGCAAAGAAACATCAACGCGAGTGTCGAGAGGGTCATCGGCTACCTCTGTGTGGGTTTGGGAGTGTCAATTCTGGAGCTTGCGGGCGGGCTGGAACACCGCCAAAAGCGCAATCACCTTCATCACCACCCTGGTTGTGACTGACGCCTATTGCTGTGGCGTGGGGCACCAGGGTTTCTGCCACGAGCTGCCACAAAGTGTGAAAGTAGCGGACTGTTGACGGGGCGGGATGACCTCAACTACGGGCGCGCCACGCTGCTCGGAATGTGGGACCGAGATGCAGCGCCTCGGCACCCAGACTCCGATCCCCGTCGGGCGGGTCTGGCCGGCTGGAGAGCGCTGGATGAGCGGTTTCGGTCCAGGGATCGGGAGGCGGCGCGACGAAAAGCGGTTCACGAGGCGACGGAGCGCAGTCAGCTCCTGGCGCAGCTCCGGTTGGCGCGACGCCGGCCGCCGTCTTCTCGCAAAGTCGTCTTCAGTACGCGAAGCTGAAGACATACGAGTGAGCCGCTGTCGGTAGGCTGCGTGTACCATTGGTTCGATGAACTCGGGAATGTCCCTCACCGCAGCCCTGTTCCTGCTCCTGGCGCCGCTTCCCGCCCACGCGAATCCGAAGAAGGATTTGCAGGGCATCAAGAAGGGCCCCTCGGCCAACGTCGGCGAGATCCCGGCCCTGGCCGAGCTGCTCCGCCGCAGTGGTTGGGAGCCCACGCCCGAGCTCTCCGGGGCGTTCAAAGCCGGATATGTCTTCCAGGAGACGGCGATGGGCCACCGCCTCCAGCTCGAGGATTGCTTCCAGGTCGAGCCCTCCGTGAGCACCTACACCTCGGCCGAAGTGGTGACCCAGCTCCAGGCCGGTGTGAGCGTCAGGGCGGGCGTGGCCAAGGTGAGCCTGGCGGGCAGCCTGGTGAAGAAGGTCAAGTTCAGCACGCCCGAGCACATCGCGTTGCCGGCGCTGAAGATGATTCCCACCGAGAGCTGCCAGAGCACTCTCCGCGGCGCCGCCGATGCCGGGGTGGACCTCTCGAAGATGTACGTGGTGCAAGAGGTTCTCACTGCCGAAATCGCAGAGCAAACCTGCGGAAGGATCGACGCTGCCGGCAAGTTCTCCATGCTCGGATCGGCGGAGGTCGAGCTGGCCATGGCCTGTGCTCAGGAGAGCCTGGAGCCCGTCGCCATCGCCTATCGAATCACCGCGGTCGGTGAGTTGGCCGGGCTGCGAGACATCGTCACCTCGCATCCCAAGCCCCACCCGAAGCCGCCCAAACCGCCCAAGCCCGCGCCTCACAAGGACGAGGTGGCGAAGCCAGTCAAGGAGAAGCCGCCCAAGGCCGACAAGAGCGCGGTGCAGGCCGGTGGGCGCAAGGACGTCGACGCGGACGGCATTCGCAACGATGAAGACGCCTGTCCCGAAGAACCCGAGGACCTCGACGACTTTGAAGACGAAGATGGATGTCCGGACCCCGACAACGACCGCGACGGCGTGGCCGATGCGGCGGACGAATGCCCCGACGAGGGCGAAGATGCCGACGGCTTTGCGGACGAGGACGGGTGCCCGGACCCGGACAACGACGAGGACGGCGTGCTCGACGCCGAGGACGCCTGTCCGATGGACCCCGAGGACATGGACGGTTTCGAGGACAAGGACGGCTGCCCGGACACGGACAACGATGGCGACAAAGTCCCTGACGTCGCCGACAGCTGCCCCAACGAAGTGGAGACCTACAACGGCTTCGAGGACACCGACGGCTGTCCCGACGAGGACCCGAGATCGGTGATGGACGAGGGGTTGAGGCGGAAATGGCTCTTCTTCGACACCAACAGCGCGACGATCAAACCGGCGACGGCGGCGGAGCTGGCCGTTGTGTTGAAGCTCCTGCGCCAGAATCCTGGTTTGAAGCTGTATGTTCGTGGCCACGACGACAATGTCAGCTCCAGTAGGGGCTCCGCCGACAACTCGGCACGGCGGGCGAAGAGCGTGGTCGACTGGTTGGTCGAGGCCGGTATCTCTCCCGGTCGGGTGGAAGCCAAGAGCTATGGCCCCAACAAGCCCATCGCCTCCAACGACACGCCAGAAGGCCAAGCCCAGAATCGGCGCGTCGACTTTGCGGTGAAGAGCCTCTGACAGCGACCGGTTGTTTCAATGGTATCGACTCCGCGCGACAACGCGCCCAGCCAGGTGAGGAGGTGGCAGCAAAAAGGAGTCACCCATGTCCCTGTCCATCCTCGCCTTGTTGTTCGCACCCTCCGCGCAAGCGGCGCCCCAGTGCTACGAAGTGGTCGGAACCGTCGTGTCGAGCGACATGGGTCCGAGCGGTCCGGACATCGTCGCCGGCCTCGGCGTCACTGCGACCGTGGAGTACGACACCGACGACGCCCTGCTGGGGAGTGTCTTCCCGCAGACCGACATCTGGTATCTGCCGTTTCCCGGGTCCCGCATGGATTTCCTCTTCTCCAACGGGGAGTACGTCGGGTGGGATGCTTCACCCGCTCTCGTGCGGATGTTCGTCTCCCGGCCCTGGGTCGGGGGCACCACGCTCAGCTATGTCGGGGCCTTGAGCGGCCAGCTGCAGGGGCGGGTGATCTTCACCGGTCCCCAGCTCTTCGTCGAGCCGGCTGGAGTCGCGCCTGTCGATCCTGAGCTCCACTTGTTCGATACGCTGGTCGGCGAGGTCGCCGATCTGGCTTCCGGCGCCAAGGCCACGATCGATTTTACCGCCGTGTGGCCCTGCGGAACCCGAGTGGCGCCGCCGCCGCCGCAGGCGAGCCCCGACGACGCTTTCCGAGAACTTCGGGGTGCGATCTCGACCATGCGAGGGGACGAGCACATCCTCTACGACGCCATCGACTTGTCCGAGGCGGCCCTGCGAGAGGCGCGAGCCTCAGTGAGTGCGGGCGACGTCTCCGCCGCCCAGGTCACCTACTGCGAGTCGATCGCCTTCGCCGGTGAGGTGGGTGTGTTGGTCGACATCTTCGCGCCGCGGCGGATGGCGCAACACAAGGCCGACATCACCATCGCCCGGGCGCAGGACGTAGTGGCCTCGCTCCAGCATGAGCGCAGCTCCAGCCAGGTGCCGGCCTGCCCGCTGCAGACGCCGTAGCTCGAAGTGGCGTGGCATCGGCGGGGACCATAGGCACAAAATCTCCAAGAGGAGGACGCGATGGGGGATCCCTATGCGGAAGTGCGGGCACATTTCGATCAGGTGGCCGGCGTCGAGGTGACCTCGGGCCGCGGCGCCCAGGGCATCAAGCGCGGCAAGAAGATGTTCGTCATGTTCCACAAGGGACAACTGCTCGTGCAGCTCTCCCCGAAGCGCGTCCTGGAGGTCATCGCCTCGGGAGACGGGCTTCCCCACGACCCTGGGACCGGCAAGCCAATGAAGAACCGGGTGTTGATCCCCGATGCCAACAAGAGCCTGTGGATTGCCTACTGTGAGGAGTCCCGGCAGTTCGTGAGTCGCTGACCACTCTGAGCTGTACTGAGCGACGTCAGCCTTTTCGGCGCTGAGTCTCGTCATGGGTATCCTGACCATTCTGGGCGCATTCGAAAGAGCGCTGACGTACACCTCCAGCTTGGTGGTGTTCGGTTCTGCCACGAGCTGCCGCAGCACACTTCAATGGCGTCTTTGCACAATGCGGGTCTAGACTGCTTCGGGGCACGAGGTGCGGGATCCATGAAACTCACTACGGTATTGATCGCCCTGGGAATGCTCACGGCGTGCGCCACCGAGGACGTCACCTGCGACGAGGGCCTCGAGGCCAGTGGTGATGACTGCGTCGAGATCGACGCGGGCAACACCAAGACGGCGCCCGGAGACGAAGACGAGGACCCCGACACCACTCCGCCGGACACCACGCCGCCCGGCACGACGTCCGACCCGATGACGCCGGCGGAGTTCATGCAGCTCTTTGGCGACCTCTTCTGCGCCGAATACGCTACTTGCAACCCCGATATCGACTGCGTTCCCGAGGGGGGACAGAACAACGGGTGTCAGTTCGATCCGGTCGCCGCTGACGGCTGCCTCACTGGTGAATACATCTGCGACAACTCCTTCGGGCCGGGCTTCGAGTTCGTCGTCGTGCCACTGGCTTGCGGCGAGGTCTTCTACAACTGCCCGTAGAGCGGCGGCCTGTGCCATTCTCCCGGGCATGTGGTTGTTCTGTCTGGTCTCGCTCCTGCTCTTCACCGCGCTCGACGCCGGTGCGGGCGAGCTCGACGACCTGCAGCGGATCGTTCGAGACCCGGCCACCGATGTGGTGGACCGGCAGAACGCGCTCCGGGAGCTTCGGGATGCGTTCATCGACTCAGGTCAACTCTCAGCTGCCCTCGAGACCACCGCACTCCAAATCGCCGAACTCGAGAAAACAACTGAAACAGATCGAGAGCTCTGCCTGGCCTACTCCGTCCGCGGCAATACCTACGCGCGGATTGGGGACTGGCAACGCGCCATTGCGGACGCCGAGAGCGCACTGAAGATCGCACGTGCGAACGGTTCTGGCGTGCTCATCCGCGAGATGTCGACCGGGCTGGGCATACATCTCGTTGGAGCCGGCCTGACCGAGCGCGCCATTTCTGTGCTCGAGGAGACGCTCGACCTGGAGAGGGGGCAAATGGAACCTCCGAAGGGCAAGATCGCTGGGCTCCTGTCCGCTCTGGCCTTTGCCGAACTCGATCGGGGGGACCGGGATGCGACAGCGACCTATGTCGAGGAGGCCCTGACCCTTCTTGAAGGCTCCGACGCGTGGGGAGTTGGCGACACCCTCACCGCTGCCGATCTCGGCGGCCTCCTGAACGCGCTTGGCCACACAACGAGGGCGAGGACGGTCCTTGAGGAAGCCGTCCGGGCCTTCGAGCGGCTCGATACGCAACGGGTCGAGCGGTGGATCGCCATCGCGAATCTCGGACTGGTGTTGGAGTACCTGGGGGATTCCGAGGCGGCCTACGGCATGCTCGCGGCGGTGTTTCCGAAGTTCGAGGAGCACATGCCTCAGAGTGTGGTGCCGATCCGCAACAACATGGCGCTGTCACTTGCTCGGCTCGGGCGCCGCGCCGAGGCGGTGGCGCTTCACGAGGAGAACCTGAAGTGGATGGCGGCGTCGCTGCCTGACGACCACATCCTGCACGCGAATGTTCGGCTGTCATTGGGCGAGGAGCTCATGGCTCTCCGCCGATACGGCGAGGCCGCAGAACATCTGATCAGAGCCATCGAGATCTACCGTGCGAATGGCGCCGATGGGAGCTTGGAGTTCGGTTCGATGCACAGCAAGCTCGCCAGGGCGCAGGCGAGCCTCGGCGATCGGGAAGGCACCATCGAGAGCGCTCGAATCGCCCTCGAAGTCGCCGAGGTGGGGCGACCGGACGATCCCATGCGCAGCTATCTGGAGCTTGGCGTGGCCGAGGCCCTCAACCTGGTCGGCGATTCGGCGGCGGCCCGGGAGCTCGTGGTGCCGGCGACGAATGCATTGCTGCACCTCGCCATTCGGTCCCTCGACACCATGAGCGAGCGCGAGGCGGTGGCCTTTGTGGAAGATGCGACAGTCGCACTCTCAGTGCGGCTGTCCATCCTCGACCGGCCCGAGGATGCCGCGGAGAACCTCATGTACCTGATGCGCTGGAAAGGCCTGGCCACGAGATCGCTGGAGAGTCGGCGCGCTGCGCTGTACCTCAGCCCGCAGATGGAGACGCTTCGCGAGGAGATGCGGAGCGTCGGCTCGGAAATCGCCGAACTGACGCTGGCGTCGGCGGGTCAGAGCGCAGGTCGTCAGGAGAGGCTGTCGTCCCTGACTGCGGCCAAGGAGCGACTTCAGCGCCAGATGTCGGCGGGCGGCGTCGCCATCGCGGAGCCCATGCTGGGCGATCTGTGCGATGCGTTGCAAGACCGCGCTCTCGTCCAATTGGTGCGCTACTCCAAGGTCGAGGGGAATTTCTACGCAGCATTCGTGATGTTGCCGGGTTGCGATGTGCGCCGAATCGAGCTGGGTGAGTACGGAGAGCTCGAGGCCGCGATTGGCGGCTGGCGCGAGTCGATGTTGAGCGTCGAAATGAGTGAATGGCGTCTCGGTCGCCGGATTGAGCGGATGCGAGCGCTGGTATGGGATCCCATCGCCGAGGTCGTGGGCGATGTCGATGCGATAGCGATCGTGCCCGATGGGGCCTTTGTCGGGGTGCCTTGGGGCGCGATCGCCGCTGGGGATTCGTACCTGGTGGAGCGGTACGAGTTCTCCTACCTGCAACATGCCTACGATCTGGTGGTGCACCCGCCTTCGGGCGAGGCCCATGGGGCGCTCGCCGTCGGCGACGTCGCCTACGGTGAGCCCAACGCGGCCCCGGATGCCTGTGGCCTCGATGCCTTTTCCTACCTGCCCGGGACTGCCGTGGAGCTCGATCGGGTGGAGAAGTTGCTCTCGAAGCGGCGGACCGGGCGTCCGGTTCAGAGGCTCGCTGGCCGCGACGCCAGCGAGTTGAGAGTCGCCGAAGCCGCAGAGGGAAAGCGCGTCCTTCACCTCGCGACGCACGGCTTCCTGTCGTCGGGGAACTGCCGGGCGTCGCTGACCCCGAATCCCGATGCCGTGGTCGATCCAATCGCCTTCAACCCGCTCTCCCTTTCGGGGGTTGTGCTCGGCGACGTCAATCTGGGCGGGAGCGCCGGGTCGGATGGTCTGTGGACGGCAGAGGAGGTCGCGTCGCTGGATCTGCGGGGAACCGAGCTCGTCGTCTTGTCGGCCTGTGACACGGGTCTTGGCGAGGTGCGGGTCGGGGAGGGCGTCTTTGGGCTGAGCCGCTCGTTCAGGGCCGCCGGCGCGTCCCATGTGGTGATGAGCCTGTGGCCGATTCCCGATGCCGAGACCGTGGAGTTGATGGCGTCCTTCTACAAGGGCTGGCTGAAGCATGGGGACGCCAGTCGAGCGTTGGCCGACGCCCAGCGGGCGAGGATTGAGGCGGGTGATTCAGTGGGCGCATGGGGGCCTTTTGTAGCGACGGGGGCTCCTTCCCCCAAATGACGCCATCGACGGGCTTGACACGGTGTGACCCCCGACCGAACAATCTTTGAATGCAAGAGCCGACCGTGCCGTTGGTCCGAAGACTCGCCGCGGCGGCAAGGGAGCAGCCCGTCGCGTTGGGCCGCTACGACGTGGTCGGACTGCTCGGGCAGGGCGGGATGGGGACCGTCTACGACGCCATTGACCGCGATCGCGGTACGTCGGTGGCGCTGAAGACCCTGACCGTGGACCAGGCCGACGGGATCCGTCGCCTGAAAAGGGAGTTTCGCACGGTCGCGGACGTCAACCATCGCAATCTCGCCGCCGTCTACGAGCTCGGCTGTGAGGAGGACCTGTGGTTCTTCACCATGCAGCGCATCGACGGGGTGGACTTTCGCCGCTGGATTCGCGGCAAGGACTTCGTCATCGAGAACCCGCAGACGACGCTGCCGGTCGCTCGGACCCTGGATCTCCCGACGGGTGTGCAGGGGACCCTCACCCGGGAGTGGTCCTACGACGGACCCGCTCCAGATCCGACTCCGAGCACCGAACCCTCTCTTCCCAGTCGCAGCTTCGACGACATCCGACAGGCCCTGAAGGAGCTCATCCGCGGGATCGTGGCGCTCCACGACGCCGGGCTCAGACACGGGGACATCAAGCCGAGCAATGTGCTCGTCGATACCGAGGGGCGGGTTGTCCTGGTCGACTTCGGCCTGGCGCAGCCGCTGGAAGGCGACCGGGAGGTCTCGGGTGGCACGCCGGCGTACATGTCACCCGAGCAACTGGGCGGCGCTTACGGCGCGTTGGCCTGGGATTGGTACGCCGTCGGCATCATGCTCTATGAAGCGCTGACCGGCGTTCGACCCTTTGCCGGCGGGAGTGTGCTCGACCTGTATCTGCGGAAGCTGAACGAGGTCCCGCGGGCGCCGCGGGAGGTGCTGACTGAGATCCCAGAGGATCTCAGCGAGATCTGCATGTCGTTGATTCGGCCACAGCCCAGCCAGCGTCCGGACGGACATCAACTCCTGAAGATCTTCGCGGGTGACGAAGAGGCCCGCCGCCATCTTGCAGAGAGGTCGTTGCAATCGGAGTTTGTGGGCAGAGAATACGAGCTTCGACTCCTGGAGCACGCCTACTCGTTGGCCCGCGGAGGCCGCTGTGTGGTCGCCCACGTGCACGGCCCATCCGGAATCGGAAAGAGCGCGACGGTCGCCAACTTCCTCGGCGGGATTCGGCAGATCGATGGCGCCCGGGTGTTCACCAGCCGGTGCTACGAGCGCGAGACCTTGCCGTACAAGGCCTTCGACGGGATTATCGACCAGCTGGCGACCTGGCTTCAAGAGCTGGAGTCCGCGGATCTCGAACGGGTGCTGCCGGACTGGATCGCCGAGCTTGCACAGTTGTTTCCGGTCCTCGAGACGGTCCATGAGGTCCTCGTTCGCGTCAAGACGACGGTCTTGCCGACGGAGGTCATCGAGCTGCGGCGCCGCGCTCTGATCGCCCTCGCAAAACTGCTGGTGCAGGCCTCGCAATCGCGCCCCGTTGTGCTCTACGTGGACGATCTGCAGTGGGCCGACACCGACAGCATCGCAATGCTGGTCTCGATCCTCCAGGGTGCGACCGACGCCAAGCTGCTCCTCGTGCTGGGCTTCCGATCGATCGAGGCCGCCGAAAACCCGGCGTTCGGGCCCTATTTCGAAATGGGTGAGCAACTCGAAGCGTCGGGTTCAGTTGTCGATATCGCCATCGATCTGCTCTCCCAGTCTGAGGCGGAGCTGCTGGCCCGCAAGGTCCTCGGCGGAACTGAAGAACGGGACGACCGCGTCCGTGCTCTGGCCCGAGAAGCTGGCGGAATGCCATTTTTCATCGAGGAGTTGGCCCGCTTCTCCGCCACCCATCCCGAGGCGCGGTTCGAGGATCTGTCTCTCGAAGACGTCATCGGCGAGCGGGTTCGCGGCCTGCCTCCGGAGCAGCGCACGTTGATGGAGATCGTCGCGGTCTCCGATCGTCCCATTTCCCAGTCGATCCTCAGGGATGCCGCTGACCTCGAGGTCGAGGTCATGCCGGCTCTGCTCGCGCTGCGCAGTGCCTGCCTGATCAGTCTCACCGGCGCCGGTGCCGACGACCCGGTGGCCATGCACCACGACCGGATTCGGGAGTCCGTCATCGGCACCCTCGATGCCGATACGCTGGCCGATCATCACCTCGCCATCGGGCGTCTCCTGGCCTGGCGTCACCGCGAAGATCGCTCCGGGCCTCACGTCTTCGATGTCGCCCGGCACCTGAATGCCGCCGTTGGTGGACTCACTCCAGACGAGCGACTCGAGGCCGCCCACTGGAATCTCGCTGCAGGTCGCCGCGCCATTGAATCGGCAGCCTTTCCCCTGGCTTCCCGCTGTTTCGAGGCCGGCATTCGACTGCTTCGGGACGACGCCTGGGACGCCGACTACGACCTGGCCCTGGGGCTGCAGACCGGGGCGGCCGAGACCGCGTACCTCTGTGGCGACTGGGCGTTGATGCAGGCGCGCATCGAGGGCGTCAAAGCCAACGGCCGCACGGTTCTCGACCAGCTCGTCGCCTGGGAGGTCGAGATCGACTCCCTGGTCGGACGTCAGGACTACGCGGGAGCGGTGAAGACCGCCACCCGGGCGTGCGGCCTGCTCGGCGTCGCCATTCCCGACGAACCCACCGAGGCCGACGTCGGAGGTGCCATTCACGGTGCCATGGCCGCCCTGGCGAGCCTGGGACCCACTGGGCTCGACAGTCTCGAGGACGTCTCCGACCCCATTACCGGCGCCGCAATGCGCATCCAGATTCGGGTCGCGCCCGCCGCCTTCTTCGCGGCTCCCATGTTGCTGCCGATCCTGGCTTGCAATCTGGTCAAAACGTCGGTGGATGTGGGTCTGTCCTCGGCTACGCCCTACGCGCTGGCGATCTATGGCGTGGTCCTCAACACCCTCGGAATGCAGCCGGTCGCGCACGAATGGGGACAGGTCGCCCTGGGCTTGATCGACCGGTGGGACGACCGCAAGCTGGAGGCCTGCACGCGGTACGCCGTCGGTTCCCTCGTCTGCAACTTCATGGTGCCGCTCGACACGACCCTCGACGACCTGCGGGACGTGTTCGCCATCGGAAAGCGGACGGGTGACCTCGAATACGGTGCCTACGCTGCCCATGCCTACGTGCACAACGCCATCTACGCCTCGCGTCCGCTGGGTCCTCTCATGGACGAAGCGCTGGCTCTGGGCGAGGAGATGCGGGGCCTCGGGCAAGTCAATGCCATGCACGTGCACGAGCCCTTCGAACAGCTCTTGCGGTCGTTTACTGGCAAAGCTGCGGATCCGGCTCAGCTGGAGGGGCCGTCCTTCAACGCCGGGGACGCCTACGCGCAGGCCGAGATCATGGGCTCGCGAAGCGGCATGTTCCTGATCCAGTACCTGATCGGAGCCGCGCTTTTTTACTTCGGCGATGTGGTCGACGCATCGAGGGAGCTGGAGAAAGCCCGCCAATTTACGGACGCCTCCGCGTCGACCTGGCACGTGCCGATGTTCCATCAGTGCGCCGCCCTCGCCGGTTGTGGGGCCATGGACCGGACCCCTGAGGCGGAGCGTCCGGAGCTGTTGGCGCGAGTCGAGGCCAGCCTCGACGAGCTGCGCAAACTCGCCGCCCACGGTCCGGCGAACTTCGCCCACCGTGTGGCGTACATCGAGGCCGAACTCCAGAGGGTCCAAGGGGATCTGACGGGAGCCGTCGCCGGCCTTCAACGGGGGATCGACCTGGCCAAACAGGGCGGGTGGCTCAACGACGTCGCCCTGGGTCACGAGCTCGTCGCGCGGTGCCATCCCGATGCCGACCGGGCGCGAGACCATCTCGTCCAGGCGGTGGAGGTCTACGCCGCCTGGGGCGCGGCCGGAAAGGTGAAGCAGCTGGAGGCGGGACGCTGACCGATCGGGCGTACGCGAGACGGACCCACACCGTCCGCCAGTCGGACAATCCGCCGCATCGCCGCTCGGTGATTTCGCTCCATCACGTCCTTTGAGCTGGAGAACGCTGCCCTCTTGATCCCCGGCACGGCCGTTGCTTCTTCCTTGAGCACACAAGGAGGTCGCGATGCGGCAGGTGATCGGAATCTGGTTGGCGATGGTCGGGTGTGCGGACGTGGAGCTCGAACGACCCAGGCACACGGGGGAGTTTCTCGAGATTGTGAGTGCGCCGCCGAAACCGCGGGCGGAGTCGCAGCGACCCGCAAACGTCCTGTTCGTCCTGGTCGACGACGTAGGTATCGACAAGGTGCGAAGCTACTATCCGGAGATCGAGGGCCTCGCTCGGCAGCCGACGCTGGACCGTCTGGCGTCGGAGGGTATGCGGTTCGAGAACGCCTACGCCCAGTCGGTCTGCTCCCCGACCCGCGCCGCACTGCTGACCGGCCGCCACGCGCGCAGACTTGGGATTGGCCGGTGGATCCCCGCCTCTTCGGGCTTCGAGCTTCCACTGGAGGCGGTCACCGTGCCCGAGGTCCTCGCCGAGGCCGCCCCCGATCATTGGTCGACCGCGGCCTTTGGCAAGTGGCATCTCGGGTCGTCCAGCGGCCCGTCGGGCAAAGACCACCCGAACCTGCAGGGCTTCGACCACTACTCCGGGGTGATGGACAACTTCGGAACGGCCGAGGACTTCTTTGCCAACACCAAGACGGTGAACGGCGAGCCGACGCCCTACGAGGCCTACGCCACCACCGACACCATGGACGACGCCACGGACTGGATTCGCGAGGCGCCGGAGCCCTGGTTCGCCTACGTCGCCACCCAGGCGATCCACAAGCCGCTGCATCGACCTCCGGACGCGCTTCACTCCTTTGTCGAGGATGCGGTGTTGAGTCCGGAGGAGGAGCTCATCGCCATGCTCGAGGCCCTCGACACCGAGCTCGGCCGGCTGTTGGACACCATGGACCCCGAGGTCCGGGCGCGCACCAACATCGTCGTCATGGGCGACAACGGGTCGGCCGCCAAGTACGTCGCGCCGCCCTTCCTGGCCGAGCGTGTCAAGGGCAGCGTCTACGAGGGCGGTGTGCGCGTGCCGCTGATCGTCGTGGGACCGGCGGTGGGCGCCCCTGGAACCGTGTCTGAGGCGCTGGTTCACGTCACTGACTGGCTGCCGACCATCGCCGAGTGGGCCGATGTCGATCGCGCGACAGTCGAGGCCACTCTCGGCGCACCTGCCGACGGTCACAGTCTCGTTCATGTCCTGAAAGCCCCGGATGTCCCTTCTGAGAGCCGGTATCTCTACGCCGATCGGTTTCGCCCGCTGGGGCCGCCCCCGTACTCCCAGGACCTGCGAACGGTGCGGGACGAGCGCTGGAAGATCATCGACCACTATGTCGACGGCGTCTCCTTCTACGACCTGAGCGGCTTTGACGTCGATGAGGGTGACCCGCTGCCGCTGGACGACCTGAATCTGGAGGAACAGGAGGCATTCGACCGGCTGCAGGCTGAGCTCGACCGGATGGGGGAGGAGTTGGTGTACGGGCTGTAGGCGCTACCAGATCTCGACCTGGTTTCTGGGGCGCATCTCAGAGCCCTGAGCGCATTCGAAGGCGCGACCAAAGTCATCGATGTTCGCCAGCACTCCGTTGACCCTCCACTTTGCCGGCGCGTGGGGATCGGTCGTAGCCTGCACCCCGGCCCGCTCTGGCGTCTGGAGGGCGCACCAGGACTGCGCCCACCCGACGAAGAACTGCTGGTCGGCGCTTAGACCTGCCAGGTCGGGCTCCGGCTGGTTCGCCCCTGCCCAGGCGCGATAGGCGTCCAGCGCGAGCCGCACGCCAGCCTGGTCGGCGACGTTCTCTCCCAGGGTGAGGGAACCGTCCACCTTCTGGCCGGGTATCGCCTCATACGCCGAATATTGTGCCGTCAGCTGCGTCGTGAGCTTGTCGTACGCGGTCTGGGTCGAGTCGGACCACCACCTCGATTCCTTGCCAGTCGGACCGTAGTGGGCGCCATGCGAGTCAAAGGCATGGCTCAGCTCGTGGCCCATGATCGAGCCGATAGCGCCGTAGTTCAGGGCGCGCGATCGACGCTCGTCGAACAGCGGCGCTTGCAGGATCCCCGCTGGAAACACCAGCCCGTTGGTCGCGGGATTGTAGTACGCGTTCACAGTGGGTGCGGACATGCGCCAGATCGCGTCTCCGGGCTTTCCGACCCGCGAAATCCAGCGCTTGCTCTGGTGGCGATAGGCCGCGGCCAGCGACCCATACAGGTCGCCCTTGTGAACGATTGTCCCAGACGGCTCCCAGTGATCGGGCTTTCCGATCAACAGGTTCAGGGAGCGGTGCTTCTGTTGGGCGGTCTTCAAGGACGTCGCATCCATCCACGACAATGACTGGAGCCTTCTCCCTGTGGCATCGACCATGCCTGCAGAAATCTCGTCGACGCGTTCCTGGCTTCGACCCACGAAATGGCGCCCGACGTAAGCCTTTCCCACCTCGTCGGGGAAGTACTCGGCGGCCAGATTGAGGCACAGCGTGTCCCGGTCGACGTCCCACCTTGCCGAAAGATCGGTGAAGTCCGTCGACAGCCACGCCGCCGTCGAGACGAGGAGATGGGCCTTCAAATAGGGGCGTAGTCCGGCGATTCCGCGCTCCCGAATGAGGTTGTCGACCTCGGAAAACCAGGCCTTCTCATAGACGAGGACGGCGGTGTCCGCCGGATAGTCGAGCGCGTTGAGCAGCACCTCGAGTCCCGGCATGAGCGCCTTGAGTTCAGCCCGGGTGTGCGACACGGGTGCGGCCCAGCCTCGCGACGAGGTGTAGTGTTTGCGAAGGCGTTTCTCGATCGCCATGGTGTCGGCAGCTGAGCGTTTTGGATCTCGGTCTCCCGCCGCGTTGAAGAGCTCCCTGAGGTACGTCTCGTGGCTGCTCAGATGATCCGCACTGTCGTAGTAGGCTTCGTGGCCAGCGCTGAGACCACCGGGCATCAGAAGCAAGGCCTGCATTCCCGTGTCCGGATCGCGATCGACGTAGGTGGCGAACAACGGCTCGGACGGCGACGCGGGCAGGAATCGCATCAGGTCTTCGACCGACGAGAGGCGGTCGATGTCGTCGAAGGCCGCCTTCACTGGCCTGGAGCCAAGGCGTTCGACCGCATCGACGTCTTTGCAGGTCTCGTAGAAGTCCAGCATCGCGTCACTGGCACCCGGTACGATCCCGGTCATGATCTCGATCATGCTGTCGTGGGTTCGCTTGCGAATTTCGTTGAACGAAAGAGACCATTGTTCCTTCCCTTCGGGTAATTTTGCTTCCTCCAGCCAGTCGCCGCACGAGAACTGGTAGAAGTCGGAGCACGGGTCGGTGTCGCGGTCGATTCGAGACTCGATCTCCGACGCCAGACGAGAGTCTCCCGGCGCCACTTCGAGCTTGAAGCCGACCTCCGAGGTCTCGACCACCGTCTCCTGGGTCGGGGTGCGGACGACGACTGCGCTCACGTTTTCGAAGGGGTTGGGTTCTGCGGCATCGCCGATCTCGGCGAGGTTGAACTGGTGACCTTTGGTCACGCGAATCTCGGGGGTCTGGTCGGCGAAGCCGTGATCCTGGAGGGACTGCTCGACGAACAACTGGGCTTCTTCGGCGGTGATGATGCCGTCCTTCTTGCCGTCCATCTGGCCATCTGCCCACCCGCGCAGGGCGCCGATCGCGAAGTAGGTGAAGGCGCCGTGCTCCACATCGTGGAAGGGTGCGGACCATTGGTTTGGTCCCGTGGCGACCCACTCGACGTTCTTGCCAGCCTCCTCGAAGGCATAGGTCGGCATGGCAAAGCGCTTGCCGTCGAGGAGATCCGCCCCGCTGCGCCCCTGTCCCGTCCAGCACGTATCGAGGAGCATGACCAGGTCGGCACCGCTGGATCCGGCGATCTTCTCCACCTCCGAGACCGCCAGCGACCGGGGCTCGAAGGACTCGAGCTGGGCGCGCACGTCGTCTCCGAGCAGGATGCGCTCGCCCGTGCTCGGCGAGGCCGCGCCATGACCGGCGAAATAGAACCAGACGCGTCCGCTTCTTCCGGCCTTCTTGGCGGCTTTTTCGACTGCGGCCGCGATCATCTCGCGGCTCGCACCCTTGTCCAGGAGCTGGACGTTGTCTCGGGGAACGCCCAGTCCATACACGGCGAGTCGGTAGAAGGCCCGGGCATCTCGGGCTGCGTAGGGCACATCGCCGATGAAGGCGTAGGTCTCGTTGCCGACGATGACCGCGGTGTCACTCTCGACGCGGTTGCCCGTTCGGAGCGGCGAGTCGATGTCCGGCAGGGTGGGGGACGCCAACGCGGCGGGGATCAGAGTCATCGCGAGCAGGAACAGAAAGCGCATGGCACCTCCGGTCCAGTGTACAGCCCGGGAGGTCAGTCCCCCTTACAGCCACTCACATCGAGGATGCCGTCGATGTCTGTTCCGTTGAGCTTCAGCTTCGCGGAGCCCTTCTTGGTCTGGGTGATGACCGCGGTGACGGTCTGCTTCTCGCCCTCGATCTGCCCGGTTCCCTCGACGTTCATCACCTTGCCCTCGCGGGTGCCTTCCAGGGGCTCGACCGTGCCCGACATCCCGTTCTCGCTGTCCACGAAGGACAGCATTCCACCGACCACTTTGCCTCCCTCTATGACCACGCGGATGTCCACCGCCATGTCGCCCTTCTTGCCCATGCAGATGGATCGGGCCTTCGGCGCTGGCTCGGTCTTCGGGCTCTTCTTTCCCTTTCGTTCTTTGGGGGCTTCCGGCTGCTCTTTGGGCGTCTCCGGCTCGGTCTCGGTCTCGGTCGAACAACCCGCGAGGGAGAGCATGGCGACGACGGTTGCGAATTGCATGAGGTGTTTCATGGGCGCAGGCTAACGCGTCCGGCGCCGTCGTCCGCGGTGGCCTCGCTGCCCACCCTTTACCGACACTGACTCATTCGGTAGGCTGAAACTAGGAGGTGGTCTTGCTCTGGTTGCTCGCAGGCATGGCGATCGGGGCGGACTGGCCAGATGTCGACCAGCCCCTCCGAACCGGGGCGGCCGCGGGCGACGACGCCGCCGTCGTGATCGGCATTGAGAACTACCCCTTCCTCACCGACGTGCCCTACGCCGCCCGCGACGCCGAGGCCTTCTCGGAGTACCTCGTCTACACGCGCGGAGTGCCTCTGCGCCGAATTCAGTCCCTGGAGGGTGGTGATCGGGACCAGATGGAGGACGCGCTCGAGAAGGCCGCCGCCGATGTCGGGAAGGACGGGGTTCTCTGGGTGTATTTCGCGGGTCACGGCGGCGGGGACCCGGCGACCGGAGAGCGGCTTCTCGTCGGAGACACAGCCAAGGCCGATGGTGCTGCTTTCGCCCGGGGCTCCATCTCCGTTGAAGAGGTGAAGCGCATTGCTACGGCCGGTGCCGCCGAGGTCGTATTGGTAGTGGACGCCTGCTACAACGGCCTCGGCCGTGGCGGAGAACAGCTCGGAAAGCAGCGTTTCGCAGTGCCGAGCTACGTGGTCGACGCCCATCCCCAGGTGACTGAGTGGTTCGCCGCGGGTCCGACAGAGCTGGCAAACCCGCTGGAGGCGGTCCAGCATGGTGTGTTCACCTACTTCATGGTGGGGGCGCTGCGCGGCTGGGCCGATGGGGAGCTGGGGGCTGCCGACGGCAAGGTGACGTTGGAGGAGGCTGAAGCCTACGTGAAGCGGTCGCTGAAAGAGGTTGGACAACGCGGGCAGACGCCAAGTCTGGTTCCGGGCGGCCTCCAGGTCCTCACCGTGGGCGACGGGCTGGAAGAGGCACCTGATCTGGCCTCGCTGGTCCACGGCTCGGCGTCGTCTGGCGGGGGCAACAAACCGAACTTCGGGGTGAATGTGGATGTGGACGCCGCGCTGAAGAGCCAGGCTTGTGCACAGGACGCGCAGGTGCGAGGCCTCGCCGACCGGGAGAAACGACTGGCCGACAAGGTGAGCGTGGCGGTTGAAGATGCTGAGGCGACCTGGGTAAAGCTCAAGGAACAATCCTTGAAATGCGGGCGGCTTCAAGACGCCGCCGTGCGCCAGACCTGTCGCGAAAAGGTCGAGTCTTATGTCGACTGGGCCGACGCGCTGGTGGTCGAGGAGCCCGCGGGGTTCGAGGTGGTGGACACGGAGTGTGGAGAGCGGAAAGTCGCCGTGCCAGCTGAGCGCCGCGAGGTGGCGACATCAGCGGACGACGCGAGGGCATTCCTCGCTAAATACGCGGAAGACGACCGGATGTGGGACAACCCAGGCGCTCTGGATCGCCCCACGCTCGACCTGGACGATTCGGACGCAGCTCGCAGCGCGGTCGAGTCCGCGTGGTCGGATTGCGTGGGCGGCGAGATGTTTCGCTGCGCTGATCTGGGATGGCACTTCGAGACGGCCCGCGGGGTGTTTCGCGACTACGATCGGGCGGCGGCCCTGTATCGGGAGAGCTGCGGCCTGGGGGCCCAGAGAGGCTGCGCGGGTCTGGCCTACCTCCACCAACATCATCGAGGGGGCGTCGAACGCGATTACAGACGATCGCTCGAGCTCGCGGATGCCGCATGTAAGGCCGAGGATGCGCGGGGCTGCTACACACTCGGATTGATCCACTCTCGGGGACGCGGCGTGCCCCGCAATCCAGAGATCGCGAAGAGCTTGTATGTACGGGCGTGTGACGATGGCTGGGCTACAGGCTGCACCAACCTCGGGGCGGTCTCGGAGCTATCGGGCGAGGATGGATACCCCTTCTACCAGCGTGCGTGTGAACTTGGCGATCCCATCGGTTGCAGCAATGTGGCGCTGGCGATCGAGCACGGGTTTGCCGGGCCCGATGCCGGGGCGGCGCTCGAGCGCTACGAGCACGCTTGCAGCCTGGAGGCCTCGGGGTGCGTCTATCTCGGCGAATACCTCGCGGGAGGGGCGGAAGAGGCGAGGGCGATGGGTGTCTACAAGGAGACCTGTACCCGCGAACTCCATGGGGCGGCCTGCCTCGCGGCGATCGCCGACCTCAGCGGGCCCGTCGCCATGGAGGTGGCCACGATGGCGTGCGAAAACGGCGTTCGCGAGCTGTGCACCAAGCTCGGCGCGCTCACCCGAGGCGCTGGCGATCACGACGCGTCGTTCACCTGGCTCGAGAGGGCTTGTGAGCTCGGAGATCCCCTGGGTTGTACCAACCTGGGCTACCGGTACAGCCTGGGCAAAGGCGTGGGTCGCGACGAGCGCAAGGCGCGCGCGCTGTATGAGCAAGCCTGTGACGCCCAGGAGATGAACGGCTGCAACAACCTCGCGTATTACTTCAGCGGTGGCAGAGGGGGCCCGCAGGACGACGCCCGTGCCGTCGAACTCCACCGCGAGGCTTGCGATGGCGGATACGCCGAGGCCTGCCAAGCGCTGAAGAAGCGTGGCCTTCAGCCCTGAGTGTGCCTCGTGGGAAATGACGGATGAAGCGGGACGCGCGCCTGATCGTCGCTCTGGACTTCACGACGCCGGGCGAATCGCTGAGTTTGGTAGACGCCCTCGGTGACAGCGTGGGGACCTACAAGGTCGGACTGCAGCTGTTCACCGCTGCTGGGCCGGAGGTGATTGGGGAGCTCGTTCGCCGCGACAAGCGCGTGTTCCTGGATCTCAAGCTCCACGAGATTCCGAACTCGGTGGCCGGCGCCACCCGAGCCGCTGGGGACCTGGGCGTCTCCATGCTCACCGTGCATGCGTCCGGCGGCTCAGCGATGATGCGTGCAGCCGTGGAGGCCGCCAGCGAGACCCCGGGAATGCAAATCCTCGCCCTGACGGTCGTGACGAGTCTGGGGGACGCCGACCTGCGAGAGCTGGGGATCTCCCGGTCTTGTGAAGAACAGGCCAAGCTCCTCGCCTCCCTCGCGAAGAAGAGTGGATGTCACGGCGTGGTGGCCTCACCGAGAGAGGCCGCGATGCTGCGCGCGCGCCTGGGAGATGGCATGCACATCGTCACTCCGGGCATTCGTCTAGAGGGCCGCGACGTTCACGACCAGGTTCGGGTGGCCTCGCCTGCGGGCGCTATCCAGGCGGGCGCGACACACCTGATCGTGGGAAGAGCCATCACCCAGGCCGGCAATCCGGTGGAGGTTGCACGGGCCGTACTCGCCCAGATCTCGGGTCACCCCTGAGTCTTTAGGTCGGCTCTCACGATGTCCTCGAGCGCGCGTAGACCCCTCTCCAGCCGGTCGGTCCGGGACATGAAATCGGCGTCGGCTCGGGTGCGATCGTCGAGCGTTCCGCCCCGGGCGTGACCCACCCTCAATACAACGCGAACGCCCTCCTCTGTGGGGCTCAGTGCGATGGTGTACAGCACCGTCACGCCACCCCCGACATCGAACGTGTAGGAGTACTCGTCGAACGGTCTCCAGTCGACGACCATCAGCTCCAGATGTACGTCTCCATGGGCACAATGATAGACGGAGCCCTCGGTGATTCGGCCGCCGATTCGATCGACGTGGGCGGTGTCCGAGTCGGTGATGACGGCCCGGGTGTGCGGATCGGTCACGTATTCCCAGGCTCGGGTCGGCGGCACGGTGAAGAACATCTCGCCCTCCATCAACGCCTCGCCCTCGGGGACCCGGAGCCGGACCTTCGACTGATACCGACCCCAGACCTCGGCGAGGTCCTGCACGTAGGTGCGGATGTCTCCGATGTGCTCATACGTCTCGATGTGGGTGGGGAATTCAGCGGCGATGTCCCCCAATCCACCCGCTTGGATGGCGGCTTCTGTGTACATGGCGTAGGCGGTGAGGCCCACGGAGTTTTTGGTGAGGCGATGCACGACGTTCACGTCGGTGCCGACGAGCTCGACGAAGGGGCCGATACGCTGCTCCAGAAATTCTCCGTGATGCACGAAGAACTTGAGGTCCAGGGTGCTGATGACCTTGCAAGCCTCGCACTTGCAGCTGGTGTTGAGGACCATCAGCTCCAGCGCCTTGCGAAAGGCTCCATAGATGACCTCGACGACCTCGATCAGGGTCTGCCCGTGGCCCACCGCCGAATTGGGCGCGTAGGCCAGGACCGCGTCTCCCTCGAGCTTGGAGACCTTGAGCGGATGTCGGATCTCGTTGAAGACGACGTTGAGCAGATCGGCGAGCGTGTCCCGGGCGTGGTCGAGCTCTGTTTTCGTCAGATAGGCTGTATATCCAGTGATATCAGCGATGAGGATGTAGCCGGAGTTGGACATGGTTCCGCCAGTCGGAGGTCATCGACCCCGACATTACTGCACGGCCGAATCGCGGCCCCGCCGACGAGTCAGACGAGTCGCCCACGGCACCATCATCGCCCATGCGAAGATCGGAACCAACACCATCTGCAACCCGCTCACCGATAGGTCCGCTTCACTGAAGAGGAAGAGCAACCAGCATACTCCGGGGATCAGGAAGAGGGATTCCATCTTGTGCGGGGAGAGCCAGATTGGAGTTCTCGCGTCTCCGCTCGCGTCGTCGGGAATGCGGTCGTTGGATTCGTCGACCAGCCACCGCAGGGCACCCGGGGACGGCGAGTCGACGTCGAAGACCGCGTCGCCGACTCGCAGCCCGTATCGTCCGCCCAGAGGCTCGAGAGCAATCGGACCGGCCGACCTCCGCGATGCGCCCACCCGGGTCCAGAATAGCTGCGGCCACCAGCAGACGCCCTCCTCGTTCACCTCGACCACGATTCGCAGCGCGCTGAAGGGGATCATGCAGAGCGCGCGCACGCCGAAGGCCAGCCACAACCAGATGAAGGCCGCGAAAGGCGTCGAGAGGAAGTCATTGGGCCAGTTGACCAGGGAGAGGGCGACCAGGCTGGCGGCCGGCACGGCGAGGAGCAGGCCTCTGCCTGTCGGCGTGGCTCTCGAAAAGCGGGCGAGGAAGGACGGGAACAGACCGACGGCCATCGCCAGAGCCGCGGGTATGAGGAAGTTGGTCTTTGTTCCGTACCAGTACGCGACCGCCAAGAAGGGCGCCCAGACCAACGCGTCGCGCGCGGCCGCGCTCCAGCCTCTCGGACGGATCTCGAAACGCGCCCAGCCCTCGCTCACCATGACACGGGGCAACAGGATGGCCTCGGTGTCCGGCTCGGGCAGGGGAGGGCGTTTGGGACGAAATCGCGAGCCCGCAAACGCGCCAATGAGCGGGATGAACAACAACGCAAGGGCGCTCGACGGTCCGACCGCGAGGTCCTGCTGCCATTGCTGTTCCTCTGTCAGCGGCAAGGGGTGAGGCTCATCCGTGTCGCCCATCGGCGGATGCGCGATGGCAAGGGTCCAGAACAGAAGGAGCGTGAAGATCGTCTACCTCGCAACGGCCGCGTGGGCGCTCTGGAACGCGAGTACTCCGTCCCTGCAGTCGCTGGTCTGCGCCGTCTCGTTGGCCTTCATCGGACAGGTGTACAGATAGCCGGCCTGGGCGAGACCGACCTCGCTCAACCTCTGCTTGTGCCCGACGTGCATTCCCTTGAACCAGAACAGGGTTCCGCCGGCGCTGGCGCCCTCGACCACTCCCCAGGAATCCAGCTGCCACCCGTTTGGTTCGCCCCAGAACGGGTACAGCGTGGCGAACAACTCGGGCTCGAATCCGTCTGGGATGCTCGCCAGGAGCATCTCCTTCTTGGACTTTCCGGGACATTTCCACCCGCCGAGTCCGTCCACGTACTTGCACCCGTGGGCTTCGATGCCTTCGCGGTCACCCTTGGCCCAATGCAGGATTTTCGGGTGGGTCTCGCGGTAGTTGGCCTCGTAGAACTGCATCCGCGCGGCTTTGTCTGTGGACTTCACATACTCGGCGGCAGAAGCGATTCCAGGGGGTCCAGAGGTCTTTGCGTCGGCATTGAACTTCGCTGCTGCGGCGTCCTTCGCTGCCGTGGAGTTGCCGGGGGGCACGTACGGCTTGGGCGCAGGTGTGCCTTTCGACCCGATGGCACCGACCAGGTCCTTGGACGGCTGGGGGAGCCCATTCAAGAGCGCGACGGCATCGGCGCCCTGGTATTGGACAGACGAAATCAGGGTTCCCTCGCGGGTCTCGTGGAGCTTCAACGACGCGACGAGCAACCCGCCCAGGCCGACGATGCTCCCAGACACGACGTAGTCGACGCCGAGGTTTCGGGCGGTGTCGACCTCGCATGCGCCCTCGGAGACACAGCTGGCGTCCAGCCCCATGTCGGAGAGCATGACCTCCATGTTCTCGCGCGTCATGACCTTGACGTTGCTGCCCAGCTTGGCGACCACCGCTCCGCGCACGGTGTCGGTGAGGAGCCCGACCTCGTCTTTGTTCAGGGACTTGCTCGACAGCTCGAGGACCGCCAGGCGCTCGGCGGCGTGGGCGGGCCCGATCAGAGCCAACGTTGCGATGACGAACAGGAGCTGGAGCATTCGTCACCCTACCGCTACGGGCTCTATAAAGATCGTCCCAGGCGAAATCCAAGTCGACCGTCGCGCGCTGACGGGCTGTACCACATGTACGCCGAGGGACTCGTCATGTTTTCCTTGTTGTACCAGGATCCCCCTGGCGAAAGACGCTTAGTGCCGGTGTTCGGACCGGTCGGGTCCGTCGCCTGGTCGGAGTCGGCTGCGCCAAACCAGTTCCAGCTCCATTCCCACACATTCCCGGACATGTCGCACAGCCCGTACCCGTTGCGTTTCTTCTCACATACCGGATGGGTCTGGCGACGACTGTTGGAGACCATCCAACCCACATCTGTCGCGACGTCGGACCCCGAGTACGCGAACGCTTCGCGGCCGCGGGCAGCGACCTCCCATTCGGCCACCGTGAGCAGTCGGTAGCCGTTGGCGTCGGACTTCCACTCGACGTTGGTGCCGTCTACCTCGTACGCGGGTTCGAGTCCTTCGGCGGCACTGATCTTGTTTGCGAACGCGACGGCCTCGAACCACGTGACGTTCTCTACTGGGCAGTTTGCACCGCAGTTGTCGAATTTGGAGCGGTTCTTCAACTCCATGGCCTCCCAGGCCGCCTGGGTCACTTCGTGCTCCATCGTGCAAAACGAGCGCGTCAGGGTCGTTCTGGGGCCGCGGGCACCCGGGACCGTCCGCGACATGGTGGCTGTCTGGAAGCTCCCCGGGCTGACGCAGACCAGTTTGCCCAGGGTTGGACTCTGGAGTTCTTGCGTGACCTCGAACCCCTCGAAGTCCGGTTGCCACTTGGACGACTGGCCGGGGGATGGTGCCGTCGTCTGGACGGGCGCGGTCGGTTGAGCCTCGCTCCCTGCGATCTCGCCAACGACTCCAGACCCTGCAGCCGGGAGGCTCGACAACAACGTGAACGCGTCCTCTGCTGTCGCCTGTTGGGAGCCCTTGAGTTGACCTGAGCTGGTCTCGTGTAGCTTCAGGGACGCCACCAACTTCGGTCCGAAGGCGGTAATTGTGCCGGAAACTACGTAATCTACGCCCAGATTCCGGGCGGTCTCGACCTCGCAAGCCCCCTCGGCGACGCAACTGGCGTCGAGCCCCATGTCGGTGAGCATGACCTCCATGTTCTCCCGTGTCATGACCTGCACTTTGTTCCCGAGCTTGTCTCGGACGCCGCCGCGCACCGCGTCTGTCAGCGCGGCGAGCTGGTCTGTGGGGACCGCTTTGCCCGACAACTCGAGCACGGCCAATCGCTCCGTTGCGTGGGCAGGCCCGACGAGGGCCAGGACTGCGACGAGGAGCATGAAGAGCTGAAGCATCCGTCACCCTACCAATCGGCTGGCCTGCCATGCGGGACGTGTCACAATGGGAGGGAGGAGAGTGACATGTGGCCCCTTCTGATCCTGGTCGCCCTTGGCTGCAACAAGGCCCCGGAGTTCACCGAAGAAGAGTTTGATCTGGTGGGTCTGTGGGCCATCGAGGACGTGGAAACGGACGATGATGACGTTCCGACGGCCACTCAGATCGAGTTTGCCGACGACGGCACCTGGACCCTGGTCGACCAGGGGGACCGCTGCGAAGCGCCCCCGTTCGAGGCGTGGTTCTGCGAGGGAGCGGGCAGCTGGTCCCTGGCCCCGGACTCCCTGCTCGCCGACGACGACGCGACGCTCACGATCGTCTACGACGGCGAAGAAGAGGAGTGGGACTACGACGGCTACTTCGACGGGGACCCCGATCACTTCTGTTGGAAGATGACCCTGCTCGGCATCGAGTGTCTGCTCCGGCAGTAGCTACTGGACGGTGCGGTCGGTGTCGTCGGCGTCCGATCCCTGCAGGACGTCGTCGTTATCGAGGTCGTAGCACGCGTTTGCAGCAAAGTCGTACGGCGTGGAGCCCACCCAGTTCCCTGTCTCGCCGTAGCGGCAGACCAACGTCGTCCGCCACTGGCCACAGTCGGCGACGCCGCAGCCGATGGCGACGGTGTCGTCCCATACGACCTGCGTGTAGTGGCCGAAGATCAGGTAGTTGGTGAAGTCGATCGCGGTCCCGAAGTCGTAATCGGCCCGCTCGCTCACCCAGTTCGCCGTCGCGGCGGCGCCGTTCTGCACCTGAGAGCTGTAATAGATGTTCTCGCCGACGTTGGCATAGCCGGCGATATTCGTTCTGTTCGGGTCGTGTCCCTGGGGACAGGTGTCGGCCCAGTCCTGGGCGGTCGCTGCGAGGGCGCTGTCCCAGAACACCCGGGATGAGCCCACGCGCTCGCGCCACTCGTTGTGGGCGGCGGTGGTGCCGACGAGCTGGCCGGTCTCGCCAGCCGCGAGGAGGGGATCGGCCACGAAGTTACAGTTGTTGGCGGGAAGCTGGACGACATTCGACGGCTCGCAAGTGGTGACATTGAAGACCTGACCGTAGAGGCCACACGCCGCCTCGGGCACGTTTGGCGTGAAGTTGGCGTAGCCAGCGCCGTCTGCCACGACCTGGGTGCGTTCGGCGAGACCGGCTCCCGACAGTCCGGTCTGCATCCCATTGCACGGTCCGGACGGCACGATGTAGCTACCGGGATTCGGAGAGGTCGCGGTGGCGACCGTTCCGAACGGGGTGGCCCCGGTGATGGTGACGTCGATGGGACCTGGACAGGTGCCGTTGAGCTGGACTGTCGGTGCCGCCAGCGCCAGGGTGGAGATCAGAGTCAGCATGGGTCGATCCGGGCTGGAGACTTGCGAAATCTACCACGCGTCGAGGTCGTCGGTCTGCCACAACCGATGGCCTGGACTGTTTCGCGCTGGAGATGCCGGACACGGCCTACTGGGCGTACAGGACTTCGGCCAGGCGCTCGCATCGTGCGTAGCTGAGGACCATCACGCCGCTTTGGGGTCCAAAAGCGACATACGCGCGTTCGTGTTGGTTCTCGAAGACCAGGACGCGCGTGCCGAGGTCGGCGGGCGTATGGTCGACCACCTGGATGTTCATCCCCATCTCTTCGGCACCGTCGGGCATGGGCATGACCGCCGCTTTTATCTCCTGAGAGACGCGATCTCGGGCCGCGTCGCCCGCGATCTCGGACTTGGACATGCCCCGGTTGCGGAACAGGTCGGAGTAGAACGCCTCGACGTCCTCGGGAGACGAATTCGCGCGCTCGAAATTTACGTACCGGATCTTCTGCTCGGGCTTGTCGAGGCCGTCTGCGGAGACTGTGAAGGTCGTTGGCTGACCCGCCGGTGTCGGGACGTCGGCGACCGGGACCCCGTCGGTTCGGAGTTCGTATCGACCGTGTGGCGTTTCCACTGACAACCACTCTTCGTCCAACACCCGGATCTCCACATCGGCCTCACCGCTCCAGACGGCGCCAATGGCGAGCTCCAGTCCCCGTTCGAGGCCCTCTTGTGTCACCTGGTCGCGCAGCTGTTCGGAGGGGTTCATCGTGCGGCACCCCAGCGTGGAGCCGACGAGCACCGCCACGCACAGCCCGACCATCGCAGTTCTCATGCCCGACGTACGGTTCTGGTGCCCGACTATTGCCGCCATAAGCGGTGGCCGCCGTGGGACCTCGGTCGTTCCGATGAGATAAGCGTACATATGGAGCGCCTCCCCGTTCGCGTACTGGCCGTCTTGACCGCCCTTCTTCTGGCATCTGTTCTCCTTTACGGGCTGTGGTCGTCGGCTGACACCGAGATCCCGCCTCCGGCCAGGCTGGTACAGGTGGCGCCACCTCCTGGCCCGGATCGGCACGCGATCGAGACGACGAGGGCCACGTCGGAGTCGACCCCAGAATCCACCGTCAACGCCGAGATCCTGGAGTGGTACGCCGAGTTGGAGCGGGGCGTTGCCGCGGTCGAGGAGCACTGTGGTGTTCGCGGGATGACGGTCGCCTGCGAGGGCGCTGTCTGCTCGTTGAGGCAGCCCCCGATTCCGACCAACTCTGTCCTGCATCAGCTGTACCGAAAGCCTCAGCTGGTCGCAGAGCGCCTCATGGTCTTCGGCATGGGCCTGCCGACCAGCGTCTCCCCTTGCTTGGAGGCCGCTGTCCGGATCCCACCAGATAGCGGCAACTGGGTGAGCGCACCCCGGGCCGTCATCGACCAGCAGGTCCCCGCGTGCTTCGTGATCACCCACGAGACCGGCCCGGAACCCGAGGGTGTCGATGCCGCATATGCGGCGGCGCGACTCTGTAACCATCTCGCCGCCGACGCCGGGACCCCCGAGGCGGGCACCTACCACGTGTCACCTCGGATCGAAGCGCTCGTTCAAGGCGAGGAGCGCCCTCCAGGTCGTTGAGGTGTCACGGCTCTGCGAGAGCCTTGGTGAGCCACTCTTCTCGCTGGGCTGTGGCCTGCCAGCGATAGGGCGCTATGACCGTGAAGTCGGTGGGTCTCAGCCCTGGCATCGGCCCTGGCGAGGCAACGACTGGTTGCCCGGGAGGGACTTGTGCCCGATGGATTGAGATCACCCCGATCCACGTTTCGCCGACCGGCGGACCGTGCAGGGGCTGAGCTCTCCAGGCGTCATGAGCTCCGCCGCGTACCGCGTAGAAGCTGGACTGGCTGTCGGCAGCCCAGCGGGCCGTGGCCCTGCCCAGCGACGCAGAGCCTCGCACCACGGCGAGCACGTCCACTTCGATTACCGGCGGGTCGCCCTGTGTACCCGACTCGGTGTGCAGGACCAGGCATCGAATGACGGCGTCTCCGAGAGTTCGGACCATCACTTCTGGCGGAGCGGGTGCACCCATGGGCGACGGTAGCACGCCGATACTGGGGCGGGCGTCTAGTCGCCGATGTTCGCCAGGGCCTCGAGCAACAGCCCCGGGAGCCGGTTCATGTCCTTGATCTTCAGGTGCTCGCCGCCGATGGCATCCAACAGCAGGTCGAGGCTGCGCTGGTGCACGTAGCCGTGGGACGCCGCCAACAGCACTGCTCCCTGCTCGCTCAACTTGGTTCCGTGGCTGGTCAGCACCTGCTCCCCCTCGAAGAAGGCGAAGTCCGAGAGCAGGAACAGCACCCGCACATCCGCCTCCGGAACGCCCGCGAACTGGTCGGTCGCCCAGCCCAGCGCCGCTTCGATGCGCGTGCCGCCGGTGGCCTCGAGGTCGAGGACCTGGTCGGCGACGGTATCGAGGTCCTGTAGATCGTCGAAGTTCTTGATCACGTGGGTGTCGCTCTCGAAGACCGCCAGAGCGATCTCCTCCGGAAGCAGCTTGCCCAGCAACATCAGTACCGCGATGGCGCACACGGCGAGCTCGCCTCCACCCATGGACCCGGAGATGTCGATGAGCACCGCCATCGCCGCTCGGCCGCGGGCGGTGTCCTTGGCGAACAGGTCCTCCTCGGTCACCTGGTCCAGGGTCTTGCCGGAGGCGACGATGGACTCCAGGGTGTTGTCGAGGTCGAGCGCGTCGAGAGAGTCTCCCGCCGCGAAGGGCCGGGAGCGATTCTGCGGGATGAGGCCCTTTTCTCCGGATCCCTCGCCGCGACCCATCCAGTGGAAGGCCTCGTTCATCAACGCAGCCTTGGCGGCCTCCCGAATGCGGTCTCGGACGGCGGTGGACAGGTTCCTGCGGTGGGTGAACCACTGGGTGAGCAGGTTCCGGCCGCCGCCGATTCCCTTGTAGTTCACGGCGTCCGCCGCCGCTTCCGCGGGCAGGTTGGCGCAGGCGGCCCCCATGTCGACGGCGAGCAGCGCCGCCATCGCCTCCAGGTTTCCGCTCTCACAGGCGACCTTGCACAGCTGGGCCATCATGTCCGGCGGCATGCCCGAGATCCGCTGCACGAGGCGCTGGAACCGGTCGGCGTCGTGGGCGTCGGCGAGGACCATCATGCGCAGCTGCTCGAGGGCTTTGCCGAGTCGGTCCCAGACCTCCTCCTCGGGGACCCCCAATGCGATGGCTGCCTTCACCGTGCGCTTCACGTCGTGAGGCGGGGCGATTCGCTCGATGAAGGCATCTAGCACCGGCAGGAATTGGGTGGGTTCGGGCACCCGGGTCAGCGCCTCGGTGGCCAGCTTCCTCGCCGCGTCAGCCCCGGCGGGAAGCTCTGTTTCGATCAGCGCTTTGGACAGCTTGAGGGTGTCTTGGAGCCGCGGGTCCACGGCGTCGACAGCGAGGGGAGAGGCCTCCAATCGCTCGATCTCCAGCGGGAGCGCATCGGTCACGGCTTGCTCCCAGGCCGGACAGGCGACCGCGACCACCGCCAGCAACCCGAGGTCGGGGCGGGCCTGCTTGGCGTACCACTGCTCGAACAGCTGCGGGCGGAGATCGATGCCGAACTGCGACTCCAGCCAGCCGGCGGCGTCCAGGGTTCGGCGTGCACTTACGGCCAGGGACGCCGCGCACAGATCGGCGGGTGGATCGATCCACTCGCCGAGGCCGACCACCAGTTCTGCGAAGCCGGACAGGTCCACGGCCCGGGACATGGCCGCCTGGGAGAAGGCCTCGCGGCGTGCTGACATCGCCGGGTGGGGCCCGAGGAAGGCGAGGGTCCGACCCAACTCCCGTGCGGTTCCGGTCAGGAGGAGGTCGTCGAGGTGGGACTGGAGCCCGGGATCGGCGATGCCCGCCAGCACGCCTGCGAGCTCCCACGGCTCGGTGCAGGCACGGGCGAGATCGGGGCCGTATCCGGCGGTCACGCCGTGCAGGACCAGGATGGGCGTCAGCTCTCCGACGGCGGCCAGGAGCTGGCGGGCGACCCAGACGACGACCAGCGGTCGGGTGCGGATCCCGCTCGCCTCGAGCTCGACCGGACCTCCGAAGTGGTGGACCAGCTCTCCGAGGGCGCGGTCGACTGGATCTGCGGAGCTGTACAGGGTCTCGAAGAGGTCGAAGGCGCCCAGATCCTCTTCGTCGTCTTCCTCGAGCAGGTCGCCGAGGTCGTCGAGGTTGGTGAGTGCGTCGAAGTCCAGATCGAGGTCGGCCATGTCGCCCATCAGGGCTGCGAGTGGGTCGTCGGCCGGTGTGTCCTCCAGCTCTTCCGGCGTTTCGACCGCGATCTTCTTCTCGTCGGTCGCCTTGGCCTCCGGGAAGAGAAGTGCGCGAGCAACCGCATCGGCCAGCGGCTGATCCTCGAGAGGCGTGCACAGGACGGCGGCGTCTACATAGTCGGCCGCTGCCAGGCTCCGCAGACGCGCCCATCGGGCAGAGAGAAACTTGGGAATGGCGAGGGATGTCCGCAGTGAGGGCTTGTGTGCCGCGGTCTTCTGCCGGCGCATAGCTCGCGTGAACGCCACCGCGAACTCCACCGTCGTGAACAGGTCAACTCCGTCTCCCGGCAGGTTGCCCGCCATCTCAGCCCGCGGTCCCGAGCACACGGGTGAGCAGGCTCTTCAGGTATTTGTCGGCTTTGCGTCCGGGCTTCATCTCGATGGCGTGGGAGAGCACCAGGGTCGCGGCCTCGGCCAGGATGGTGTTGGTGATTTCGGACCCAGCTCGCTTGGCGCGCTCGGCCGACAAGCGGGCGATGCCGATGGAGGAGCGAATGGACGCCGCGCGGGCCACGGCCGGATCGGTGCGAGTGGCCTCGACCAACGCCAGGATCTGCTCCAGCTGAGCGGGTCCGACCTCGTATTCGCCGCACTTGCTGCGCACGATCTTCAGCTCGGTGGACTTCTTCGGGTAGCCCAGCTCCACCCAGACCTTGATGCGGTCCTGGATGGCCGATGGCAGGCGTCGGGTGCCGCGGTTCTCGACCGGGTTCATCGCCGCGATGAGGTAGAAGTCGTCGGACACCCGATACCAGCTTCGCAGGGCCGGAATGTAGAGCTTGCGTTCCTCCAGCGCGTCCAGGAGGGTGTTCAGCACGTACTCATCGCCGCGGTTGAGCTCGTTGGCCAGGAACACGCCGCCCTGGAGTGCGGAGACGGTGAAGGGGCCGGGTGAAAACGCTTCCGCGGCGAAGCCGTACTTGAAGACCAGCGTTGGATCGAAGGAGCCGATGAGGTTCGACGGCCGCACCAGATCCGAGAACGTCACCCAGTCGAAGGGTTTCTTCAGGTCGTCGGCGAACTTTCGACAGAGCGCCGTCTTTCCCGAGCCGACCGGGCCGATGAGCCCGACGTAGAGGTCGGCGTTGTGGGCGTCGAGCATCGCGTCGTAGGCGGCCTGGTATTGGCCATCGAGGATCATCACCGTCTTGTCGGTGAGATCCTCGATTTTGGCTGATTCGAGGAGTTCGATCGTATTCATGCAGAGTCCTCGCCAGAGAAGAAGCGCTCGGTGGTGGTGGGGGAGACGGTCTGGGGAAGCGTGAGCTTGATCTTCTGGAAGGCCCGCACCACGGTGGCGTACTCCTCCTTGTTGACCGAGGTCCGCCGCTTATTGAAGCCGATGGACTCCAGGATCTTCCGCCCGTAGTGGGTGGCCTGCAGACCGGCGATGTCGTAGCGCAGCCCACCGCTCTTGCCGGCCTTGGCGATTTTGACCCCGGCGAGCTCCTTGAGGCGGGCCGCGGTGAGGAGCTTGTCCATCCAGCCGATGCCGGTCTTGTCGCCGAAATCGTGGCTCACGCGCAGGTCTTTGATGAGTCGGGTGCGGAACCAGACCAGGGCGGCCTTCTGGGCGCGGGCCTCGAGCAGCGCCTCGGGCAGGTCGTCCACCGGCCCCATCAGCGCCCGCAAGTCGTCGCCGCGGCAGTAGATGTGCCTGCGGCGGTTCTTGTTGCTCGCGGTGGAGATCTTGCCGGCCCACACGTCTGCGGCGTCGCTCATGGCGCACCTCCCACGATCCGCGAGTGGTTGCCATCTCGGACGACCCGCTGGCGGTGTCCCTTGGCGTCACCGAGGTCGGCGTGGGTGATCAGGATCAGCTGTCCGGCGACCTCGAGCTCGGAGATGCGCTCCAACAACGCGAGCTTTCGCGCGCCATCCAAGCCGTAGGTCGGCTCGTCGAGGAGCACGAACGGAAACGGACCGATCTGCTCCGCCAGCGCGAGTTTCACCGCCAGTCCGAGCAGGAGTCGATGTCCTCCCCCCTGGTAGAGCGCCGCGGGGACCTTCGAACCCACGTCCTTCGGGGTCACCAGGACGGCGTACTTCTTCGGGTCGATGTCCAGGGCTTTGAGCTCTCGGTCGTCGCCGGAGAGGTGTTTGTGGATGGCGAAGGCCCGCTCACCCATCTGGGCCGAGGCCCCCTCGCGCAGGTCTCGCTGCACGGACTTGAACCCCTTGCCCAGCACCCTGAGCCGCTTGGCGACCGCGGCGTCGGACTTGAGCTTCTCCGCGGAAGTGTGGGCCTCTGCCGAATCGCGGTCGCAGCGGGCGATGGCGTCGTCCACCTCTCCGACCTCGGTGGAGATGCGCTCGACCAGCTCCGCGGCGTGCTCGGCGTCGGCGTCGAGGCGGGCCCCATCCGCGGTGACCGACTCCCGCTCGGTTTGGAGATGCGTGGCGATGGCGTCGGGGTCAATGTCCGGAACCGCCGCGATGACGGCGGATTTCGCCGCTTCCAGTGCCGCTCGGGTGGTCTGCACCTGCCCGGAGGCAGCGTCGACCGTCTCCTGCGCGGCCCCGTGTCTCTCGGCGACACCCCGTGCCTCCGACGCCGCCAATCGGGCCGCCGACCAGGCCTCCTCGGCCGCGTCCAGGGTCGCCTGGGCGGCATCGGCGCGATTGTCGACCTCGCCAATCTGTGCGTTCAACGCCGTCAGTTCAGCCTCCAAAGGAGGGATCTGCGCGGCGAGGTGTTCGGCGGTGACCTCCTGACCACAGTGGTCGCACTGGCCTCCGCCCTCGAGCTCCTGGCGTCTTCGCAGGCGCCCCTCCAGGTCACCGCGGGCGGCGGCCAGGGTCTTGGCCTCGTCGTGGAGCTCCCGCTGCGCCTGCTGGGCGGTGGTTCGGGCGCCCTCGAGCGCGGTCTCTCGGCGGGCGGAATCGTCCACCGTTGCGTCCAGTGCGGACTTTTCTCCGAGGGCGTCGCGGGCCTCCTCGGCCCGGCGCAGATCGGCTGTGGCCTCGTCGGTCTCGCTCTGGGCCTCCCACTGGGCGGAGACGAGCTCGGCCAGCTGCTCGACGGACTGCCGCCGCGCATCGAGGGACTGCAGGCGCTCGGCGACTTCGGCCGCCCGCTTCTGCGCCGCCTCGAGCTCGGCCCCCAACACCGCCTTTCGGGAGACCCGTCCCTCGCGCTCCTCGGCCAGCTGCTCGAGCTTGGCCTCCAGCGCCGGCAGATCTCGGGCCGCCTTTTCTCGCTCCAGGGCCATGGCGCGGAACTCCTCCTCGACGAACACCGCCGAGGTCACCCCGAGGACCATGTCCAGCTGGGTGCTGCCCTCGAGGATGTCGGCGATCTTGCCCTGCCGGTGATGCACGGCGAGCTGCCAGGCCCGCCGGGTGAATCCCAGGGCGTCCTGGAGGGCGGCGGCGAGGTCGGTCTCGAGGTCGTCGAAGTCCGAGGAGACAATGTAGGTCTCCGCCTCCTGGTCGGGAGCGCGGCTCTTGAGGGTGAAGTGCCCGTGAACCGTAGTCTTCGACTTCGGTGGCTTCACGTGGATTCGCTGCAGCCGATAGTGCTGACCATCGCGTCCCACGAAGCACAGCTCGACGCCGACAGTGCGGGTCTTCGGGTGCATCAGGGCTGAGGGGGCCAGGGCACCCACGCGGCCAAAGAGCGCGTACTCGCAGGCGTAGAGAACCGAGGTCTTTCCTGCGTTGTTCTCTCCTTCGAGGAAGTTCAGTCCGCCCTGGAGGACCACGGTTTCGTCCTCGTAGCGCCGGAAGTTCCGCAATCGGATGGAGGTGATGCCGCTCATTCGAGCTCCACGCCGTCGAGGGCGGAGCCGGTGAGCAGTTCCTCGATCCGCGCGCGCAGCTTGGCCCGCGCGTCTCCCGTCGGATTTCCGATCCGGGTGAGGTTGTCGTCGTCGTCGAGCAGCACGTTGGCGTAGGCGAACGCCGCGGCCCCGAGCTCGGCGAGTCCGGGGTGCGCGGCAACGTCGTCCACAGCGGCGAGTTTCTCTTGGATGGCCCGTTCGTCCACGGCGTCCTCCGGTGGGTCGTCGAAGCTACCTCAGCGGCTGCGGAGGTATGCTGGCGCCGACGAGGGAAGGGGAGAATCGATGGGTGTGCACCGGATCGAAGCCGCAAAGACGGGAAGGTCGAGTTGTCGGCAGTGCAAGCAGAAGATCGCCAAGGCGGAGCTACGCCTCGGCGTCGGCCACGCCCAGGAGCACGGCGGGCACTCGATGCAGTGGTATCACCTGCAATGTGCGACCCAGGAGCGTTTTCTGGAGCTCGAGGAGGCCCTGGCGGAGAACACGTTGGCGGTGCCGAACCAGACCGCTTTGGAGGCGGGGATCGCGGCGTCCATTCAGGGGCAACCGGCGGCGACGTACCCGCGGGCGATCTTCGGCTCGGACTGCGACACCTACCACTGTGTGCACTGTGGGAACTGGTCCTTTCCGAGCACCATCCGGATTGTGGTCATCCGTCCCGTGACGGTGGGTGGCAGGACCTTCGATCGGCCAGTTCCGATCGATGTGGGATGCGCCAACGAGTACCTCGGCGACCCGGCACTGCTGGACACCGTGATCCAGAACACGGGTCCCATCGACGACTTCAACCTGAAGTGGCTGAAGGAGTCGATGACCTAGCTTTCAAGCTCGTGGTCTATTGGGCCACGGACGCGCTGTCTGGCAGTGTCGACAGAAGGGAAAAGGTGTCGTCACCCGACAACTGCTCCGAGCCCAAGAGCTGGCCGGTTTGTGTTGCATGCAACTTCAGAGAAACGACCAGCTTGGGGCCAAAGGACGTAATCGCGCCCGAAACCACGTAGTCGACGCCCAGGTTTCGGGCGGTCTCGACCTCGCACGCGCCCTCGGCGATGCAGCTGGCGTCCAGACCCATGTCGGTCAGCATCACCTCCATGTTCTCTCGGGTCATGACCTGCACTGAATCGCCGAGTGTCGTTCCCACGCCCTTTCGCACAGCATCAGTCAGGGCCGCCAGCTGGCCGGAGGGGATTTGGGGTTCGGCGTCACTGGACAGCTCCAGGACGGCGAGGCGTTCCGCGGCCTCGGCGGATGGCGCAAACGAGAACAGGCATACCGCGAGAACCATCTGAAACCCGAACAACGTGACCTCCGCCACGTGACCTTACTCTCTTTGGCGGCATGTTCTCGGGAGTGCAAGTCTCTCCGTTGTGAATCGCGTGATTCGGCCTGGGAAAGGCGTTCGGTCCACGGCGGCAGTCGCTCGCGACGTTCGTGGAACCACGAAATGTCGTGGGTCGGCCCGGCGGTCCGATCTGGACGACCGCCGGTAAAGAAGCTCTTCAACGCGATTACCAGGCCGTCATCCTCTCCGGCTACCCGTGGCACAGGCCTTGCTTTGACCCAGGTTCAGACTCCAGGAGCTCCCATGGCACACGTCAGCGACATCGCATTCACCCCCGCCGTCAAGCAGATCCAGGAGGAGAAGGGCTCCCGCGCGGGCTACGCCAAGATGGCCGAGCGAGGGGGCTGGCGGAGCACCGTGGACGACGCGCTCGCCGCGTTCATCGGCGCCCGGGACTCCTTCTACTTCGGGACCGCCAGCGCCGCGGGTCGGCCCTACATCCAGCATCGCGGGGGCCCGCCCGGATTCCTCAGAGTCCTCGACGACACCACGCTGGCCTTCGCCGACTTCGCCGGCAATCGCCAGTACATCTCGATGGGCAACCTGGCGGAGAACGACCAGGCCTACCTGTTCCTGATGGACTACCCCAATCGCCAGCGGATCAAGATCTGGGGCCGCGCCGAGGTCGTGGAGGACGACCCGGAGCTGCTTCGGAGGCTGGTGGAGCCCAGCTACCGGGCGCGGCCCATGCGGGTCATCAAGTTCCACGTCGAGGCCTGGGACACCAACTGCCCCCAGCACATCAAGCCGCGGTTCACCGAGGAGGAGCTCGCCCCCATCATCGGCAAGCTACAGGCGCGAATCGTCGAGCTGGAGGCCCAGATCAGCCGCCAGTGACCTTGCGCACGACGCCGGCCTTCTTCATGCGAGATCGAACGGTGTTCGGGTGCTTTCCGAGGATGACGGCCGCGCCCTTCGGCCCCTCGATACGCCACCCGGTGGACTCGAGCACGCTGACGATGTGTGCCCGCTCCACGGCGTCGAGGGTTCGTCGATCCGGGCCTGCGGAGGCTGCCGAGGCCGGGGCCTGCGCTCGCGATGGCAGCAGGGTGTCGTCAATCTGGAGGGTTCCCGCCGTGCTCAGAATCATGGCCCGCTCGATGACGTTCTGGAGCTCCCGCACATTGCCGGGCCAGTCGTAGTCCTCGAGCGCGCGCTGGACCTCGTCGGGCACCCGGTCGATGGTCCGCCTGAACTTCTTGGCGTACTTGCGCACGAAGTGGGCGACCAGCTGGGGAATGTCCTCCTTGCGGTCCTTCAAGGCGGGGATGTCGATGGGGAAGACCCCCAGCCGGTAGTAGAGGTCGCTCCGGAAGTTTCCCTGCTGGACCTCGGCGAGCAGATCGCGGTTGGTGGCGGCGATGACCCGGATGTTCACCTTGAGGGTCCGCGAGCCTCCGAGCCGCTCGAACTCCCCCTCCTGCAGGGCGCGAAGCAGCTTCGGCTGGAGCTCGAGGGGCAGCTCTCCGATCTCGTCGAGGAAGAGGGTTCCGCCGTCGGCGAGTTCGAACCGACCGGCGCGCTGTCCGGTGGAGCCCGTAAAGGCACCGCGCTCGTGGCCGAAGAGCTCGCTCTCGATGAGTGTCGCCGAGAGTGCGGCGCAGTTCACCTTGACCAGCGGCCGGTTGCTGCGGGGGCTGAGCTCGTGGATCGCGCGGGCAAACAACTCTTTTCCGACGCCCGTCTCGCCGAGCATGAGCACGGTGGCGTCGGTGGTCGCCACCTGTTCGATCCGACGCTTGGTCATGGTCAGCGCGAGGCTGTCGCCAACGATCTCCCCGAAGTTGTTGGAGAGTCGGATCTCCTGCTGCAGGTAGGTGTTCTCCGCGGCGAGTCGGTCCTTGAGGTGCTCGACTTCGCGGTGGGCGCGGGCCAGCTCGGCCCCTCGCCGCCGCCGCTCGCTGATGTCTCGGAAGGTGACCACCGCGCCCTTGAGGTTGCCCGCCTCGTCGCGAATCGGGGTGCTCACGTACTCGACGTCGAGTGAGGTCCCGTCCTTGCGCCAGAAGACCTCGTGGTCGACGCGGTGGATCGCCCCGTCCTTGAAGGCCTGGTAGATCGGGCACTCCAGGCGGTCGTAGTGGCTGCCGTCGCGCTTGGTGTGGTGGATGAGGTCGTGCTGGGGCTTGTGCAGGAGCTCGCCGCGGTTCCATCCCAGGATCTTCTCCGCGGCCGGGTTGACGAAGGTGGTCATGCCCTGGCAGTCGAGGCCGTAGATGCCTTCGCCCACCGAATCGAGGATCAGATCCTGTTGCCGCTGGAGCGCCTCGAGCTGGCGCGAGAGGGTGGGGTCAGAGTCGCTGTTGGAAGGCATGTCCCCGACTAACCTCCCACCCAACGCGGTCTTCGTAGATCCACGATATTTCGTAGTTCGGTGGCTCGTCGTCTGTCAGTGAAAGACCGCTCACCGGCTGATCGGTCGTGACGGCGGACCGGAGACGATGAACCCCGCCCACTCCTGCGGCCTGATTTGGTTGCTCGCTCGCTGCCGGGAGAGGAGCGCGAGCTTGGCCTTGCGCAGGGCGTCCGCCGCTGGGAGAGGTCGTCGCCGATGGAGAATGGACCTGTACATCTCGTCCATGAGCTCCGCCGTCGCGGCATCCGGTACGGCCCATAGGCTGGTGATCAGGTTCCGGGCACCGGCGATGGAGAAAGCGCGTCGCAACCCGAGCACTCCCTCGCCGGATCGCACCTCGCCAAGGCCGGTCTCGCAGGCGGAGAGCACCACGAGCTCGGTCCCCGACAGATCGATGCCGGCCAGCTCGGCGGCGGTGAGGATTCCGTCGTCGGCAGCCAGGGGATTGGGAGGCTGATTCGCGCCCGCGAGCGCGAGCCCGGACAGCAACATCGGATCGAAGCCGTCTCCGTCGCCGGTGAGCATGGAGCGGCAGCGGCCGGTGGCGAAGAAGCCGTGGGTGGCGATGTGCACCAGGGCTTTTCCGCGGAGTGCCTCGGTGACTGAATCCTCGGTCGCCTCGGCGCCACCGAGCCGATCGATGGCGCCTTGGCGGCGGGCCTTCTCCCACTGCGAAGTGACGAGATCGGCCTCTGCAGAGGCGCCTTCCAAGGCCTGGAAGCCGCCGTCATTGCAGGGTGCCAGGCGGGCGCGTTCACCGGTCTTGCCTTCCCTCTCTGCGTCGTAGTCCGCCCCTCCCACGATCAGGGCTCCAGTGGCGCTCGCGTCAGGCGGTTCGAGGAGGTCGTTCGCCAGGTCGAGGTAGGAGATCGCCACGTCTTCGAGCAGATACCTGCCCTCTCCGGTGGGAAGCGCGCCGAGGGGCGCGCCGGTCAGCGGCCCGTCCGGAACCACCAGCACTCGCGAGGCACTCCCGAGCGCGTCCGCGAGAGGCGCCCACACCAGCTGCTGCACGACGACCCCTCGCGCGTCGACTCGGTTCTGAAGTGCCTGCGGGTCGGCAAGGACCTCGCGCCATTGCCGCACCGCGGCGTCGATGGGGGCGGCTGGACCGAGCTCGACGCGGTGGACGGTGCAGTCCTCCGCCGCCATGACGAACGCCAGATAGCGATGGTCCCCGTACGCGTACTTCAGGAGGTCCACGATTGCGTTTCGCCCGTTTGGCAGAGCGTCGCACAAGGCCGCGGGCGTCGCGCGCCAGGCGGCGAGCTCGCGTCGGAATACAGCGCTCTGCTCCTGGAGCGAGCGCTCCAGCTCTTCTCGCTGAATCGACAGTTTTGCGGTGCGTTTCGAACGGTCTTCGGTCCGCAATGGATCGGGCTCCGCAAACGCAATCCGGGCCAGCTCCCGGCGGACTTCTCCCAGCTGCTCGGCGACGTCGGCGGCTTCACCGTCCACCGATGCGAGCCGCCGGGCCGAGGCGACACGTCGCGTCACGGCGCCTTTGAAGAGCAGGGTGTGCGTCCAGTTCTCGGCTGCGTCGGACGGATCGTCGAACAGGGCGACCCAGCCGTTCAGGGTGTCGCGGGACCTCCAGGTAGTCGAGGGCCACCCGCTCCGGAAGGGAGTCCAGCAGGGAGAGGCGGGACTCGACGATGGCCAACGCCTCCTCTCGGAGGGGGCCGGCCGTAGCCTCGTTCCCGCTTGCCTCGAGAACTGAGGCGAGCTGGTTGAGGCTGTGGGCCACGTCGGGGTGTTCGGGCCCCAGAGAGAGCCGCCGTACCTCCATGCTCTGTCGGAACCAGTCCTCGGCGGTGGCTTGGTCGCCCATTGCGTTGGCCACACGGCCGAGGCTGAACTGGCTTGTCGCCACGTCTGGATGGTGAGGACCGAGCGCCTCGCGTCGAATTTCGAGTGCCAGCTCGAGGAGCGGAATCGCCCCCTTGTTGTCGCCTTCGAGCTGCATCAACAAGGCGAGGTTGTTCAGGCTGGTGGCCACGTCGGGATGGCGGGGACCGAGCACCTCGCGGCGGATCTCCAGGCTCTCCTGCAGCAGGGGCCTCGCGGCCTCGTAGTCTCCCAGAGAACGAAGGGTAAGGGCCAGGTTGTTTAGGTTTACGGCGAGATACCAGTGGCGGTCTCCGAGCAGCTTCCTCCAGATCTCGAGGCTCTGCTCAAGGAGGGGGCGGGCGGCGGTGTAGTTCCCCTGTTCGTGAAGAAGGCTGGCGAGGTTGTTGAGGCTGGTCGCCACGCTGGGATGGTTGGGACCTGCCGACGCCCGGGCGATCTCCAGGCTGGCTTCGTGCAGGGGTCTGGCCGCCGCGTAGTCGCCCTGGTCGTAGAGCAGCCCGGCGAGGTTGTTCAGGCTCCGGGCCATAATGGGGTGGTCGTCACCCACGGTCTCGCCGACGATGTCGATGGCCTCTTCAAAAAGCGGACGCGCCTTGCGGTAGTCGCCGTTCGCATGCAGGGCGCCGCCCAGGTTGTTCAGGCCGTCGGCCACCTCGGGGTGTCTGAGCCCCAGGATCTCCCGCCTGATGTCGAGGCTCTGTTCGAGGAGGGGAATTGCGCCAGCTGGGTCTCCCTGGGCCTTGATGACCATGGCGAGGTTGGCCATGCTGGTCGCCACGTCGAGGTTGCGCGGGCCGAGCGCTTCGAGCCGAAGTTCGAGGGCCTCCTCCAAGTAGGGACGGGCGTTTGCATGATCTCCCTGGCTCTGAAGGAGGACGGCGAGATTGTTCAGGGTGCGGGTGATATCGATGTGGTTGGGACCCAATGCGTCGCGCTGGATCTCCAGGCACAGCTCGTGAAGGGGCTTTGCCTCCGCATATTTCGCCTGGCCTTGGAGGGATGCCGCCAGGTTGGTGAGCGTACCGACGAGATCGATGTGACGGGGACCGAGCCTGTCCCGGAGGATCTGGAGTCCCTCTTCGCTGAGAGCCTGTGACTCGGCGTGTTTACCAAGTTGAAGCAGGATGAAGGCGACGTTGTTGATGCTCTCAGCGACCTCGGGTGCCGCGGGACCCAGGACTTGTCGCCGCTGGTCCAGGGCAAGCCGGCCGAGCTCCTCCGCCTCGGCATAGCGACCGGCGTCGAGGAGCTCGTACATACGCTGATCCAGCGAATCCGGATCATCCAGGGGCGCGTCGGCGCCGAGGGCAAAATAGAGGGCGGCGAGGAGCACCGACGTCTTCATTGGCCGCATTCGCCCTCCCGAGAGCCACCGTAACGCCCGATTCGTCGTGAGTGCGCCGGTATACTGCATCCATGCTCTCTGCTCGCCTCGGTTTTCTGCTTCTCCTCGGTTCCACAGCGGCTCACGCGCAGGTCCAGACGCTGTACATCATCGAACACAGCCACAGTGACGTCGGCTTCGACGCGCCGCCGTCGGTCATGGACCAGCGCAACCACGACCGCACCGTGCTCGCCCTCGACCTCGCGGACTCCGATCCCACTTACCGGTGGACCGTGGAGACGACCCATCAGCTCTACGGATTCCTCGACAGGGCAACTCCAGCGGACCGGGCGCGTCTGGTACTGCGGCTCACTCAGGGTCGCTTCGAGTACGGCGCCAACTTCACCAATGTGCACTCCGGCCTGGTCGGCGAGGAGCAGTACCACCGCCTGACCATGCCCGCGATGCACGCAACCCTCGACCTGGGGGTCGCACCCACGGTGGCTTGGCTCGACGATGTGCCAGGATTTTCCCTGGCGACACCGCGGGTGCTTGCGAACAGCGGCATCCCCTACGCCGTCCTGGGGCCCAACGACTTTGTCGGCGGCAATCCCCATATTCCCCTGCAGGATCGCCCGTTCTGGTGGGAGGCGAGGGACGGCAGCCGCGTGCTCACCTGGATGACGTGGGGTTCGTACATCGAGGGGTACTTCGACTGGGGCCTGAACACGCTCCAGAGCATGGAGACCTACATTCCCCTCCGCGTCGGGGAGTTCGAGGCCGCTGGCTATCCCTTCGACGCTCTGCTCGTGAGCCGCGCCTCGGACGACCAGATGCCCAACGACGCCATGGCCAATCTCGTGGATCAGTGGAACGCGGTCCACACCACTCCACAGCTGAAGTTGGCCACGGCAACGGAGTTCTTCGAGTACCTCGAGACCACCTACGGAGACGTGTTTCCGACCTACACCGGCGACGCCCAGGGCGCCTGGGAGGACGCCTCGGCGGTGACCCCGTACAGCGCCTCCCTCGTGCGATCGGCCCGGTCGCGCCTGCCCGACGCCGAGGCGTTGTGGACGATCCTCGATGTCCAGGGCGTCAACGGCTACCCGGCGGCCGACATCGATCGGGCCTGGCGGACCTCCCTCATCTTCGACGAGCACTCGGGTGGCGGCGTGGGCTGGCCCGGCCTCCTCACGCAAGCTGAGGTCGAGCAGGAGAACGCCGAGTTCGTGGCCTACGCGCAGGAGTGCTCCACGCTGGTCTCCAACACAACCGACACGGCCGTGGCCGTCGTCGGCCCGACGCTCGTGCCGACCGGCGAGGCGGCGATCGTGCTGCTCAACCCGCTCGGAGCCGCGTTCGACGACATGGTGTTGGTGAATGTCGACGCCACCATGCCGGCCAACCTGCGCCTCCTCGATCCCGCCGGCGGTCCCGACATCCCCTTTCGGTGGGTGGATCCCGACCGTACAAAACTGGCTTTCCACGCCGAGATCCCAGCTGGGGGCTGGGTGCGCTACGAAGCGGCCGGTGGCGGCAACACACCCACGCACCCCCTCTGGGCGGTCGGAGATCGGGTCTCTATCGGGAACAAAGAGCTCGTCGTGAGCCCGGTGACCGGTACCGCGACCGCCCTGACGGACAGCGACGCCGGCCTCGACTGGCTCGCGTCCCCTGACCTGCGCACCCTGGGCAGCATCGAGGCCGAGGCGAACATTCCCATCTTCTTCGGCGTCACCGAAGAGCGGAATCCGACGCCCGTGACGGTGATGGTCGAGGGGCCGAGCGCGATCTACCGCGGCGTTCGGGTACTCAACGCCAATGGCGACTTGATCCGGGTGTTCCGCCTCTACGAGCACGAGCCGCGCGTCGACATGGCTGTCGTGATGCGGCGCTCCGAGTTGCCCCACGTGCCTTTCGCCGATCACTCGGACCACTACGGCGTCGAGATCCCGGCGAATTTGACCGTGCCGACCCAGCTTTTGATCGATGGCCCCGACGGTTTGTACACCCCGGGGGCGGAGAGCCTGCCCCTCGCGCCGATGACCCATTTTGGCTACTCCACTGGTGCCTGTCTGAATGGCGCGGCCGGCCGCTGGATGTGCATGAGTTCCCCCGACACGGTGATCGTCGACGCGGGCGGCATGGTCGGCTCGAACGGGACGATCCTCGCTACCAACGAGACCTCGATCACGGCCAAGCTCATTCGCCACCACGACGAGGGCCAGGTCCAGGGCGGAGCGATCGTGCCCATCAATGTGGAGCCGGGCACGCCCGACGCCATTCCCTACCGGGTGCGCGTGCGGTACGGCTCTGGACTGGCATCCGCACCGGATCGCGAGGACTTCCGGTGGGATCTGGCGCCGCCATTGGCCGCTGTCGTGGCCAGCGGAACGGGTGATGTGGCCCTGCCGGCGACGGGCACCCTCCTGGATGTCACCGGGCCGGCGACAGTCGTCGCGCTCAAGAAGAGCGAGGCCGGCGACGGCATCGTAATTCGCCTTCGGGCTGACGCCGCAGGCGGCACGGCGGTGATTACGCCGCCGTTTGTGCCCGCTTCGGCCGATGTTGTCAGTCTCGTGGAGGTCCCGTTGTCGCCCCTGGTGGCCGGGCCGACGATCTCGGTGCCTCTCACTCCCGAGGGTGTGGTGACCGTCCTGCTTCGCCCCTAGTGCTTCGCCCGTAGGGATACAGTGCCCCATGCCGACGTACGAGATGTTCTGGGACTGCGAGACGTGCGGAGCGACCAAGCTCCTCGGCAAGTCCCACCGTCACTGCCCCTCGTGCGGAAATGTGCAGGACCCGTCGCGCCGATACTTCCCGGCGGAGCACGAGAAGGTCGCGGTCACCGACCACGTGTTCCACGGCATCGACTGGGAATGCGAGCGCTGCGAGACGCCCAACAGCGCCGCTGCGTCGCACTGTGTGAACTGCGGGGATGCGCGGGACGGCGTCGAGAAGGACACCGAGCGAAAGGGCAATGTCGTCGCCGGTCGCCAAACCGGCCGGCGCGCCAAGACGCCTCCCAGGACCTCCCGACGCGCGCCTGTCCGGCAACCGCCAGTGAACATCAAGGCGTGGATCGTCGCTCGAAAGCGCAAGATCGCATTCGTCTCGATCGTCTCCTTCGTCGTGTTCGCCCTCTTTTGTACCGGGGCCCTGCTGTGGTCCAAGCCCATCACCGCCGAGGTCACGGGACATCACTGGGAGCGGCAGATCCGCATCGAGCGCATGGAGGCCGTGTCCAGGGGCTCCTGGTGTGACGGCATGCCGTCGGATGCGTACTCGGTTTCCCGATCCAGGCGGCAGCGCAGTACCAACCGGATCCCGGACGGCCAGAGCTGCAGCACCGTCAACTCCGACAACGGCGACGGGACCTTCAGCACCAGTCAGGAGTGCACCACTACCTATCGGGAGGAGCCGGTCTACGACGACTATTGCGACTACACCGTCGACCGGTGGCAGCACTCCCACACCGAGCGGTCCGGTGGATCCGGGCGCTCTCCAGCGCCCGACTGGCCGGCCTACTCCGTCAGCGGAGGGTCCAGCCTCGGCAGCACCCGGGTGGGGTCGCGGATCGGGGCCTACTACGTCGCGATGCTGGACACCGACGGCACGGCCAAGGACTGCGACTACAGCCAGAACCGCTGGAATGGTATGGACGTGGGCACCCGATGGCAGGGTCGAAAGCGCATTTTACTCGATAGCCTCATCTGCAAGGGACTCGTCCCGGAGGGCTCGGAATGATCTTGCTCTGGTTGATGGGCTGCGGTCCGATGTTGTGCCAGGCCAACGGCACGGGGCTGGGCACGACGTGGAGCGCCCAGTACATGGCGCCCGCCTGTGTATCGATCGACGGAGACGTGAAGGCGCTGGTGACCGGCATCGAGGCCGAGCTCGGCATCTGGTCGGAGACTTCGGAGATCCACAAGATCCGCGAGTCGACAGCACCCGTGATGGTCTCGGAGAGCACGTATGGACTGGTTCGAGAGGCCCTCGACGTAGCTGCGGCGAGTGGGGGTGCCTTCGATCCGACCATCGAGCCCCTGTCCCGGGCCTGGGGTCTGCACAGCGAGCCGCGCACGCCCGACGATGACACGCTGGCGGCGGCGGTCGCGCAGGTTGGATGGGGCCATGTTGAGCACGGTCGCGAAGACTCGGGCGCCCCGTGGATCGACGGCAACGGGAGGGCCCTCGATCTGACCGGACTGCTGGAGGGGTACACGGCGGACCGCGTCGCGACGCTGCTCTCCAGGAAGAACCTGGGGAGTCACCTGGTCTCGGTGGGGGACGAGCTCCGCGCGGCGGGCGACGGTCCAACGGGGCCGTGGCGGGTGGGGATCGACGTCGAACCCGGAGAGCCGGGCGATGACCTGGTGCTGAAGCTCTCGGGTGGCGGCCTGGCTTCGGCGGGCGGCGGACCCGACACGCTGGATCCAAGGACGGGAAGACGGGCGGCGACGGATGTCCTGCGGGCGGTGGTGGTCGCGCCTACGGCAGCGGAGGCGGATGCGCTGGCGACGGCGTGGGTGGTGCTGGGTTCGAAGGCGGGGTTGGCGCTGATCGAGGCGCGGCCGGATGCCGAGGGCGTCGCCTACGTGGATGGGGGGACGGTTCGGTCCGGTGGATTCTGACATGCGAAGCAGATATCCGTGCACCTCGCCGGGGAATCTCCAGATGGTCACACGCACATTCCTGATGGCGCTCGCGCTCGGCTGCGCACCCGAGTCCCCGGAGACGACGACCCCAGGTCCGGGCAGCTCCAGCTCCACGTCGAGTACCCCGGAGCCCTCCACCCCCACGCCGACGACGACAGATGTGCCCTACGAAGCCGCCTTCTACCCGGCGGATCGGGTGCAGTCTCCGCTCTCGGACTTCGTAGTCGACGGCCTGCACGCCATCGCCGCCCTTGGAGAGGGCCGACAGGAGGACGTCTTCGCCAAGGTCGGCGCCAGCAGCACCGTGAGCCGGAACACCCTGTACTGCTTCGCCGACGACCCCATCGATCTGGGCGCCCACACCGAGCTCACCACCGCCTTGGAGACCTTTCTGGACGGCGACGCTGCGGGCGCGACACCCTTCGATCGGGTGACGTTGGCCGCCATCTCCGGCCGAACCGCGGGATGGGCCATCGACGGACCCTTCCAGGACGAGCTGGCCGCGATCAACCCGCGCTTTTCGCTGGTCCACTACGGCACCAATGACATGGGCATGGGCGCGACCTACCACTCGGCGCTGCACCCGTTCTACGACAACCTCGACGCCCTGGTTCAGATCTCCATCGACAACGGGACCATCCCGGTCCTCTTCGGGATCTCCCCGCGGCTGGACAACGCGGCCGCCAACGAGTGGGTGTCGACCTACAATGCCGCAATTCGTGGCCTGGCTCAGCGGTGGCAGATCCCGTTTATCGACCTGTATCTGGCCACCGAGCACCTGGATGGCCAGGGAATGTCCGGCGATGGGCTCCACCTCGAAGGCTTCTCGGACGGGGCATGCCTGCTCACTGCGGAGGGCCTGGAGCACGGCTACAACATCCGCAATCTCATCGCCCTCGAGGCGCTCGACCGGATGTATCGGACGGTGCTTCTCGACGACGGCGCCCTGGACGACGCCATCGGAGTGCCCGGGTCCGGCGGCCCGGATGATCCCTGGCAGATCGGCACCTTGCCCTTCTCTCACGGCGACGACACCAGCGCCTCTCCGTGGTCCGAGGTCGACGTGTGGGACTGCGACGACGCCGATGAGTCCGGCCCAGAGGTCTACTACGAACTGGAGATTGCCGAGGCGACCGGGGTCCGGGCCGTGGTGGTCGATCCCGGCGACCCCGACATCGACATCCACCTCCTCGACGCGACCGGCGCCTGCGTGGATCGCGCCCATCAACTGCTCGAAGTCGACCTGGAACCGGGTGTGTGGCGATTCGCCCTCGACAGCTGGACCGATGGCGATGGGGTGCCGCACTCGGGCGAGTACCAGCTTGTAGTCGTCGAGATGTAGACGCGGTATCATCCTCAGATGTCGCGAGTAGGGTTCCTTTTCGCAGTCCTGATGGCGGGCTGCGGTGGAGCGGATTCAGACCGTCTCCATCACCGGCCAGGCCCCGACCGCCAGGTCGGCGACTTCCGAACTGGGCTCGAAGATCAGGGCTACGCGGTGCAAGATGGGCTGTTGTTCTACTCGACCTACGACCAGTGCTGCGACCCGGGAGGCCAGTGCTGGGGCAACAACCCCGCGACCCCGTACGGAACCTGGGCGGTGCCCGCGAGTCCCGGCGAGGAACCGGCCGAAGACGTGTTCGAGGGCTGGGGCAAGCTCCCCGTCGAGGGGCTCACGCGCAGCTTCCATCTCCGGCCCGACGAGGCCATCGTGCAGATTGGGACGACCCCGCCGGCCGCCAAATACTTCAGCGCCCGCTCCTACGTGATTCACCGCTTCGACGAGGGCCTCCGCCGACCGCTCTTCGGCAGCCTCGGCCCGTCCATGAACCACCTCACGCTGGCAACGGCCCGCGGTGTCGATCCGGCTGAGGTCTTCAGCGCGCCTCTCGTGCTCCTCACCACGGCCGATCTTGCAGTCGAGCGCGTCATTCGGGAGGCGCTGGTCGCCGCGGGCTTCGACGAGTCCACGATCCACAACGACCGCATCACCCACCACCTGACTCAGATGGGCCTGCACGACGAGGCGGACACCTTCAACCTCACCTGGAGGGTGGCCGTCGACGAGAACGCCTTCGAGGGCGGTGCGTACCGAGCCGACCCCCTCGCGTCGGTCCTGCGAATCACCCCGCCGGGACCAGAGACGGTCGTCGAGCCCCATGGCACGCCGCAGCTGCCGTCTCGAGGTACGGACGTCACCGAGGGGCCGTGGGCCGATGCTCTCGCCGAGCTCGATGCGGCTATCCTGGCGGAATATGCCGATTATGGGCACATTCGCAACACGGCGATTCCGGTCTTTCAGCCCACCCTGGAGTGCTTCGATCTGCTCAACAGCTGTGGCGCGGACCTCACCGACCGCCTGGTCACCGTCATCGACTACTTCAGGATGGACAGCGACGACTTCGTGGTGGTGTTTGGCGTCAACCACGAGGCGAGCGGCAAGGCGTCCTACTCCAATGTCGCGGTCATCAGCGACGAGCACGAGATGGGCATAGTTGGCGTCGACAGCCGGGAGATGCTCGGTTCGGCGAGGCATTGGCTACCCGATCATCCACAGGCCGAGGATCTGTTCGCCTACGTGCTCCGCCGTTCCTGTGACGGGCGACCTGAGCCCTGCGCGGAGATCCCCGAAGGGTGCCCCGGGTGCGACCTCGAGGACCGGATGCGGGTGACCTTCCGCGCCTATCTCGAGCCCGCTACCCAAGCGGCGCCGGTGGCGACCGAGCTCCTGCCGGACACGGCCATCAAGTTCTACGTGCGGTAGGTCCGGCAGGGCCTGGCCTCCTACCAATTCACCCCGGCGGTGAAGGCCACGCGACCGACGCCTTCGGGAGCGGTCTGGTAGCTGACAGCGAGGGGGAGATCGAACGACCCGGTGTCCGCGATGTAGCCCACCGCACCGATCACGCCGAGTCCCGATACGGACGACGCGCTGAGGCCGACCCCGGCGGTCAGTCGCTGTTGAATCGCCGCGCCCACGAGCCCGTTGATGGACGGCAGGACCATTCCGGTCTCGGCCCCGGTGAGCATGATGTTCTCGACGAATACCAGTGTGAAACTGGCATTGCCGTCGATGAACTGCATGGCCTCATACCCCATCGTTGAGTACGCCTGATTCTCGTCGGGGAGCATCACCGCTCCGATGCGAACACCGTGCTTGTAGGTCGTCTTCGGCGAATCGGGATCGGACTTCGCGCGTCCCGCCTTGGTGTGTAGGTCGGACCACCGTACGTCGGCGGCTTCTGTCTCGGACGCCTGGGTCGCGTCCGCCTCATTCTCGGCATCCTCGGCGTGTGCTGGCGTCAGCGTCATGGCGATGAGGGTGGCGATGAGTGTCATGTCCTGTACTCCGTGTGTGCCCGGAGCTGATGCGAGATGGGTGCCGGGCCAAAACGCCGGTTACACCGTGCCCAGGCAGTCCAGATGTCGCCCTGCGTTCACGGCATTGTCGCCGATCGTTGACGCTGTGGCTCAGACGCCGGTTGGTCCCAGCCCTCTACGCGTTCCAGGCCGATCCATCCGGCGGACTCCAACACGCCGCCCAGCAGTGCCACCGGGCGATCGATGAACCGCCAGCCAGTGCTCATCGCTCCGGTCCGGATCTGGAGCACGAAGCCGCGCAACCCCTCGCCGAGGGTCGGCGTCTGTCGGCCGTCCATCTTTCGCGTCAGGGCGATGAGCACATTTTCCTGCAGCGGACCGTCCATCTCGACCTCGACGACAACGTCCTCGGGTCCGCTGTTGTCGAACCGGTGGACCACGCCCGGCTCGGCGATCGCCGTCTCGCCTGCGCTGTAGTCGCGGGCCTCGCCGTCCAGCCAGACCCGCAGCGTGCCCTCGACGACGTGGAACACCTCGGTCTCGTGGGGATGGCAGTGCGGCGGTGGCCCCTGGAACCCCGCCTCGAGCGTCCACCGGAACCGAAACCGACCAGCGTCGGAATAGGCGGACTCCAAGAACTCGAAGTGTTCGCCGGTCGACGGCAGGTGTAGTTGCAATGACGCGATGGACATGGGATCTCCAGAGAGTTAGCACTGCTAACATGACATCGAAATCCAGTCCACGCAAGTCCCGTCGCAAGCCCTCGGGGGCCTTCCACCATGGCAACCTCCGAGAGGCGGTGCTCGACGCCGCGGGGGAGGCGATCGAGGCCGATGGGGCGCGAAAGTTGTCGCTCCGGGCGCTCGGGCGGGCCCTGGGTGTCAGCGACGCCGCCATCCACCGCCACTTCAAGGGACGCGACGCGGTTCTCGCCGCCGTCGGGCACCGCGGGGTGGTCGGACTGGCAGCAGCGATGAGCGAGTCAGCTGACGCACCGGGTCCGTTGGCCGACCGGATGGTCGCCATGGGCATGGCCTATGTCCGCTACTGCCACGCCCACCCTGGCTGGTTCCGGTTGTGGGCTTCCAGGGACTTTCAGGAAGGCGCGGGCGACGCACCGCCGGCCGAGGTCCTCCAGGCCGGACTGTCGATGACCGAGAGCCTCAAGCGGAACCTCGCGATGGTGCACCCGCCCGAGCAGGTGGACGACCAGTTCCGGATGTTCTGGGGCCTCTCCCACGGGCTGGCCGGGCTGGTGGTCGAGCGGGCCTTCAGGCTGGTGGAGACCGACGAGGAACGCCTCGAGGTCGCTCAGGCGGCGCTGCACTGCGCAGTGGCGCCACTGCGTGGCTGACCAGGCCGTCGACGCTGTGCGCTCGTCGCAAGGTTCGAGACGATGATTTCCTGGGCCTGTGAAGAAGGCGGCTTCGACTGAGGCGTTTGTGCGAGGAGGTACGATGTCCTCGATGACGAGGTGGAAAGGTGATGTGGCTGTGGATCCTGGTCGCCTGCTCCGGTGGGGACGGCGACACACAGGAGGACGCGAATCCAGACGACGACGGTCTGGCCGAGGTCTCCGAGACCCAACAGGCCTTCCTGGACCTGCGTGGGTTGCCCGTCGCCTACATGGGCACCTTCACCGAAGACGACGACGGCCCGCGCCGGCTCGACTCCTGGGTCTGGTCCGACCGTGTGGCCGTGTTCGACTCCGGGTACTTCGTCTCCGAGCAGCGCCTCGAAACATCTGTACAGGCCGGCGCCATGCTGCCATCGCAAGTGCTCAAGCTGCACGCTGGCTCCACCGAAGCTGAGCTCGAACAGTGGCTCGGGGCGCCCGAGCCCACCGCCGAGGTGCCCGTGCTCGACCTCGCGACACTGCAGACCGTCGCCTACGAGAAGTACGCGGCGCGGGTGACCCGCTACGACGGCGCCATCGTCTCCATCAGCGCGGGCATGGAGGTGCGTCCATGACCATCGGAACCTTCATGGCCATCCTGGGTGGCATCATGGCCTTCTACGGAGCCTGGCAGGGCGGCGAGGCGCTGGGCGAGATGCTCATCGCCTCCGGCGGGTGTTCGGACGTCATGGAGCGCACACACAACAAGGAGTTCGTGAGCAATCAGGAGTACCAGCGGTGCTTCGAGGGCTTCTCGAACGCCATACGCAACAGCGGCGACTTCGTTTCGGCCATGCCCGGTGGCACAGCGGAGGCCCTTCAGTTCACCGTCGTCAAGAACGGATTGCAGCTCCTCGAGGGCCGCCCCACATCCGACGCCACCCTGCCAGCCGATCTCCGCGGTGCCGAGTGCGACGTGTGCCCCGAGCAGACCGTCGCCGGCTGCCCCGACGAAGTCTTCCCCGTCGAGACCATCTACGGCGCTTTGGTGCCCCCGGGGAGCTCCTGGAGCTACTCGGGCCACGGCCACGGCACCGGTGATGACGACTGCGACTACGCCTGCAATTACGGTCAGACCTGCGAGATAAGCACTGAAAACTACGTTTTGAACTTCACCCTGAGCGTCGACCCCATCGGGTGGGACGGCGGTGGGCACCCCCTTCAGTTCGACTGCACCGCCGAGCGCGGCTTCACCGACATCAACAGCCCGAACACCTACTACAGCCACACCCACCGGGCGGCGGTGCACTTCATCGATGTGAGTGGGGAGTACCTGGGCAGCCCACTGGCCTACGGCGAGATCGCCGAGTGGCTGATGGCCGATCGCGTGGAGAACTGGGCGGAGCCCTGCCCGTGAGTGAGGGCGGGAGTGGGGCGCGGAGTCGGCGTTGGCTCTGACAGCTGTCTGCTAGTTCGCGGTGTAGGTCTGCACGTACAGGGACGCGTCGCCGCCGTTTCCGTCGGTGTAGTTGTGCCGGTAGACGTAGGGCGTCGCGGTGTAGCGGTGGGCTGAGTACTCGTCGATCTCGGTGGCGGGGTCGTTCGGGAGAGAGGGGAGTCCGCCCGAGAAGTGACTCGCACTGCCGACGGTCATCGAGTAGCCCTCGCCCCAGCCGTAGGATGCGCCGCCGCCGACGCTCACGCCGGCGACGATGACCCCTGCGCTCGCACCCATCGATGTGGTCAGCGTCTCGCTGTTGGTCTCGGCATCGGCGACCGACATCACCCAGCTCACCTCACCCACGTCCGAGACCGGGTGGCCGTCGGGGTAGGGGAAGACGAGGTCGTCCGGGGAGAGCGGCGTGCCGTCAAGGGTCTCGGGGTCCGAGGGGTAGCTGTCGATGTCTCCCACCGCGTAGGGGATGTCGAGCACTGGCATGTCGCCGACGGCCTCGGCCATGGCGTTGTATCGGGAGGTCGACCACAGGCTGGTTCCGCCGCCCACGGGGACGGTGAGCACCAGGGGCTGGCCGTCTCCGTTTTCGATGACGCCTGCGGGGTCGTCCACGTCGTAGGTGTAGGCGTCGAAGCAGCCCCAGGAGAGCACCACAGCGCCGTAGTTGGGGCCGAACAGGGCCGGATCGGCGACCACCGCGTAGTTGCTGCCAACGGTGACCGTCTGCGACGCGCTCTGGCTTCGCTCGAGTCCCCACTCGACCTTGGTCGACATGCTGGCGCCGAACATGCCCCAGAAGTCCGCCTGAACACCGACATCTACGTGCATGCCCATCGAGACGGTCTCGGAGCGCTCGTCGCTGTTGCTGGTCTCGTCGCCGTAGCTCGCCCAGGACGGGCCACTGCTGTGCTCGAGATCGTAGGGCGGAAGGAGCATGAGCATCAGCGGCACGGTGTCGCCGTGGACCAGCTCTGGGGAGCCTCGCAGCGTGGCCCGCGGGGAGTCGCCGTCGTGGTCGGCCAGCGCGATCCGCTTCGGCTCCGACGTGATGTTGATGATGTTCTGGTAGGACCGGACGAGGTTCTGGCCGGTGTGGTGAACCCCGATGACATGGCCCTGGTAGCCAGTGACCACGATGTCGGCGCTGTCGTCGAGGTCGGTGTCGGCGGCGTCGATGTCGAGCAGGGTCTCCACGCCGTTGAACTCGAGCTCCTTGTCCAGCACGAAGCCGGCTTCTCCGGCGGCTGGCGTCGGCTTGAAGGTCTGTAGCCAGTCGTCGCACCAGTCGCCGCACTCGTCGTCCCAGAGGGCGGCGATCTCGGCGATGCGGTCTCCGTCGAGGTCGGCGGCGGCGATGCGAACGGGATTGTCGCCGTCCTCGGTCTGCATCAGCCAGGTGTCGGTGTCCTGGCCGGTGATCTCGGCGTCGAGGTTGATGCCGTACAGGTAGCGCTCGCCGTTCCGCGCGTAGAGCAGGATGGGCTCGGCCAGCGCGTCTCCGTCGATGTCCCCGACCGCCACGTCGACAGTCACTCGCGGGGCCGCGCCGTAGGTGTCCTCCTCACAGGTCTGGGTGTCGAAGTGGCAGATGGCGAGATCGTCGGAGTTGCTGACGGCCACGAGCTCGTCGAGGCCGTCTCCGTCCAGGTCTCCGGCGGCGATGGCGATCGGCGTAAAGGTCAGGTTAACACTAATGTTTCCGTTGTCGGACAAGAGCGTGACTGTCGACTGTCCGTTTTCGATGATCGCGAAGGCCTCGGGTCGGGTTCCGAGGAAGTCGCCGCCGGCCACATCGACGATGGCGCGGTTGCCGCCCGTCCAGGCGTCGCCCCACGGCACGCCGTTCTCCGCCGCGTAACCGTCGACCCAGAAGTCGCCTTGCCAGGGGTTGGCGTCGACGATGCCGATGTCCTTGTCGCTGAGGAAGGTCAGGGTCTGGCCGAGGGGTGCCGCGCTCGGATCGAGCGTTCCCTGGCACTTCTCCACCTGGCAGACGCCTTCGATGCAGGACTCGTCCGCCAGGCAGTCGGCATCGGCACCACAAGTGATGTCGGTGTCGGCCCAGGATTCGGTGAGTGTCGTCTCGGGAATCTCTTTGTCGGAGGTCTCTGTCGTCGGACCTGCGGGGGGCTCCATGACTTCTTCCGCGGGCTTGCAGCCGAAACAAGCTGCGATGACCAGTGTGTATATGGCTGCTTTATTCCGATGCATTTGCTATCTCCGGATGCAATATGCATCGCCGGCCATCGTTGCGCCCGAAAAAATGAACAGGGATTCACAAACATCTGTCAGCGAGTGTCCCGAGTACACTTCGGCGACCGATGACCAGCATAGATCCAGAGACCATCGCCCGCGCCCGCACCCGGTTGAAAATCGCCGGTGCGGTCATGATGGCCGCCGGCGTGGTCAACGTGGGATGGTCCTTGATCTGGCTGCTCACCCTGGGCTGGCTCTGCATCGGCCTGTGGTTCGCGGTGCCGCTCATCGGCGCCGTGTTTCAGCTGCTCTTTGCGCTGCTGCTGCTGGTCAAGGAGCCGGTGCGCGAAGGGACCGGCATTCCCTGTATCGGCGTGCTCGTTTCCATCCTGGCTCTGAGCCCTGTTGGTTTCCTCCTCGACGTCAGCGCGTTGTGGTTGGCCTGGTCCGCCCGCGAAGACCTGCCCACACTCGATGACGAAGAGGACGAAGAGGACGAAGAGGACGAAGAGGACGAAGAGGACGAAGAGGACGAACCGATGGATGGATCGGACGTGGAGCCGGTGGTTGTGCGCGGCGATGTGCGCCGCAAGACGGGCTTCATCGCGGTGTGGATGGCCGTGGATTTCCCCGAGGCCAATGACGTCATTGGACCCTTCGACCGGGAGGCCTGGACCCGTCGACCCGTGCTCTCGGACGAGGATGCGGCGCCGATTCTAGAGCTCGCGGCATCGTGGAATTGCTTTGGAGCCTCGCAGATCTTCGCCCTGTTGCACCATCGGTGGGATGCCGATCCCGGGCGCATGGAGCACGGCTGGTTCCTCGGCAATCACCCGTACAGCGAGTCCAAGGTCACCGGCGCCGACTGGCTGCGCTTCACCCACCCCGATCTGCGTCAGTTCTGCGAGACGGATGACGAGCGCACGCCGACGTCGCTGGTGGTCGGGACCCGAGGTGCGGGCGATGTGATGTGTCAGATGGTGGCTGACGCCCAGGGGGTCCGGCGCCTCGACGATCTGATGTTCAACGGGTCCGACCTGACGATTACCGGTGCCCGGATCCTGGCCGAGGCGCCGCTGGACGCGCTGACGTCCCTGCACGTCAGCGAGCGCGGCGTGGACGACGCCGTCATCGACGCGCTCTCTGAGGCCGTCTGGCGCGATGGCATTGATTCGCTCTACCTGTCGTTCGGCTACGGGGCAGAGGTGACCGGACCCGGCATCTCCAGGGCACTGGAGCGCTTCGAGAACCTGAGGGAGCTCGACATCCGCGGCGTCGAGCTCGAGACCGACCTGCCGTCCGCGAAGCTGGTGCGCCTCGCAGTGAGCGGGGTCTACGTCGACACCGTCGCGCCGCTCGTCGAGACCCATCGCGAGACCCTGGTGCAGCTGGACCTCTCCATCATGCGCAAACTTCATGGCGATCCAGCCCCGCTGACTGACGCGACCGCAGTTCTCGCGGCGAAGTGCCCGGCCCTCACCCACGTCGAGCTCGAGACCCTGAGTCCCGACGCTATCGCCGTCGTGGCGGGCGCCGATTGGTCGGTGAACTGGCTGGAGCTCGACTGTTCATACGAGGGCACTGAAGCGGGCTGGAGGTCTCTCACATCCGCGACCTATCGACCGCGTCGCGTGAGCCTGGGCGGCTTCGGTCTGACGGACGCAGTGGTCACTGAGCTGGCGGGCTCCCTGCTGAGGGAGTCCGAACAGCTCGTGCTCAGCGGCGGCAATGGAGAGGTCCAGGGCCAGTGGGGAGAGGCGCTGGAGGCGTTGGCCAGCCTGCCCGGTGTCGTCTCCCTCGACCTGCGGCACATCCGGGTCACACCGCGGGGCCTCCAGGCGCTCATCGACAGTCCGCTCGAGAAGCTCCGGCTCGGCGCTCTCTACCACCTCTTTGGCATGGAGGAGGCGCTCCAGGAGCGGTTTGGCCGCCGTTCTGTCGAGATCGTGAACCGGAACAACAAGGCCATCTGGAGTGCGGGCAAGGAGCCCTTGACCCAACCCGACCCGTTCCGGCTTCTCCCGGCGATCGAGGTCGCGATCGAGGAGCGCGGCGGGACGACTTCGGCGCGAGGCGCAGGAGAGATCCAGGGGCATGAGGTGGCCGCTCCGCTGGAGCAGCTCTTCGCGACGCGGTTTGCCGAGGGCGCGCGGTTCGAGACCCCAGCGGACCACCCCCTCCGCGCAACCGACATCCAACTCGGCGAGCGGACCTGGGTGGAGGCCGTGAAGGTGCCGATCGCTGGAAAGGGAAACCGCGACCTTGTTTGTTTCGCAACCGGCGGCGACGGTCAGGTCCGGTTCGTAGTGGATCTGGGCGACCGAGAGCCCACCAATCCGCTGGTGTGGATGATCGATCGAGACGATCCGCGGATGAGTGCGACGGAAGTCCGGTTGCAGGCGCTCCTCGAGGCGTTGAGCCCCCGATGAGCACTCCGGCTGACCGTTGGACAGCGCGGCCACCACAGCTTCACGGTCTCGCCGTCGTAGATTGGAGGGAGCTTCTTGGCGGCCAATTTTGCGGCCTCGGTGTTCTTACAGCTCAGCGCGGAGATGACGCCACCTCGGACAGTGTCCGTCAGCAACGCGCGCTCCTCCTGATTCAGCGACTTGCCCTCGAGCTCCAGGACCGCGAGGCGCTCCGCAGCCAACGCCGGGCTACAAATCCACAGGAGCAGCGCTGTGAAAACGACTGTCATCGGTCCGCCATGTTCGCGCCAAGTCTACCGACCTTCATCGCTCAACAGAATAGGGGGCGCTGCAGGAGGCCGGCGATGGGCGCACAGTGGAAGAAGAAGCACAAGGCCGCCGCAGCCGATTCCCGCGGCAGGCTCTTTGGCAAGCTCGCCAAAGAGATCATGATGGCCGCGAAGGGCGGTGCCGATCCCGACATGAACGCGCCGCTGCGGATGGCGCTGGAGGCGGCGCGAAAGCAGTCCGTGCCGAAGGACACCGTCGATCGCGCCATCAAGAAGGGCGCCGGGCTCATCGGCGGCGGCGTGAGCTTCGAGCGGGTGACGTACGAGGGCTTCGCGCCCCACGGCGTGGGCGTGATCATCGAGTGCCTGACCGACAACAAGAACCGGACCGCATCGAGCATGCGCATGCTCTTCTGGGGGGGCCAGCAGGGTGCCGTGGGCAGCGTCTCCTGGGACTTCACCCGGGCCGGGGTCATCGAGGCTACGCCACCAGAGGGCGGAGAAGATCCGGAAGAAGCGGCGATCGAGGCGGGTGCGGACGACGTGGAGACAGACGAAGAAGACGGAACCAGCACCTTCGTCACCGCGTCTGACGAACTCCACGCGGTGGGCGAGGCGCTCACCGAGCGAGGCTGGAAGACCGAGTCTTCGGCGCTGGCCTGGATTCCCAACAATCCGATGACCCTCGACGACGACCAGCAAAAAGAGGTCGAGGAGTGGCTGGAGCGCATGGACGCCGACGCCGACGTGCAGAAGATCTTTGTCGCTCTTGCGTGAACCAAGGGGGACCCCAATGATGCCCAAACGCCTCATCGTGCTTTTCCTTCTCTTCGGTTGTGATGATGGCGCCGGGACAGATTCCGACGATCCGTTCTGCGCCGACGCCCCAGAGCCCACGATGACCTGGGAGAACTACGGGGAGGCGTTCTTCAGTCGTCACTGCGACGGGTGCCACACGTCCAGCCTGGTCGAGAGGTATGGAGCGCCCGAGGACATCAACTTCGACGACGCCGCCGAAATGTGGACCTTCGCGGAGGATATCCTGCAAGTGGTCGTCGAAGACCAGACCGAGCCACCCGAGGGGGGGGTCTCTGAGGACGAGCGGACGGCGCTTGAGCAGTATCTGCGCTGCAGCGATTCCGGGACCTGATCAGGAGATCGCGACGCCTCTCTCGGCGAAGAGGGACTCCAGTTCCTCCAGCTCGGCGTGTTGGCGCGCAGTCCCGCCAGATTTCCGGCGCGCCAGCTCGTTGCGCGCCGCCCGAAGTTCTTTGAGCGCCAGTGTGTGCTTGCCCGACAGCAGCGCGACCTCGGCGCGGATTCCCGCCAGGGTCGCGGCCTCTTTGGTCTTCGGGGGGACCCTATCGGCGGCGTCGGCGAGGGCCGTTGCCGCGCGCTCGAAGTCGTCGGTGCGGGCGTAGGCAATGGCGAGGCCGGACTGACACGCCGCGGAAAGGGCGCGACTGCCGAGGTGTTGGGCGAGCTCGAACGATCGCTCCAGCGGAGGGATGGCGGCGTCGGGCTTGCCGGCCTTGAGTAAGGACATGCCGTAGTTGCACTCCAGTCCACACAGGAGACGCAGGTTGCCCGCCGCTCGGGCCATCTCCGCTGCGCGTTCGTAGAGGTCCTCAGCGCCCGGGTGATCGCCGCAGATGGAGCTCAGCTTGGCGAGGTTGCCCAGCGCGAGCGTAACCATCTCTCGATCCGCGGCGGCCTCGGCCTCCGACAGGGTCTGCTCGAAGATCAGGGTGGCCTCGTCGAAGGCCTCTTGTCCCGCCAGCAGGACGCCGAGATTGTGCAGGGTCTTCCTGGCGCCCCGCGTATCTCCGCTCTGCCGGTGGATCGCCAGGGCCTCCCGGTATCCCCGCTCGGCTGCCCTCCAGTCGCTGCTGTACGACACGACCTGTGCCAGCGCACTGATCGCCCGGGCCTCGTAGCGCTTCAATCCCAGCGCACGATGGGCCGCGACGGTCTCCCGGGCCACGCGGATGGCGTCGTCCATGCGGCCTCTATCGGTGTTCATGTGGACCTCGAGTCCCAGCCGGAGGGCGTCGGCGGCGGGCTGGTCGGTCTCCGCAGCGAGCCG
>Ga0315336_1001060_pt1 | contig 59737 bp, 56 predicted proteins | sample ASW5metaG_FD_204512 | JGI IMG/M metagenome (GOLD analysis project Ga0315336, IMG submission 204512) | Ammonia-oxidizing marine archaeal communities from Monterey Bay, California, United States - ASW #5 | ecosystem: Environmental > Aquatic > Marine > Intertidal zone | place: USA: California...
GCATACGGATTCATCTGGCTCGCGACGTCGAAATCTAAAACGGATGGACGTTGGTTCAGAATTGGACTCGCCGTAGCAGCCATTATCTATCTCAATCTAGGCTGGGCGGCTGGCGTTGGCATGAATGTCATGCTTTTGGAAGTGGGAGGCGTGGTTCTATTCGGGACTTTGGCGTTCCTGGGAAGAGGAGGGTGGTCGAAATTGCTGGCTATCGGGTGGCTGCTACATCCTGTCTGGGACTTGGTGCTTCATGCGCCATTCGGACCACACGATCATGCACCAGAATGGTATGTATGGGCGTGTGTAAGTTTCGATATGATCGTAGGAATGTATTTGCTACAGCTGCAGAAGAATGAAGTCCATTGAAACCGCCAGACTCCTGATTCGGGAAATGAATTCAGATGACGCAGCGTTTATTCTTCAGCTGCTGAACGAAGAGTCCTTTCTCGCGGGTATTGGAGACAAAGGAGTCAAGACGCTGGAAAACGCACTCGACTACATCCAGTCGAATGGTGTGGATCTGTACGAGCAGGGAGGAATGGGAATGCGCCTCGTCGAATTGATAGACGCTGGAGCCCCAGTGGGCGTTTGTGGCCTGCTGAAGAGAGACTTCCTTGAATGGCCCGATGTAGGATTTGCGATTAGCGAACCGTATCAGGGAAAGGGATTTGCGGCAGAAGCCGCTAAGGCGATGGTTGCTCAAGGACTCGACGAACTGGGTTATAAACACATATGTGGTATCACCAGTGATACCAATCTCGCATCCCAACGCCTACTGGAAAAGCTAGGACTCTCGCTCGAACGTATGGTTAGAATGTCAGAAGAGAGCGATGAGATCAGACTGTATTCTTAGTTGATTAGCGTTTTTTGGCGGGCGCTCGCGCGCCCGCCAAAAACCCAATCGCTTTAATTCCAAGACTGCTCGGAAGCCCAAGCTTTAAATCCTTTCCACTTCACCTCTGGAAATTGAGACTTCAGCTCAGGAATGCGAACATCGTAGCCGTGGGTCCCGAACCATCTCGTCATAATGACCATATCCTCTCCCCATGCGCTGTATGCTTCTGGAGCGAGCGCCATGAACGAGATATCATGTCCAAGACTCTCGGCGAGTTCGGAAGCATACCCTTCGCCCGTCTGCTCGTCGCCGGCAATATCATACCGTTGACCGTAGACTGCTTCACCTCGATCGAAAACTGCCGCAACGAATGCTCCAATGTCTGACACGGCTATTTGCTGCAAAGGCTTCCCTTCAGGGACGCCTACTGCAAAGACACCGTTCTGAATACCTTCCACAGATTGGGGCACGCGTGCATTGTCCATGAAATAGACAGGCGCAACGATGGTGTACTTCAGACCAGATGCCTTCAGCACATTTTCCACTTCAAATTTGCTGTCGAAGTGCGGAATTCCGGTCGCTTGGTTCGCACTCGCAACGGACGAATAAACCACGTGCTCTACGCCGCCAGCATTCTTGATCGCTTCGATCATGGCCAGGCCTTGCTGTGTTTCTACATCCGTACCTTCTTCGAATGGTGTCGTCATAAAGAAGACCGCGTCGGCTCCGCGCACAGCTCTCGTGAGTGAATCTAGATGCGAAAAATTGCCCTCAACAATTTCGACGCCCCGTTCGGACAACGCCTCCGCCTTTTCTGATTTTGCGTTCCGCGTCAATCCGCGAACAGTGTATCCACTATTTAGCAGCGCTGTCGCAACCGCTCCACCCTGTTGACCCGTTGCTCCTGTAACTAAGACTGTTTTATTGTTCGTTTTCATTTTACTGCTGGTTTGTTGTTATGTCGTTTGTTGTATATACAAATATGTATCTAAAATTTTTGGTGGCTCACCCGCGCATTTTTTCTAGCAATTCATTTAGCCGAGATGATTCTGCATCATCCAGATTTCGTGTTGATTCAGCACTCGCTTTCAAGAGCGGATCTACGGTGTTCAAAAGGTCTAGTCCACCTTTCGTAATGACTATATCGATCTGTCTGCGATCGGCCGCGCACTGAGACCGGTCAACCAAGCCCTTCTGCCTCAGCTTTTCAACAAGCCGTGTCGCATTCGATGACTTACTGATCATGCGTTCGGATACCAGTTGCAAAGGCGCCGGCTTGCCCTTCTGCCCTCTCAAAATCCGCAACACGTTGAATTGCTCTTTCGAAATATCGAATGGTTTCAACACAGCATTGGTGGCATTTGCCAACCGATCAGCCGTTACCAGGACATTCAACGTCGCTTTCATGTACTGGTCGGTAAATTCTGCCTGCTTTATGTCGTCTTCTAATTTGATGGCGAATCCGTTTGAGTATTATTTGTATGCTCTTTATCTGTATATACAACTAATATAGGGCAGCCGGATTCTTGAAGCAAATACATATGATCATTGGTGGACTCGTACACGTTTAATACTTTGCGTCTCAACCATGCAAAAACCTCCCCGCCTATATCACCCTCACGACCAATCAAGAGAAATTGAACTGGAAGGAATCCGGCTCGCGTCCTTTCGACGAAGAGCCGGCGCGTTTATGCTAGATATGGCCATCGTTTCGGTCATTTTCATCGTCGGTACCACGGTAGTCGGTGGATGGCTTGGGAAGATGGGCATCCTGGATCTGGACCAGGACCTGAATTTTAGCCTGGACTTCGACAACTGGTACAGCATCGTTATTATCGCTATTTATTTTTCAGTGAGCCACTATTTTGGCCATGGTCGAACAGTTGGAAAACGAATTTTGCGATTAAGGGTGGTCTCCCTCAAACACGACCGCCTGGGCTTCTGGCACTGCGTAGAACGCGCACTCGGGTATGGCGCGTCGGCACTGGAAGCCGGCCTTGGCTTTTTTCAGGTTATATGGAAAGTCGATCGAAGGGCAACCCATGACCGCATTGCCGAGACAATTGTGATCGATGAACGTCCACTCCATTCAACACCTACTGAGGCAACATGAACAATCTTAATCGCTTGGGCCTTCTGAGCCTCACTTTACTTCTCTGCGCTTGCGCGTCCCCAGACGCTCCAGAACCGGAGCGAAGTCCTGACGCCTATTCGCTTGGTGGCGAGCCACTTTTTTCGGCTGCCCCGGACAGCATGCTACTGACGCGTTTTGAAGAGGCGAAGCTGACGTTTCAGACCGATACGAATGATCCAGACAACATCATTTGGTATGGTCGTTTCATGGCATATAAAGGAGATTACAACGCGGCGATCAATATCTATTCTCGTGGAATCGAGCTGCACCCAGACGATGCCCGTATGTACCGCCATCGAGGACACCGCTACATTTCCACAAGACAGCTAGACAACGCGATCGCAGATTTCGAAAAAGCTGCTGAGCTGCTCGATGGAACCGAAAATGAAATGGAGCCAGACGGAATGCCCAATGCTCGAGGCATCCCCGTGAGCTCACTTCACGGCAACATCTGGTATCACCTCGGACTCGCGTATTATTTGAAGCATGATCTACAAAACGCCCTCAGAGGCTTTTCGAACGGGCTTGCTGCCGGGAGTTATGCGGACAACGTTGTTTCGACCTCTCATTGGATCTACATGATCAACCAGCGCCTGGGCGACGAAGAAGCCGCGGCAGCCGCCATCGAAGGCATCTCGGCCGATCTGGACATCATAGAAAATTTCGCATACCATCAACTGCTCTTGTTCTACAAAGGTGAATTGTCAGAGGATGAACTTACCGGAGAAGGCAGCGCCGGCGATGCGATTACATATGGAGTTGGAAACTGGCATCTGTATAGCGGAAATGAAGACAGAGCAAGGGAAATCTTTGAAGCGCTGCTCGGAAATTCTAGTTGGGCGTCCTTCGGATACATTGCAGCAGAGTCCGACATGATCGAATATTTTTCCGAATGACGACTCTAACCAGAGATGACCAGCCCGACTGAATTACTTCACATCTTAATGGAAGCTGAGCAACTGAAAATACAGGATCGCTCCGCGCGCGCATCGGATGAACGATAAATCCAAGATCTTAATACATTTCCTTGCTTCTCTCGCTTATCGTACACAGAAGGCCGTGCGAGGGGCCGGTCCTGATTTCGGAGATTATGAGGCTGGAAACCATACGCGATCCCCGAAGAACCTGATCCGACATATGACCAGCGTACTCGGGTATTCCAGAACTCACTTCATCGGTGGATCCTACAAGGCTAATGCGCTTCCAACGCTGAACGATGAGTTGAGCCGTTTTCACGAAATGCTCGAGAGCCTGGCCACCCATCTTCGCACTGGCGATCAAATCAAAGGCACGACTCCCGAACAGATGTTGCAAGGGCCGTTTGCCGACGCAATGACCCATGCCGGCCAGATTGCCATGTTGCGCCGTCTGGCAAACGACCCGATTCCTCCGGAAAACTTTATCGTCGCGGACATTTCTGCCGAACGACTTGGAGAGAATCAGCCGGATCCGACAAGCCCCGACCTCAACTGGTCTCCGGACCTCAAAGACTATGGATACGGCGCGCCTGACCCAGGGGAGTAATTTCTAATTTGCGACGTAGGCGAGCTTTCCAGCAACGATTGTCATAAGGACACGTCCATCGAGCAACTCTGAAGGATTCGATGATCCCACGTTCAAGGGATCAATACTAAGAACCGTAAGATCTGCCCACTTACCGTCTTCGATGGAGCCTGTCTCCTCTTCCCGCGATGATGCGTAGGCCGGCCAGATCGTGTAGGCTCGCAATGCTTCCTCCGCCGTCATCGACTCTTCGGGATACCAACCTCCCGCTGGCGTACCGTCCTTCATCTGTCGTGTGATGGCGGCGTACATACCGTAGAAGAACGACCAATCCGTTCCTGTAAAGTCAGAATTGAAAATCAGTCCAGCTCCATTTCTTCGTAGAGTTCGCCACGCATACGCTCCCCTCACACGTTCAGGACCCACTCTTTCTTCTGCCCATGGACTGTCTTCGACCGCATGACCAGGTTCCATAGAGGCCACGATTTTGAGATCTTCGAAGCGCGAGAAATCATCTGGATGAATGACCTGAGCATGCTCGATCCGGTTGCGTAATTCACGTGCTTCAGGATGTTGCTCAAAGACAGTCTCGTAGAAGTCGAGGACATCCCGATTTCCCCCGTCACCAATTGCGTGAATGCCGGCCTGAAAACCAGCAGCCATAAACGCGGTGACTCGTTCCGGATCGAAATCATAGTCGGCACCTGCCACTCCCCGATGCCCCGGCATATCTGAATAGTCCTCGATCATCGAGGCGCCTCTCGACCCCAATGAAGCGTCATAGTACGCCTTGATGGATCGCAATTGCAGAAATTCAGCTGGATCCGTTGTCGGACCCCGCTGCGTCCAATATTCAACATCAGGTGCTTTATTTGGCCCCGCCGACAACATGGCTTCAACACGCATGGGAAGCTCTTCAGACTCAGCCATTGCCTGATACGCTGGTAAGTAGTCCATTCTTACTCCCGCATGATGAGTCGAAACGTAGCCCGACTCGAGAAGACGATCGAATCCATAATTTAAAACGCGCTTTTTCTGCTCAAGTGTTCTTTCGGGAATGGCATTGTTCAGCATATCGGTCGCATTGTTCAGAAATACGCCAGTCAAATGGCCCCATTCGTCCCGAACCAATTCACCCCCAACCGGGTCGGGCGTTTCGTCTGAAACGCGTGCTGCGCTGAGTGCACGCTCATTCCCGAGCGTACCAAATCCTCGCATACCTTTGAGCACCACAGGATTGTCAGGAAACAGCCGATCGATGAATCCTCGAGTTGGCAACTCATTTGCCCATTCACCTTCGTCCCAGCCACTTCCAAGAATCCACTCCCCCGCTGGCCTGCCCATGGCCGATGCCCTCAGGCGTTCTTCGATTTCTGCCTCGGTACTTACGCCGAGCAAATTGATTTCTTCGTTTTTTTCTCCCAGTTCGTGAAGATGTCCATGGCTTTCAACAAGGCCAGGTATCACTGCGGCACCCTGTAGATCGATGACTTCGGTAGTTGGGCCAACAAAAGCTTCAAGCTCTTCATCCGATCCAACGCCAACAATTATCGAACCACGAATGGCAATCGCTAAAGCCTCAGGATTCCACACACCATTGCTAAATGGGGCGTCAGCTGACGGCACGCCCTCTATGTCAGGGTCGCCCCAGGACAACGTGTATACCTGCGCATTCGTCAGAATCAGGTCTGCGTGTCGGTTCTCTTGCGCGCAAGAGGCGCAGAGAACGCAGCACATTACCAAAACCATGCTCCTGACCCAACCTGCCTTACTCCATATTGCCAATTTCATCGAACGTCGCCTTGATTTCTTCTTTCGTATTAAAAAAGTGAATGGCTACTCTCAAATCTTGAGGGCCATCAACGGGGGAAGTGAACGTTGAGCGTTCGTCTCTCAGATGATCGTACACAGCACGCCCTCCGAGATTTGGGGGTAATTCAAGTACGAAAACGCCGGATCGCGCGTGCTTAGATACCGGAGATGAGACACCGTAGCCTCTAGAGCTCCATTCATCGATGGCATAAGCGACCAACTCGTCGACTCGATTCAATATGCGCTCTAAACCAATATCCTCCATCCAGTACAGCGCTGCGTCAAAACCCTTGAATGTCGCGAGCGCTCGAGTTCCGAATTCAAATCGTCTGGCCTCAGGAATCAATTCATAATTACCATCAAAGTCATACGAGGTAGTGCTGTGCGACCCGGTCCAGGTCATGTGCGTGCGGTCCAATACGTCTTCGCGACAGAAAAATGCCCCGGTCCCTTTTGGCCCAAGCAACCATTTATGACCACAAGTGCTGTAATAATCACAACCTAAGACCGCGAAGTCGACAGGGATACAGCCGGGTCCTTGAGCTCCATCAAGATGAAATCTTATATCCCGCTCTCGAAGCCAAGCGGAAAGTTCTTGCGACTCGGCATCAGTAATACGCCTTCCATTGTTTCGGGAAACATGGGGAATGCTCACCATCCTAGTTTTCGTGCTGGTTTCCCTGCGGATCTCATCCATCAAGCTCGTTCCTGCACTCAGGTCGATCCGGCGAACCTTAATGCCGAAACGCGAGGCCAGATTGTACCAGGGTATCGTATTTGCCGGATGCTCCTGATTGCTGATGATCATCTCATCTCCTTCTTCCCAATTCCTCGACCATGAGGCAATATTAATCCCCTCCGAAGTTGAATGAGTGAGCGTAATTTCATGTGCGCTTGCGCCGAAGAGGCGACCGAAATGTTCACGCAGTTCGGGTTCTGTCGCAGCAACACGTGGATATATGTGTGGACTAACAGGTCCCTGGTTCTGATAGTGAAGCATTTCAGAAACCGCATTCAAAACCGGAGTCGGACTCGGAGCAATTCCTGCCGTCTGAAAAAACGGGTCTGCCGAAGCGGGAATCTGGGCTCTTGCTTCTTCAACCCAATCGGGGGCCTGACCGCCAATATGTGGGACAATGCTCCACGGAGTGAGGATCGAACCTGCTTTCAGAGGTAACACGGCCGACCCGAGAGCCGCCGTTTTCAAGAATTGTCTTCTACTATTCATGAGGTGGGAGTTACAATAAATCGGACCGGACTGGTTGCCTCGAACTGGTATAGTTCCGAGGTTTAGGTAACACAAGACCTGCCAATGAACTAGACCGGCCAGAGCCAGGCCCAATAACGATGAAACGAATTATATGCCTTTCTGCTTTCATTTTCCTCACGATGGGTTCATTCGCTCAAGCTGATCGAGAAGCGATCAACAATGTCTTGAACAACGTTCACCAAATGGCGTCCGACGCAGACTTTGATGGTTACTTCAATCTCTACACAGAAGATGCCGTTTTTCTCGGCACGGATGCGACGGAACGCTGGTCGATCGCCGATTTCAAGGAATATGCCAAACCGGCTTTTGAGAGAGGTGGATGGACGTATCACATGACGGAACGGAATATCTTCGTTTCGGAGGACGGAAATTCGGCCTGGTTCGATGAACGACTCGACAATGAAGGCTTCGGAGACTGTCGTGGAACCGGCGCGCTAGTCAAAACAAACGGCGTTTGGAAGGTGGCGCAGTACAATCTTACCGTCCCGATTCCGAACGAGCTTCTGCGACCTGTTGCTGCCATGATCAGAGATCTTGAAGATGATCAATAATAAATCACGCCGCTTTCGGCGTATATTTCAGGTCTGAATCTTATGCGCACCCAAACTCAACGCACGAATAGATGTCGGACGTAAAAATTCGTTTTGCCCCAAGTCAGGCCTCCGGATTCATCAAGGATGTCAAGGCCGAGGCCAACGAGTATTTCAAAGTCACGGGATTATCCCGCCATGCAGATGTGGGAATGGTTTTCAAAACCATTTTTATTCTCGCCCTGTGTTTTGGCTCTTATGGGTTAATTATTTCGGGTCAATTTTCACTTCTTCAGATGTGGGGCCTGACATTCTTGATGGGAGTCGGCGCCGCTGGAACAGGATTTTGCGTGGCCCACGATGCGCTTCACGGTGCGTACTCCTCCAATTCAACCGTCAATAAATTGTTGGGCTACACATTCGACATGCTGGGCGCGAACAGCTACATGTGGAAAATCACCCACAATGTGATTCATCACACGTATACCAATATCCCGGGCGTGGATGAAGACCTCAGCGTATCCCCCTACATAAGAATGTCGCCGGATGCTCCTCGTCATCCATTGAATCGATATCAGCATCTTTTTGCCCTTCCCGCTTACGGTTTGGCAACCATCAATTGGTTGTTCGCCAAGGACTTTCAGCAATTTCTAAAGAGAGACATCGGGCCATACAAAAACAAAAAGCACTCTGCATTTGAGATATTCACGCTCGTCTGGACGAAGATGGCAGTCGTTGGGTACATGATTGTTCTTCCATTGATGCTGCTCGATATCACCTGGTGGCAATTTGCGATTGGCTTCCTCACCATGCATATGACCGCTGGAATTATCCTTGGCGTCATCTTTCAATTGGCGCACGTCGTCGAAGGGCCTGAGTTTCTAGGACCCGACGACAGTGGGAATATGGAGCACACCTGGCTCATCCATGAGATGCTTACGACAGCCAATTTCGCAAGTAAAAACAAGCTACTGACGTGGTATGTTGGCGGCTTGAATTATCAGATCGAACATCACCTTTTCCCGCAGACCTGCAGTATTCATTACCCGGAACTCAGCAAGATCGTTCGCAATGTGGCGGCCCGATATGAGGTCCCCTACAACTATCACCCAACCCTGATCATCTCGATCAAATCGCATTATCGGATGCTTAAAGAATTGGGGAAACCACCAGAAGTGGGCGTGATGGCGGCATGAACAGAATAGAATTCACACTTCCGGACGTCGGATTGCGCGAGATTGAAGGCTTCGTTTCGTTCGAGGACGGATTTATCTTGCTCGATATCAAAAACAAGCTGTTAGGACTGATTGATGAAGAGACGGACCTCATCAAGATTGAGCCAGGAGCTTTGAAGGATGTCTACATTGCCAATCGCCCCTTCAAACTCCGATTGGTTCTCGAGCCCAAAAAGAGAGATCTACTCGACGCGGTTCCTGGAAAACACGCCAATGACCTTCGTCTGAAAATCTGGGTAACCAAGCGCAAGCAGGTTGACAGACTCATCCTCGACATCACAGCTTGGCGTCATGCCCAGCAACAACTCGCAGCTTCTTCCACTTCGCGGGAGTGATCATCCGCAGTCTTCTTCCGATCCAGAGATAGCGCCGTAAGTCAACACCTGCACACCTGCCGTTCCGTCTTCGTGTAGCGTCACGATGTACAGTCGATCATAGACACTCTCGTCCAAGTCTTCGAATTCCGTTCCTGCCAACAAATTGACAACTCTGGGTGTGGTATTGGAATGGCCTGATACAAGAACATTATTCGCCTCCCCATTCTTGATTCGCTCAGCAAGGGCCTCCATGAAACCTCGTTCGGCTGGGGTCTCAATAATATTCACGTCATGAGCCGCTGCCACTGGACTGGCTGTGTTCAGCGTTCGCGCGAATGGGGTTGAATACACCGCATCCAATTCAACGTGCGACAAGACTCGAACCAAATCCTGAGTCCTCTGCTGTCCGTATGGAGTTAGGTCAGGGTCTGAAGCTGGCGCGGAGCACTTTTCTGCGTGGCGAACCAAGAATACTGTGATTGCATCGTCCTGCGTCGAAATCCCCTCCATCGAAGGCGCAAATGCGATAGGCCCAAATGCTGTCGAAAGGGAAAGGAGAAGAGCGAGTATCAATTGCATAAGGATGCCTATTATTCGGTAGAATTCAGTGTGACTTCAGGGCGACTTCAGTGTAACCTAGAGAATTGACCACATAGTACGCATTAAATGAACTTTCGACTCCTTCTCCTACTTCTCCTCTTCCTGCCTACGGCTCTAGCCGCTGGACAACAAACCGAAACGTTCAATTATTGGGAGCAAGATGAAGCCATCGTTTGGCGCGGGGTGAAGGCATTCATGATGTGCAATGGTTATTTCACCTCGAATCGGTCACCAGAACAGATTCAAGAGCAAGAATGGGCCTATACACGCGGACAGCCAGGTGTGTACGACAATGACGGATTCGGAATTGAGCGGCTCAAGAATCTTGTGACTGTTGGAGGCCGAGCGGGTGCGCCAGCGATGAAAGCAGCCTACCGTGATGGTCTCGGATGCATCATTCTAGAACCTGGACAGTCGGATGAGGCGATCGAAGATCTCCCCATCCTTGAGACACCCCCTCTTGCCGGCGACCCCGCTGAAATCCCGTGGCCGAACGGCGATCTGCTCTCTGCGCCTGGCGACGTCAGCGGTGTCAATTTTACCGCACTACAGCAGGCATCGGACTGGGCGTTTGATCGACCAGCTGATCGTCAGCTGACGGCAAGCCTCGTCGTCGTACATAAGGGAAAGATCGTGCATGAACGGTATGCCGATGGATTCGACATGACGACCAAAACGCGGACCTGGTCAACCGCCAAAAGTATTTTCGTGACGCTGGTCGGGATGCTGGTCGATGAGGGAAAGATGGAGTTGGATGCGCCTCTTGGTATAGAGTGGCTACCACGCGTTCGAGGAGATTCTCCAGATCCCCGCGATGAGATTACGCTCCGACACGTTTTGAATATGTCAAGCGGCCTTTATCCGGTGGACAATGGATTGGAGTATGCCACGGGATCGGGTCTTGCGTATTGGGCGGGTGCTAGCTCGGTGAACGGAGCACGCAATAGAGCACTCATTCGAGAGCCGGGGACCAACTGGGATTACGAAAACTATGACACGTTGCTGGGTTTGTTGGCAATGAAAAACGCGATTGGAGATGATCAGGCTTATCTGGAGTTTCCTCGCGCTGCGTTATTCGACAAAATCGGGATGCGAAACACAATTCCGGGAGTCGATCGATTCGGGGATTTCATATTTAGCAGTCAGGTCTACACAAACGCCCGTGACCTAGCGCGTTTTGGCCTGCTGTACTTAAATGACGGCGTTTGGGATGGAGAGCGCCTTTTGTCCAGTGAATGGATTGACTTCGTTCGAACTCCTGCGCCCTCAACCGCTCAAAGTGGCAATTTTTATGGCGGTCAATGGTGGCTCGTTCCCGATGGCCGAACCGACGTGCCAAAAGACGCCTATGCCACTGCGGGGAACAGGGGGCAATACGTAATTGTCGTCCCTTCCCACGATCTAGTGATCGTGAGAAGGGGGCTGGATTTTGGTCGACAAGGCTTCAATCGATGGGACCTTACCCGAGAAGTGCTGAAGGGATTTGATTCCGAATGACTCGAAATGATGCCGATCAGCTCCTAGTCTAACCGAAGCGCTTCAACCGGATTGGTACGCGAAGCGCGAATCGCCTGGGAGCTAACGGCCAAAATCGCAATGGCTAGCGCCATTCCTCCGGCCAGCACGAATATCCACCATGCCATGGTTGTTCGGAACGGGAAATTCCCGAGCCAATTATCCAGGAAGAAATACGCGGCGGGCCACGCCAGCACATTGGCAACAAGAACGAGAATTGTGAACTCTTTTGAGAGTAATACCGCAATTCCACCGCCTGTCGCTCCAAGCGCTTTTCGGATTCCGAGTTCGCGCGTGCGCTGTTGGACGGCAAATGTTGCGAGACCAAAAAGGCCAAGACACGCGATCATGAGCGCGAGCAAGGAAAACGTCGAAAATATCTTCCCAAACTGTTCTTCGCTTCTATACAGCGAGTCATAATCCTGATCGAGAAAGGATACAACGAAGGGCCAATCTGACGCTACTTCGTCCCAACGAGCTTCAACCAGCTGCATCGTGGTGGAAATATCATCCGTTCTCAAACGAACAAGCAACGCTCCCTGTCCACTTTCTCGGTACTGCATGACCACGGGTTGCATATGAACCGTCATCGGTTGGAAATGAAAGTCTTCAATGACTCCAATGATTTGCCCTTCCGTGTCGCCACTCCATCTCAATTCTTGCCCGAGAGCGTCCTGGGCGGATTCCCACCCAAGATCTTCAACCGCCTGTTCATTGATGATGAAGCGCGCAGCGGGCTCGCTATTCGATTCCGGTTCGAAAAACCGACCGACGACCAATGGAATATCTAGAACTTTTAGTAGGTCATTATCCGCGAAAAAGTATTTAGTCTCGATTATAGAATCGTCGGGCAGGTCGGTACGTTGCGTTATCGTTCCGTACGCACCCGTTCCCGGTGCTCTATTGGAATACGCAACACTTTCGACACCCGGAATTGAGCCAATGGACGTTTTGAGCGATCCCGCTCGATCCGCGAGAGCCTGATTGACGGGCAAAACAATGACCTGTTCAGTGGTCAAGCCCAGCTTCTCCGTCTTCAAAAAGTCCAGCTGACGATATACCATTCCCGTGACGATGATGAGCGCGACAGAAACGGAGAATTGAAAAATGACAAGGCTACTGCGAAACATGGACTTCCCTCTTCCACCGCTACCCAAAGCACTCTTCAGAATTCGGATGGGCTGAAGCCTCGACAATTGAAGCGCGGGATAAAGGCCCGACACCAGACTGACCAGCGCTCCGGTCGCAAATAGGTAGCCGACAAGACCCAAGGAAAGCGACATCTCCACTTCCCTACCTACCAGAGAAGCGAAAGCGGGAAGCGCTTGAAATGCTACGAAAACCCCCGCACCACATGCCAGAAATGCCAACATGGTGGATTCTCCCAAAAATTGTGCAATCAATTGGCTTCGTTTTGCACCGATCACCTTTCTCATCCCGACTTCTTTGGAGCGAGTGGCCGACCTAGCCGTTGCCAGATTGATGAAGTTCACGCACGCTAGGAGAAGAATAAATAGCGCAATGCCAGTCAAAAGATATAGATGAGTTGCACCACGTCCGTTTGAAATGTCGTTGTTCTGAGGATTCAGGCGAATGTCCAGAAGTGGCTGAATCCAGAGTCTCACGGACACGCCTGCCTGCCGAGCAGACTCCTCCATATACGTTTCAACGAGTGGTACTGCCGCTTGATTGACTGTCTCTGGATCAACAGAGGGGCCGAGCTTCATGTACGTGAAGTACGGGTTGCTAAACCAACTGGTGAGACTAGGTTCGATAGTCGACATTGAAATCAGAAAGTCGAACTGAAAATGAGACGATTGCGGTACATCTTGAAGCACGCCCGTGACAGTCAAATCTGCTACGTTGTTCATGCGTAAGGTCTGTCCAACCGGATCTTCCAAGCCGAAGTATCGCATCGCCATAGACCGGGTCAGGACGATTGAATTCGGCACAATAAGCACTCGATCCGCCTCCCCCTGCATCAGCGGAAATGAAAAGACCCGTAGAAACGTAGAGTCTGCGTAGTACCCGCTGCGTTCGTACGATCGCGTGTCTCCGAATTGAATGAGTGCTTCAGGTCTTACTGCTCGAATCCGGGTGAAGCTCTCGATGCCGGATGCGGCCATCTGCAGGTTTGGTCCCATGGGCGCAGCAGACAGGGCATTCGAAAACGTTGAGGTCTCGCTAATAAAATCGACGTTCACCCTATGAATGCGATCGGCATCATCGTGAAAACTGTCAAAGCTCCTCTCCTCAGCCACGTAGACCGAGATCAATAGAAAACAGGCTGTTCCCAGTGTCAATCCCAGAAGATTGATCGCCGAATAGGTTTTATACCGAACCAGATTCCGGTACGATGTCTTCAGGTAATTTTTAAGCATGATTGTATTCCAGTAAATCGTATTTCCAACTCTGCGTGGGATGAGCCCGAGCACGGCAGACAGGTACCAAATGAAGGCGCGTAAAGAACCATCGCTCTCTCGCTTTGCCTGAAAGTATTCTTCGAAATCTCCGACCGGCGTCTTCCACTCACCGTCAGGTATCAGAATATTTAGAAGCCAAGTAGCCCAACGCGGGGGCCTTTTTCGTTGTAAATCTCCCATCAATCCACCACGAGCGTCTTAATACCAGACCACATGCGCTGTTCAACCTCGTGAATCTGTAGTAGTGCTTTTTTCCCGGAGCGAGTAAGTGAATAGATGCGCTTCTGACGCCCGCCTCGTTCAGGAGTCGAATCCGACAACTCAGATGCAACCATTCCTTTCTTCACCAGGCGCTCAAGAGGCATATAAACCGCTCCCAAGGACCATTTTTGATCGGTCAGGTCTACTAGTTCCGTCCGAAGGGGAATAGAATATGCGTTGTCTTGAAGACGCCAGACAGCAAGTAACACAAACTCCTCTGTTCGAGTAATGAGACGCACTGGATATCGATTCTAATTATTTGAAACATATCACACTACGAATCGCTGGTCATTTGTTTCAAATCCGTAGAACTATTTGTAAACGGCAAGAAAAAGCAAGACAGGACGGCTCCTGAACAACTCGCGTCCGATCATCGTATGTTTGGTCTTCGCGCAAAATCTTTTCTGACAAGCATCGAAATACTATGTGGGCTTTTTCATGGGTACTGATCCCAATCGCCGGAATTCTGGCTGGCGCTTGGTCAGAATGGCTGAAATTCAAGGAAAAACAAAGTAAGCTTGGCGCTTCCGCTGAAACGCTCGAAGCGGAGTTCGAAAAAATGTCCTCACGATTGGAAGAGCAGAATCGCGCTCTGATTGACCGAATTCAGAATCTGGAAGCGATTGTAACCAGTCCTGACTGGGATGCCATCACGCTGCCCCCAGCGCTACCAGAATCCTCCTCTCTAATTGATGTCGAATCTCCAGAAAACGTTAACACCAAGGAAGCGGCAAGTCTTGCACAAAAGATTCGTTCCTGATACCGGGTACGAGATCCCATGAGCGCACTCTTCTGGTTCATTATTTTCGCCCACTCGGTCCTGTTGATAAATGCGATGGCCAATGCGCTGCATTTTGGTCTGAGTTCTTCCTCTACCGGCGATTATTCGGGTTCACTGCCATTTGTCTCGGTTCTGGTTCCGGCCAGAAACGAAGAATTAAATCTGCCTCGACTGCTACAGTCATTCCTGGCACAGGATCACCCTAACGCAGAATTGATCGTCTACGACGACCTTTCCGAAGATCGAACGTGGGATATCATCCTTCAAGCGCAAAATGGCCGAATCAGAGGAATCAAAGGAGAAGATGTCCCAGACGGCTGGCTCGGGAAAACAAACGGGTGTTTTCAACTCTCACAAGCGGCGCAGGGAGACATCTGGCTGTTTCTGGACGCAGACACAGAGTTTATGCGCCCCACATCATTGCGCGCTATGTGCGAGCGATTTGAACAGCGTCCACCATCTACCATTCTGACCGGCATGACCCTCTTGAAAGGACGGGGGCAGATTATCGTGACGATGGTGGGAAACATGATTTTGTCGACGATGCCATGGTGGCTGGGTAAAAAGGTCCCGATGTCGTTGCTGTCTGGTGTGAACGGACAATGCTGGATGATATCTAAGGACGAATACAGGCGTCTCGAGCCACACATAGAAGTTCGAGAAGAGGTCCTCGAAGATATCATGATCGGCCGCTACCTCCATCGCTCAGGCATCGTGCCCCTTCTAGACGACGTTCGAGATGATGTGGCCGTTTATATGTACGCCGACTTTGCGGACGCCTGGAGAGGGTTCCAAAAAAACACGGCGTTCATGCTTGGAAGGAATTGGGTGACATCGATGCTCAGCCTCGCGATTTTTACGATGATATTTCTGGGCGCACCGTTGCTGTGGCCTGCATTTTTTCTTTCCCTGTATCTCCTCAAAGCCATAACGGATAGAGTGACGCACCAAAGTTGGCTCATTACGCTGGCCGCCCCAATTTCATTTTTCTTGTCGGTTCTGCTTGGCCTCGACTCTATCTTTTCACGAGCTTCGGGAAATACAATCTGGAAAGGACGGCGTGTCTAATGAACTTTGAAAAGGAAATCGAACTCAAACTGCAGCTTATCGATGGCTCATTTTCGATCCACAAACTGAGCCCGAAAATGGCAATTCCGGCGACCGTACTCGAAAGTGAGGTGTTTTTCGTCGCTCAGACCAAAGACGAGCTGTCCATCGTTTGCTCTTCTGAAATCGGCATGCGGCATGCCAAAACCGAGCCCGACTGGGCCTGCTTTATGGTCGTGGGCCCACTGGATTTCACCCTGACAGGTATCCTCGCCCGAATTTCAAACGCTCTGTCTCAAGCAAGAATTAGCATCTTCGCTATTTCAACTTTCGATACCGACTACATTCTGGTGAAAGAATCAGATCTAGAGCGAGCACAAAAGGTCCTTAAAGATTCGGGATACCATGTCTGACAAGCTGAATACTGCCGACGCAGTTAGGGCGGAGCTCCGCCGTTCGGGCAATCCGGATATCGCGGCTCATTCTGCTCGGTTCTTTAAGACCGGTCCAGGAGAATATGGAGAAGGAGACCTGTTTTTGGGAATCAGAGTACCTGTTTTGCGTGCCGTAGCCAAACGGGCGAAAGAACTCGATGTCCCGGATATCCTGAAAATTCTCGAGTCTTCGTATCACGAAGAGCGGCTTGCAGCGCTGATCATGCTGGTCAACCTTTTCAAGAAAGCTGATCCGGATACCCGAACAGAAATCTACGAAGCCTACTTGGCAAACACTCGCTGGATAAACGGATGGGACCTGGTCGATTCTTCAGCCCATCAGATTGTGGGAGGCTATCTCTTTGAACGAGACCGCTCGCCTCTTGCGGAACTGGCTCGGTCCAGCGTCTTGTGGGAGCGCCGCATCTCGATTGTTACAACCTATCACTTCATCAAAAGAGATCAATACGGAGATACGCTTCTCGTCTCTGAAATGCTTCTGGGTGACAAGGAAGATCTTATACACAAAGCCGTTGGCTGGATGCTCCGCGAAATGGGAAATCGCAACCGAGATGTCGAAACAGCGTTCCTGGAAAGACACTATCGTGACATGCCCCGAACCATGCTTCGTTACGCCATCGAGAAGTACCCGGAGCAAGAACGGCAGGCCTTCCTGAAAGGCTGGATTTGACCTGCACATATTGCATCGGTCGCTATAATCACCCATATTTCGGCTTCGAAACCACTCGAAAACCCTCAGAACCTCGTTAATCATACCAGATCCGTCATGAGCAAGCCAGTTCGAATCACTCTTTCTGTAATCGCCGGTGTCGTGTTGTGGGGAGTCTTGTGGAATCTAGGATCGATGCTCACCATGAGCCTCTTTCCGGATCAGGTACAGCCTGAACAGCCCATCGCGAGTGTCGGAATCCTTATCGGCTTGATTGTTTACAGTGTGATTCTCTCAGTAGGAGCTGGATTCTCGACAGCCAAGATCGGAAAGGAGCATGCGCGTTCAGCCGTTCACATTCTTGCGGGAGTCCAGTTTGCAATAGGTGCATTTTTTGAATACACCTATTGGGAATTGATGCCGGCATGGTATCACATAATATTCGTCGCCCTCGTGATTCCATTCACAGTAATTGGCGGTAACAAAGCTGGAATGGATGAGTGAGTCGCTAGAGTTTTTTTGGTCTGTAGCACAACCGTTTCTAGCTCAACCGGGTGTCGAGAAGGGAACGATGATGGGATATCCCTGTCTGAGAAGCAATGGGGATTTCTTCGCCTCGGTTCATCCTGAATCTGGCTCACTGATCATCAAGGCGAGCGCAGAAACTGTTCAGCAGCTTATTTCTGATGGCTCCGGAGAGGCTTTTGCTCCAAATGGACGCATTTTTCGAGAGTGGGTGGTTATCCCGGATCAAAATTTAGCAGCGTGGACACAGTTTCTCGAAACTGCCCGAGCATTCGTGAAAGGAAGCAACTGACTCCTCACTTACTCAGCGAACCACAGCCACGGAATTGACCTGCGAACTTCCATCGGTGTATTCGGCGCGAATCATATACAGGCCCGAGTCCCACCCAGAAACGTCGAGGAGCTGACTTCTGGACATATCAACGGAGTTGGATCTGAGTTCGTAGACCTTCCTACCGAGTAAGTCAAAGACATCTAGCCTGGGAATCCCACCTCTCAGACCTTCAAATTTAACAGTAACTGAGCCGTGCGCCGGGTTGGGAAATACGTCGAAAGTGCTTTTGGGTATCGAGACTTCATTTGAAATGGCGGTGCTCAGCATAGGAGAAGCTAGCCATATTGTACCTCGACCGGAATTTGATTCGTCCGTTTCATGAAAGACGATCGTCGCATTTCCCTTCCCTCCCATTTGATCAACTCCATCCCATTGAAACGAGAGATCATAGTTGAAATGGTGATCAGGCGAGGAGCTCTCCGCAACTATCTCAGTCTGCCAATTCGAAGCCAGTGACTTTGAAGCCATTCTAACTTGGAAAGAATCAGCGACCGCAATCAATATCGTCCCGTCGTCCGCTTTCAGTAACCCAGTAATCCGGCGACCCAGTCCTATCCCACCAGGATCTATCTCCGTCACATCCTCAGTGGACCACACACCCGCGACGCGACTCGCATACCTGACAACTGAGGCGCCACTGCTTGGAATGGCAACGTAGCTCAGGTGTAGATCTCCGAGTGCATCAGAATACATCGAGACTCCTTGCCCCGCATTTCCATCAAGGTCTTCGAACGACATGCTCCACGTAGAGCCCGTTCTCGAATAAACTCCCAGACGAGATTCTATCGGATCATACACGGCAACGGTTGGATCTCCATTGGAAGCGAGGACCAAAGCAGATGGGGTACCTTTTCTGACTACCCCAGGTCGCACCGGCTCAACAGTCCACCCCGAGGAAGTACGAGAGGCAAATTCCACCGAGGATAACAAACCGCCAGAATCGTCTAACGAGGCTGCAAATAAGCCGCCTGTAGCATTCAGAGCTAGGCTCGGATTCCATCCATCATGCCCACTACTCTCAACAAACTGCGTTTCCCATCCACTTGCAGACTCTTGAAAGATATTCAAGCCTTCAAATGTATGGTTGTGAAGGCCGACGATTCCAAACCCATTTGAGTCAAGAATCAAACTAGGAGGCCCAGCAAAATTCCCGGCAACTAGCTCATCGATTGTCACACTATTGTCGCTGGTGTATCGGGCAACTTTTAATGGACCCATAGAACCCTCTTGCACCCAGGATACCACCAATTCTCCCTGTAAGGTATAAGCATGATCTGGCCAGTCACCCTCTAATAATGGAGTTAACTGCCACGACTGGGCTGTTACGTCAACACCTCCTAATGATAGGATTCCAACGAAAACGGTGGCCGACAAGAATTTCTCAAATCGCATCAAACTCTCCAACAACCAATGTTTGGATCTCCGTTCGAACGATTGCTGAGTTAGCTCGTTCGACGCTTGTATCTATCCGATATAACTGTGTTTACTCGATACAGTTGTGTTTACCTGAACCACTTATTTAAGCAATTGTGACCAAATAGTCTGCCATGTCCCACACTTTTCGCCCTGTATATCGCGTCTGGATAGTAGCGCTTTTCATTTCCGGCTGCGCTTCCATTCAGATGCAAGACCTGGAAGAGCTGCTGAATTCAAATTTGCCACTCACAGAAGAGACCGTCGCTGATGGACTGCGTGAGGCGCTAGATGTTGGCACCAGCAGGACCTCAAGCGTCCTCTCGCGTGAAGGTGGTTTTTCGGATAACCTATTGCTGCGCATTGCTCTTCCAGAAGAATTTAACGCTGTAGCGTCTCGCCTGCGATCCTTGGGACTTGACGAACAGGTCGACGACTTCGAGCTGAAAATGAACCGTGCAGCAGAGAGGGCGGCCGTAGAAGCGGTCGATGTTTTTGCCACCGCCATCCGATCCATGAGTATTCAAGATGCCTTCGCGATTCTGGATGGCCCTCAAAATGCTGCTACAGAGTACTTCAAGTTGAAAACAAGTGCCGAACTTACGGGGCGATTCTCGCCTCACGTACGTTCGGCCATGGAGGAAGTTGGCGTTTACGTAGTCTATTCGAGCCTCGTCGAACGATATAACTCGATTCCTCTCGTTCGGCCAATAAACGTCGATCTGGAAGTTCACATTGTCGAGCGAACGCTTTTCGGCATTTTCGACACGCTAGCCGGAGAAGAACTTCGAATTCGAGAGGATCCACTCGCAAGGACAACAAATCTCTTGAAACGGGTGTTCGGAAGTAGGGATTAGACTCGTCAGAGTTACTTCTTGGCTATTATTTCTACCGGCCCGGCTACTCTTATTTCGAGTCGACCAGCCGCGTCCTGGTCTCCTAATTGATTGGAAAGGAAAGAAATTTCATGGCTTCCTTCTGCTATTTGAACAGTGGAGCCATCGAATGGATAGCTCCGTACTTTCTGCCAACTCGAGGTAAACATCGTGATCGTATCGCCTCCACGGTAAACGAAAGAATGGCCTTCCGGAAGATTCGCGCCAAGCTCAACCGCAGCATTGTTGTCCAATGAAAATTCGATATCACTCAGGTCACCTCCTTCTGCCGTCAGAATAAAAGAGGCTGGTTGTTCAGTCGATTTCGATTCGAATCTAAAAATGGAGTGCTCCGGTTCTCCGGGTTGTCGCTCTCTGTTGTGTCTTCTGAAGACATTGACACTAACCGGTGTAAGTGCCCATTCTTCTGCCGTGCTCTCTTCCAGGTGATACTCTTGTTCACGGTTCTTCAAGCGTGCTTTCTGCTCTGCAGTGAACACATTGCTCATCCTGGCTTCTTCCCAGCGGCCGAGAAGTGAAAGAATTTCGTCTGCATTGCCATTGCCATTGACAGCATCTTCGGAGGTTACAAATCCATATCCAGCATCGTAGCCTGCGGATAGAGAAAGCATCCACTCAATATCTTCGAGGCTTGTTTCGGGCGTCATCTTGAACCACCCCAGCATACCCGGCATCAGATTACGTTGGAAATAATCCTGATTCTTCAATCGATACTCGGTCTGGCTTTCTCTAAAGCCTGCATACCACGGCTCACCCCAGTTCATGCGCGTATACATATGCCAGAAATAGTGTGTGGTCCGGCTCGCATCGGCGATGTAGTGACTTCGAATGTCGTCGTTCAACGCATCGTACCATGCCATGGTGAACAGTGTCTCGCCATAATTGCCCATTCCTGTAGAACGATTGCCCTCCAGTCCATCGAATGAAATCTGTCGCAGCCCAGCATCATTGAATAGGCGGGCCAGATTTTCTGCCATCTCGATGCTCAAAGCCGTTTCTGTCAGGAATACACCGTACGCATGATCATCAAGTTTTGAGATGGTCGAGCCTGCGGCGTGAGAATGCGCGCGGGTGCCGAAGGCCCCGCGCACAATTCCTTCCAAGCGCCATGGCGCGGAATCTGAAACCGACTCAAAAGTGATTATTTCATCCCCGATCTGGGCGGCCGCCAGGTGGCTTTTTTGAGACTGATTAAAAAACTCGGGGTCTTCAATACGAATAAACGTTTCGTAGTCTGGCAGCGCCGCGGTCGTCACCGTCGAACCAACTTTTGCCAGCCGCTTGTCCGGGACGGGCGAAGCATAACCATCACTCGGCGATAAAAAATTCGAAAGCGTGTGAAGGCCCACCATGACGCCACGTTCGCCCGCGGCTGTTGATATCCTGCGCATACTCTCAGCCCCATCAGGAAAGCTGTTTTTGTTCAGCTCAAAATGACCCCAAGCTTCGAACGGACCCTCGTGATAGAGGTAGCGGAGCCCAGCACGTTCAGTAACATCGATCGCCCACTCCGCCTGGGACTCGTCAAAGTTCATGATGATGTACGCGGCGTTCGCGGAGCGAGACGTTTTACCCCACTCCCCATCGATCATGGGATGCGGAAGCCCTTCTTGGAGCTCGATGGCGCCAATTATATCCAGCGTCCCTTCAACCGGCACCCCAAAAAGGGCGATTTTCGATCCGACAACTCCTCCATCGTCGAATGCGGGTGCCACATATCGGTCATATCCTCGATTTTTGATCACCCGATCATCTGAGCGATTCCGAGTGTAGGCTTGCAATGTGCTGCCCATCGAATCCGGCTTCGCTGCCTCTACTCGGAACAGCACGTATCGCGACGTGGCGGCATCAATATCATGGAATTGTCCCGATTCCAACAAATCTACCTGGGGCATCGCATCGTTTTCCTTCCAGGGATATCCGCCCAACGTTTTGGGGTTCAACGACTGGATACCAAGTGCAAATGAAGGCCCACGAACGACCCCTACCGTTTCGCCTATGGATCCATCAATCAAATTGGCAAAAGGACCCCACACGACCAACTCCACAGAATCTGGATCGGTCAGGTCGAGAAGCTCCAATACCACGTGTGTTGATTTTTCTTCTACTCCAACGAGGGCAACGGTGTCATCTTCAAACGTCAGCAGGATTCCGAGGTCATGCTTTCCAGCCAGAACCGGCTGGATGAACTCCCCTCCCTTTCGCAGCTGCATCAGAGGAGAAGATCGCGACAGGTAGTCTTCCCCATCGCTCCAATCTTGCATCTTCACCACCTGGCCGCTCCCTGAGATCGTCATCCGAAACGATTCCGTTCTTAGCTGATGGTTGTCCAGCGTACAACCGGTAAGAAATAACGCTAAGATGACAGAATATTTAATACGCATGACGGTTGAGTGGGGTAGTTAATGAATCTAAAGGGACTGTCCGCAGGGGCTTCAGAGTCAGTATATTGAGTCTTCCAATAGTCAGGTTAAAAGTATGCGTTTTGCACTAGTGATTTTTGCGTTTTTATGGATTTTGGCTCCGGCCAATGCCCAAGACCAAACTGCGACAGATCTTCCCAGCCATGAAGCCTTGTTTAACTCTGGACTGGAGTTCGGGATATTTCTCGACAATGCAGAGCGAAGGAAAGAAATGTGGCACGACAATTATGGAAAAGGAATGCTACCCGAAGATCTTAAGGACCGGGCCGCCACCGTCGGGGGTACCTGGTATTTGCTCGCAGTAGCTGTCGATGGATGTAGTGACTCGGTCAACACGATACCCTACCTGGCGCATCTTGCTGCAGGAGTGGAGGGCATAGAGATGCGTGTTGTTCACCCGGATGAGGGTCGTCATATCATGGAAAACCACCCAACTCCAGATGGTCGACCATCCACTCCAACTGTCCTCGTGCTGAACGATCAATTCGAAAAAGTCGGTGTGTTCATCGAGCGACCAGACGCACTTCAAGAGTGGGCACTCGGTGAAGGAAAAGAGCTTTCCTCGTCCGATTTCATGACAGCAAAATTTGATTGGTACGATAACGACCTCGGAAAACTGACCATGGAAGCGGTCATTGAAATCATCGAAAGCGCGGGCAGCCAGTAAACCCAACTTATCACCACGAGGCGACTCTTTTCGATCAGGAATTCCAGACGGGTATTCGCCCGGCAGCGGATGAATTCAATCAGATGCTCGTTTCGTCCCGGGACAGCTACAGCGGCCGAGATGAGTGGGGACTAGTTCGGGCAGTCTCAAATGAAGATCTGCTGGAAGTTCGGCGACACATCTATGTGTTGAAACGGGCATGGATCGCAAAGGTGGAAAATGAGAAGTTGGACTTCGACTTCCCGCTGCCTTCCATTTGAAAAGAAAATATCTGGCAACCTCTCTCGATCTCATTCCGTTACAAGATTTTCCCACACCACCAGCTCAATACTGCCGTTATGAATCGTTTCCTATTTCTCGCAGTCCTGCTTATGGCTTCGACTGGCTGTCAGACTGAATCGGAGTGGACTCCCACTGCCGATGAACCCCGAGCATTCGTGTCAACACTTGGGACGGACACCGTCACCGTCGAGGTCTTCGTAAAGGTCGGCAACGTGATCGAAGGCACACTTGTCGAACGAATTCAGAACACGCACATCATCGAATATCGAGCCGAACTGAACGATAGTGGTCACATCAGTTCGCTAACGACCGCAAGGCGAACACCCTCCACAAATCCAGAAGGCGCGGCGCCGGTTGAAACTTCCATAACGATTGATGGTGATCAAGCGACGATCGTACGCGAAGGTGGCCAGAATCCTGGAGAAAGCACTGTTACGGTTCCTGCGGGAGTGATTCCAACTCTGGGGCGTAATTCTTCGGCGATGTTTGTTTTTGAGCAAGTTTCGAGGCAGTTGACGGACGGATCTGAAGGCGTAATGCTTTTGACCTCAAATGGATCAGACGCGAGACAAAACAATTCCCAGCGATACACGGCCGACTCCGTATCCATGGACTATTTCGGACAACCTCGAGTCGGATGGACCAACGACGATGGTCACATTATGGGAGCTTCGGGAGCAGCCACCACGGGCAAAGCAGAAGTTCGTCGTGTCGAACCATTCCTCGTAGGAGAGATGGCGGATCGATGGGCCGCGATGGATGCCGCTGGCGAGGGTATTGGCGTTCCATCGCCGGCTGCAACGACCGTGGCGACGGTAGGAGGAGCGGATCTGGAAGTACGATATTCTCAGCCGGCCAAGCGTGGTCGCGATATTTGGGGTGGCCTCGTTCCTAAAGGAGAAGTATGGAGAACAGGAGCGAATGCTGCGACACACTTTTCGACCAGCTCAGCGCTTTCAATCGGCGGAAATGACATCGAAGCCGGAACCTACACGCTGTGGTCGCTCTGGCAGGACGGGTCTTACTCCCTCATTGTGAATGAACAGACTAACCAGTGGGGTACGGCGCACGACGCGGCACGCGACATGTTTAGCGTCGAAATGAACATGGAAGATCTCGAAGCATCGGTGGAACGCTTCACGATTTCCATCGAAGAATCGGATGGAGGAGGACTCATCGTACTGGAATGGGATACAACGCGTTACACGACGGATTTTTCAATCCGATAGCCAATTCAATCGGCGATTAGTGAAAGGTGGGGGCCTCCTTGCGGAGGCCCCCACCTGTTTCGCGTGACCCTACCAAAATCACCCGAAACCGCTACATGCGGAAGTTTCTAAGCGTGTACGTAAAATTGAGAAGGACGTAGCGTCCCAGTGTATTCGATGACTGATCCTCAACGTAAAACTCGGTGATCGAGCGGGAGACGTTTTGGCTCTGATTCAGAATGTCTGCCACCACAAATCGTACCTCACCACCGTTTCCTTCTAGAAATTTGTAGCCGAGAGCAGCGTTGAAGAGGACAGACTCGGAATCCACGCCCTCTCCAAGACCGGAATAGCGCGAGTAATTTGTACTCGCTTCCAACACGAGTGACGGAGTGGGCATGGCCGTCAGCTTTCCAGATGCTCTGTACTGCGTATAGTCGGAATCCAATTCAGGATAGATCGAGTTTTCGCTAATGTTGTAGCTCATGTTCTGGGAAAACGTGAAGTCGAGTCGAGGACTGATATTCGAACTGATGACCAGCCCACCGTTCAGACCTTTCAGATCTGAGACATTTTCCAGCTCATTGATAATACCGGGCGTTGTAGACCAGTTGACGCCAGCATTAAGATTCATATTGCTGCTGATGAAGGGTGCCGGTCGGCCCAGCGTAAAGAACGAGCGGAAGCTCTTGTATCCATCCAGATTTACCGGGCGAGAAAATTGCGAACCCTGTAAAAGTGGTACCCCACCATCCAAAATGGTATTTGTCGAGGCGATCAACGATTCTGTACCGATATAGTCACGGCTGGTAGTCAGGGATGCAAACCCAAAAAATATACGCCCGTTGGTCAAATTCGTCGAGTTAAACCGAGCCATGAACGTGTTGGAATAGGACTGACTTAAGTCAGGATTTCCCGTGGAGAGCTGAAGGGGGTTCGTGTTGTTGATCACGTCCTGGAGCTGAGAGATCGACGGCGTGCTCGTCCTTGAACGATAACTCAATCGCAGACTTTTTTGCCTTGAAGAACCAATCTGCAAATCAACATTCGGGAGAATGTCATCGAAGGATCGATCAACATCAAATTCCACGGGGAAGGTCTGGTCGCCCACCAAGCTTACGCTCTGCAAATCGGCTCCCACTGTCAGGCGGCCGCGCTCGCTGCGTCTCGTGTAGCTGATGCCGCCACGCTGCGTGTTAGTAATATTGTCAAATTGGCTGGAGAGCACAGGATCTAGAATGGAATAGCTCCCGGTCGCATTATCTAATGCGTTGGCAAGGCGTTCGGAGTCGCTAAGATTTCGTCGTGGCGAGTAATTAATCTGCACCTGCCCGGACGCACCTACTGGTTCCGTGTAGGACAGACGCGCCGAGTAGGAAGTGCCATTAATGTCGCTATCAGTTTGTTGGTCAATGGCTTGATCTCCGAGCCCGCCGTTAAAGAACTCATTCAGGGAAAGTTGTCCCGTATCACCAGTAGTGTTGTTTGAGCCCGCAGACAGATTTAGCGATATCGTCCGACCTTGTTTTTCAAAGGCATGCCGGTAGAGCAGATTTGCAGAGGCATTCATTCCAGAATCATCCGAGTCGTAATTGTTCGTGGTCTGGCTCAGCATCTCGGCCGTATCGAGAATATTGGTTCCGAACAGGAAGCTCGCTGCGGAATTACTCTGCGTCGTAATTCGAGGAGTAAATATCAGCGAGTTTTTGTCATCAATGGTATACGTGACCCGGCCGCTGAAACGATGATTCAGATTTGAAGATGAGGATGAGTTTTCTTCGTTATAAAACTGACTTTCCGTGTCTTCGAGATAGTATTCTCGATCGAGCTGGGATACGCTCGTATTCTCGGACTTGTTGAAAAAATAACTGCCCGTCACTGCCAGATTGCTTAAAAATTGGTCTTGAAAGTTTAATCCAAATGCGTGAGTGGTGTTGAGGCCACCCTGATTTCCGACCAGAAAATTGGATGTGCTTCCGCCACCGCCACCACGAAAGTTTCCACCGCCGAGTGAGCCTCCACCTGAGGGTCTGGTTCCACCTCCAGATCCGCCCCCTCTTCTTCCGCCACTGCCACCACTACCGCCGCGACCTCCGCCAAATCCGCCTCTGCCTGATGCCGTTCCGACAACGCCAAGCAGGTCTTCGATAGCGAAGTTCTGCTGGTTCACATTGTTAGACATTCCAATGATCGAAATTCGCCGGTCGCCATCAAACACGTTAATATTTCCGCCCGAGATGTAATGTTCTTCTGAGCCGTATCCGCCAAAAACCTTCCCAAATTGGCCATTACTTTTACCCGTCAAGGTGATGATGTTGATTGTTTTTTCGGTGTCATCATCTTCGAAGCCAGAAAACTGGGCCTGGTCGCTCTGGCGATCATAAACTTCAATCTTGTCGACGATCTCGGACGGAAGATTTCTCAGCGCGGCCGCTGGATCTTGCCCGAAAAACTCTCGACCATCCACCAAAACGCGCGACACCGTTTCTCCTTGAGCCTGCACTTCACCGCCGTCGACTACCAAGCCGGGCATTTTCGCTAGCAAATCTTCAGTCGTTGCATCAGGATTCACTTTGAAGGCAGCGGCATTAAATACCGTCGTATCGCCTCGGATCTCAACTCTTTCCTGAGTGGCTTCCACGCGTACTTCGTCCAGAAGCAATACGTCGAACTTCATTTCCACCAACCCAACGGAAATCTCTCCCTGCGGAACCTCTATGCTTCGCGATATGGATTCATACCCTATGTACGAGAGCAGAAGGTCGTAGGACCCGCTGGGGCGCACCGTGAGGCTAAATCGTCCTTCTAGATCCGTAACCTCTCCGAAACGAACGGTCGAATCGCTCTTCGCCGTCGCGATAACATTCACCCCGATGAGGGCTTCACCTGTTTTTGAGTCGATAACGCGGCCTGCGATCGAGCCTTCATTTTGTGCCAGCGAGGGCGTGGCCAAGAAACAGGCAAGCAGGAGTAAAAAAATAGCTTTTTTCATCGAAATCAGTAAGTGTAATGAGCGGTTCCGAGCGAATCGCTGTTCGAGTCTTAGACGGCGCCTTCAAAAAGACAATTCCGATACATTTCAATAAATCCGCCTTTTTGAGCAGATAACACACATTTGGGACACTTCGGGGGATGTTGTGACACTTTTGTGACACTTCTTTCCGCACTCGAACCTTCCCCTAAGCAGGCCTGCCAACTGGCGAGCATCCTAATCGGATTTATCGAGAAGGTCGTACAATCAACGTCTATCGTGATTAAACTCCTGCTGCCCAGCGCCTGCTTAGAAGCCGCCAACACTCACACCGCACATTCCCACTGCACGCTCATGGACGTTTTGAAATCTCTGGAATCAGAGTCCAACTCTCTGGACGTTGGTCCAGACGAACGGGCCGCCGCGCTTCGTGCCGTTCTGCAATATGCTGAAGAATTCCTTGACTCGATCGCCGAAGCACCTGCATATGTCGACAGGCCGTTGCCTGATGAAAGTATTCTCCTTGGTCAAGTCTCGGAAAACGGAATCGGTCTCGAACAGGCGTTGCAGACGTTAAAGGCAGATGTTGATTCCAGAGGTATCAATACGACCTCGGGACGGTTTGTAGGCTACATCCCAGGCGGGGGCCTGTTTCATTCCGCGCTGGCTGATTTTCTTGCAGCCGTCACAAATCGATATTCCGGCGTGGCCTTCGCGAGTCCGGGGGCTGTTCGAGTGGAAGACCAGTGCCTTCGCTGGATGGCGGAAATGGTTGATTATCCCGAGACCTTCGGAGGATACCTCTCTGCAGGTGGCAGTATGGCCAACTTCACCGCCATCGTGACAGCTCGCGATGCACACGAGATTGAAGGCGAAATGATTGCGCGCTCCGTGGTTTACATGACTGAGCATGCGCATCACTGCCTCGATAAAGCGCTGCACCTCGCCGGTCTGGGTAAATGCCCTGTCCGCCGAATTCCAGTCGATGAACACTTTCGAATGGATTCCGATGCGCTACAGAAAAAGGTAGAAGAGGATGTTTCCCATGGACTAGATCCGTTTTTGGTGGTCGCAACTGCAGGGACGACAAATACTGGATCGGTTGATCCATTGAAGGTAATCGGAGAGATCGCACACAAACACGGCGCATGGTATCACGTCGACGGCGCGTACGGTGCTTTTTTTGCCCTATGTGATGAGGCAACAACGATCCTCGATGGTATTCAGGCCTCGGATTCAATTGTAATGGATCCCCACAAGACGCTGTTTCTCCCCTACGGAACGGGAGCGCTACTCGTGCGAGATAAAAAATACCTGCTTGCAGCACACTCGATGGGAGCAGATTACATGCAGGATGCAATAAATGTCCCGGCAACATCTCCCGCGACGGTATCGCCGGAGTTAACCAAACATTTTCGCGGTCTCCGGTTATGGCTACCTCTTCAGGCCCTCGGTGTTGCCCCTTTTCGGGCTGGCCTTAGCGAGAAACTCCATCTGGCCCGGTATTTCCATTCCCGTCTTTCAAAGATTTCGGGTTGGGAGCTCGGACCTGAACCCGACCTATCCGTGGTCGTCTACCGCTTTGTCCCGACAACCGGAAATATCGATGCGTTCAACGAGCGCCTCGTCAAAGCTATTCACGCAGATGGGCGTATTTTTGTGAGTTCGACTAGAATAAATGGGGCGTATATGCTACGCTTGGCTGCGGTCTGCTTCCGCACACACAAAGCCGATATTGATACCATCATCAAGGTTCTTCAAGAACTCGCTGCGTCAATCGAGTTGCAAGACGCAAACAGAACGATATGAGTGAACCAAAACCACCGAGCCCATTCCTGCAATTCGCCCTCGAGCTCGCAGGCACTGTTGCGCAGGAGCTCATTCCGCAGTTCGGCAAAACGGGTACTTCGCTGAGCTCAGACTCACTCATAGCCGAGGCGAAAGCTGAATCAGAGAGGGCTATGGAAGAGCTTGTCTCTGCCCGCTTTCCGGAGCATGGCATATTGAGTGAGAAGCCAGCCATGGCCGATGGCGCACCCAATCTGGCTGAATTCACATGGGTTTTGAATCCCATTGATGGAGCGGCATCGTTCAATCTGGGGCTTCCAACTTTCTCATCGCTCGTCGCGTTGCTGAGAAACGGAATGCCGCTACTGGGAGTGGTGAATATCCCAGCGCTCAAGGAAACGCTCTACGCAGAGTTGGGATACGGATGTTGGTATTTGAATCGAATGGGAGAACTCAGCAAAGCACAAGTAAAAAGCGAAACCCAGAGCCTGAGCGAAGCGATTGTATCGACGTCTGACGTGAGCGGAACGGATATTAACCCTTCGCCACAACCGAACTCTTTTGACCTGTCTTCTTTGATTCAAAAGGCACATACGTTTCACTTTATTGGTGATTCGATTAAGCACACGCTCGTCGCGCGTGGAATGATTGATGCAGCTTTTGACGCTGAAATGAACCCGTGGAAAAGTGCGGCTATCATACCATGTATTCTTGAAGCTGGCGGCATGATCTCAGGCGGTGGAGGTGACACGAGTAATCTCGTCAACGCAGGGAGCATGGTATCGTCATCATCTTATTCGCTTCACCGCGACATACTCGAAACCATACAGGTAGATTGATTATGCATTGGTTTGATGTATCTGGAATGATTGGAGTCGCCCTCATCATCGTGACCTACGCGGCGGTTCAGGCTCGAAAGATGGAAGCAACGCACATTTCGTATTCGTTGACAAATCTGATCGGTGCAGTGATGATCCTGATATCATTGCTCTATAATTTTAACCTGGCTTCCTTCATCATTGAAATATTCTGGATACTCATTAGCCTTTGGGGTATTGTTGAGTGGCTAAAATCCAGAAACCAGCCGGCTGATCCGGCCGAGTAAGATCTGATATGCGTTTTTCCTGGACGTTTACCGTAGGCTCAGAATCTATCGATGTGCATGGACACGTGAACAACGTGGAATACGTTCGGTGGATGCAGGATGTGGCTGTGCGGCACACGCAATCGGTAGGCGGAGATGTTCGAGCCGCTGCTGCGGGAATAATCTGGGTTGCCCGTTCTCATCACATCGAGTATCGACTGCCTGTCTTTGAGGGAGAGGAAATTCAAGCCCAGACCTGGATCGATACTGTGGAGCGAGTCTCCTCGGTGCGTAAATATGAATTTAGAAGAACCTCAGACGAACGGCTCGTGGCGAACGGCGAAACGAACTGGGTCTGTCTCGACCGCGAATCAGGAAGACCTCGACCTATTCCTGAGCGAGTCCTGGATGCCTACCAAGAATCTGGAGATCCTGAGTGATAGATTCGACGAAAATGCAGGTTTCATTCCGGATTGCGATCCAACCGATCGTATTTCTTCTCTCCATCATTGTTTATGGAATGATCGTACGGCCCCTGTTTCTAGATCAGGAAGCCATTGCGCTCGAGACCATTTTCATTGTCGCGTCTTTCTTTTCTGTTTCGTTGTTGTTCTATCTCGGAATGACTTGGGGTGACATTCAGGATTCAATTGTTCGGAAAATATCTACGGCACTTCCTGCGTTTTTTATTCTTTTTGCAATCGGTGTCATCATTTCGAGCTGGATGATCAGCGGCACGATTCCGATGCTGGTTTATTATGGGCTGGAGGTGATCAATCCCCGCTACCTCTATCTGCTTTCCTTCCTGATTCCTATTGTGTTCTCCTCTTTGACAGGCACCTCCTGGGGCTCAGTCGGAACCATTGGGGTCGTACTCATCGGGATGGCCGCGGTGCTCGGAGCAGATCTCGGAATCACCGCGGGAGCCGTCATAGGGGGAGCATACTTCGGCGACAAGATGTCCCCCTTGTCGGACACTACCAATTTGGCTGCGCTCGCGACGGATGTGGATCTGTTCGATCATATTCGTTCTATGATGGTCACCACCGTTCCTTCCGCGCTAGTGGCCGCCACAGGATTTACGATCCTCGGATTCACTCACGCCCCTCAGAGCCTGACGGCAGAGTTTGCTTCGCTGCAACCCTTTTTGGATTCGCTTCGCACGCTCTTTTCCTTCAATCCGTTGCTATTAGTCCCACCTGCAATTGTTCTGGTCGGATCGTTGAGAAAGAAGCCTACGATTCCAACGTTGCTCACCTCTGTGATAGCCGCCTGTCTACTCGCGCTGATCTTTCAGCGATATACACTCGGAAATATTTCCACTTCGCTGGCAAATGGGTTTAACACCGAGATGGCGATCTGGGCATCAGAACTTCCGGCGCAGACGATCGAGTTGGTAAATCGAGGGGGGCTGTATTCGATGAGCGAGGCTATTTTCGTGGCCTTTCTGGTATTCTTTTTTATAGGCTCCATAGATACAATCAATGCGATGCCCACCGTGGTAGATCGTGTATTTCGATTCGCAAAAACTCGCTCTCTGACCATTCTATCGGCACTCGGCGCGACAGCCGTAACGAATGCGATGACATCAAATCAGTATGCTACAAGTTTTATCATCGGCGACGCGTTCAAGAGTAGATTCGATGCGCTAAGGATTCCACGAAAAGTGCTTTCCAGATCGCTCGAAGACACGGGTACGATGATCGAGAGCATCATACCCTGGACCTCCACTGCCATTTTTATGGTTGCAACACTTGGCGTCCCGTGGGCCGATTACTGGCACTGGCAGTTAATGACGCTGGCAAACCTTGTAATTGCGCCACTGGTGGCTATTCTGGGTATCGGGTGCTTTTATGATGAGGTTGACGACGACGACAAAGCAGGCGAATGAAGAAAAAGCCCGAAATAGAAACGCTCCTCTCTCACGTCGGAGAAGACCGCGAGTCCCATCAGGGCGCGGTCGTCCCTCCGCTCTATCAGAATTCCCTTTTTACCTTCAAGGATTGGGACGATATAGACGCTGCGTTCGAAAATCGGACCGAACGGCCCATCTACACGCGCCTCACGAACCCCACTACTCAGGTCGCTGAAACCAAGATCGCTGCGCTGGCTGGGCCTGGATATGCGTGTCGATTGACCGCCTCGGGAATGGGAGCCATCTCGGCTGCCGTCATGCACGTCATCTCGCCAGGCGATCATATCGTTGCTGTCAAGAATCTGTATGGACCAGCTAACAATCTGATCAACCGATACCTGCGTGAGAAAATGGGTATCGACGTGACCTTCGTTTCGGGTGAGCGGATATCAGATTTTGAGGATGCTGTGACAGACAAAACGTCCCTGATCATGTTGGAAAGCCCTTCTTCAGCTGTGTTTTCTATTCAAGATCTTCCTGGAGTAGCTTCGTTTGCGAAAAACGCTGGCATCACCACGATGATCGACAATACATGGGCGACTCCACTCTGGCAGAAGGCTCTCGACGTGGGTATCGATATCGAGGTGCATTCGGCATCGAAATACCTGGGAGGGCACTCGGACATCGTGGCGGGCGCCATCATCTCCTCCGATGAAAGAATTCAGCGGATGATCGTCAATGAATCCGAGCTACTAGGTGCGACGATTGCCCCCTACACGTCTTGGCTAGTCACTCGCTCGCTCCGCTCGCTCGCGATGCGCCTCGAGTACCACCAGAAGAATGCGTTGCGCGTTGCTAGTTTCCTGGAGGGTCATTCTGCTATCCGCCAGGTTCGCTATCCGGGCCTCCCGAGCCATCCGCAGCACGAGCTGGCTTCCAGGCAGATGTCGGGCTTTACCGGTTTAATGAGCTTCGAACTAGCGACGGATGATCTGGAGCGCATCAAGTCATTTTTCAACTCGCTCGAATACTTCCAGATCGGTGTGAGTTGGGGCGGGCATGAAAGCCTGATCTACGCACCTGCGATCAGCTACCTAAAAGAATTGCCCCCAGAGCAATTCAAGGCACTGGGTATCTCATTGGGCGACATGAGGATATCGGTTGGGCTCGAAAACGCGGAAGACCTGGTTGCTGACCTCGCTGCTGCACTGGAGCGTATCTAAGTCGAGAATGGTTCGTCTTCCCAAAATGACGCCACTGCCGACTAAACGCGATACGCCCATCTCGATTGAGCTACTTCAACACAACCAGAGATCGGGTTCGCACGCTGGTTTGACTCGCCGAGCGCAGGAAGTAAACGCCTGCAGCCAACGAACTCGTATCCACTGATTCAGCGCCCCCTTCCAGCGGAATGATTTTTACCCGCCTTCCTTGAATGTCATAGATCTCCAAATCTCCCCCGCCCGGAAGCGACACCCAGATATTCGCGCCTGCACGAACTGGATTGGGATAAGCCTGTAGCTCGTGCGATTCTTCTGGCACAGCAGGAGATTCGGTGGCGGTGGCGGCCCCAGAGAAGAAGCGCTCGGCGAATGCGAAAGCTTCAAGTCCGATAATTTCACCAATCTGCCGCCCGAGAATATCGTCGGCCGGTGGATGAATCCCTCCCCAGATTCGTGAAAGACTCGTCTGATCTGAGGCGTCCCTGTATGTCGCCCACTGAAGAATAACGTCTTCGCTCGGTCCGTCCTCGAAGACCAAAAACTCGTTCTTTGGCGCAAGAAACTCGCCCATTCCGCCCGGGAAGTACTCATCACCCGTCAGAAGCGTCATCACTTCTGCAGCCGCACGTGAAAACGTGGAGTGGCCCGAGATGTAACCTGCAAACGGCGGTGTGACAAATGACGGGCGTTGGTAGGGCCACCATTTATCAGCCAGTATCCAGTCCACGCCTCCCACTTCGATCGCCGGATCGAACACGAATTCAGGACCGCGCCAGGCACGGACTTTGATTTTATCTACGTGCTCATTGAATTCGCCCTCAAGAGCATCCCCGGCCTCCACTAATTCGATATACCCGGGTATTAGAGGAATTCCGGCAGGGTGGTAACGGGGCGCATCTACATCAGAACTTTGGCCCAACTCTGCCATGCCTCGAATCGCAGAAATTGGACGAATGTAATCGTACCAACCCTTGATCCCCCAAGCAGAAATGGCTACGTCGTGCATCGTGCCTCCGAGCAACAGATACGATTTGACGTCCCACTCAAGGTCCGTTAAGACGGGCCCCTCTCCTCGATATTTTTTCTGGACCTCCGGATGATCGCTTACATAGTTTAAAATCGTGAACCAGTGACCCGGAGGTGTTTCAGAATCCGGCCCATCTGCCCAGAACTCGGCTAGTACACGAGCATAGTCTGCTCTCGGGACAATCTGCGCCCAATACGGCTCACCTGTGGCCGGATTTACGGCTCGACCCGTGCTGGCATCCCCACCTTCAAACAGGTTGTAGAAATCAGGATAGGACTCAAAATCGGTCGGCATCGAATCGATATCAATATTCCCAATAACGGCCGGAGAAATATCCCACATGACCCCGTCCGCAGGGTCCAACTGGGAAGACCAGACCGAAACAAGCGCGAAATTCCACTTGTAGATATCGGACATGCCTTCTCCATTTACAGGATCCAGATAGGGCGGTGGCCCGGGATCGTGATAAACCCAGTATTCGTTTCCATCCCTTTCTAAAATCTGTAAATCGTCACGCGACAATGAAAATGGTTCTACGATCCCCCATTCAGGTCCGAGGAATTCCGGCGTTCCAAGTGGAATCTCCTGGCCCGACTGATCGATGAACACGTCGAATGACAACGGCTGCCAACGATTCATGTCCAATATGAAGGGATTTCCGGCAAGCGGTGGAGCCATGGGTGGATTTACAGGACGATAAAACCGATTCGTGTACAATTCGGCTTCATTCGATCCATCCTGAAGACCATAGTTGATTATGCACTCAGCTATGTAATTTCCCAGAAATGCTGGCTCGCCTGTAGCGTAATCCGTACCCTCGAGGGTCGTGTCATAACCCAGATTTCCCATCAGAATATCGTATCGAGCTAGAGCGGCGGCGGTACCCGGAGACAGTCCAAACCTGTGCCGCAAAAGCCGATAAGAGGCGTAGCTGATTGCTTTATCTCTGGCCGCTGCCACATCACCTGGATCAGGAATGCCATCAAATCCACATGCGAATCCATTTAAAGAATTGCCCAGTAGATAGGGTTCGCTCGAGACATCATAGGCTGACCACGCATCCCACATTGCAACGGAAGTGTGAAACAGGTTTCTTGCGTGAACTGTAGGTCTAGCAAAGTCCTCACGTACCGACTGAAGTAGCGCTTCATTCCATTGACGGGCCACAGAATGTTGACCAAAAGAAGGCGCAACAAAAAGCACAGCCAGGCAACTGAAGAGTAGATATTTTTTCATGAGATGCTTAATTGGGAGAAGTACGCCTTGTAATATACTTTTAAACGCGGATAATCAGACAGTTGCAGACAAAAAGATCCGAAAACTTTTAGCTCCTGCCCAGGCCATTTGACATGACATCGAATAACTCCAAAAAGGTCGATCTTTACATCGAGAACTCAAGACCGTTTGCGCGCCCCATACTCGAAAAAATCCGGGGGCTGATGCACGCCTCTTCTCCACACCTGGAGGAGACTATCAAATGGAGTTGCCCGCATTTCGAACACAAGGGCATCGTAGCTCAAATGGCAGCCTTCAATGCACACGTTCGCTTTTCATTTTGGAAGGGTGCTTTAATGGCTTCTGCGGAGTCAGTGTTGACTCCAATCGGAGAAAAGACCCAGATGGGTGCACTCAAGCTGCGATCCGTAGATGATCTTCCGGCAGACGACCTGTTTAAAGCACTCGTGCTTGAGGCGATTGCCCTGAACGAAGAAGGCGTAAATACCCCTACACGAGGGAAGACAAAGAAAGTAGAGATTGACGTACCAGACTGGCTGATGGACGCTATTTCAATTAATGAACAAGCATTCATGACCTTTAATGAGTTTAGCCCGTCTAACAGGCGCGAATACGTCGAATGGGTTCTCGAAGCAAAGCGTGAAGCCACGAAACAGTCACGCCTGGCCCAGGCAATTGAGTGGATGGCGCAGGGAAAACCCCGGAACTGGAAATACATGGACAAGTGGAGATAGCACGTAGCAGCACCTCTTTCTGAGGTGCGTCCTCTCGATCGATAATCTTTAATGTTGAGTTAACAGACCATTTATGTCGGAAAAGAAAAAAGTATTAGCGCTGAAGAATGTGGAGACTCCCGTCGATGGAGAGTCTGTGATGGGCTTGGGGCCAAAGGGTGGATCTAAACTCGATAAGCAAGCGAGTCGCACCAGTGAGTTCAGAAAAGACCTGGGATATAGTGAGCTCGAAGTGAATGGGCTATTTCGAGAGGGAATTTATCCTTACCGGGAAAAACTTAGTCGCTCCGCTTACGATTCCCGCAAGCGACTTCTTCAAATCGAATTGCTCAAAGTTCAACGCTGGTCGAAGGAGACAGGACAGCGAATTATGATCGTCTGTGAAGGAAGGGATGCCGCTGGAAAAGGTGGTACGATCAAACGATTTATGGAGCATCTCAACCCTCGTGGCGCCAGAATTGTTGCGCTAGATAAACCATCTGAAGAGGAACGCGGCCAGTGGTACTTTCAGCGATACGTACGCCAATTCCCGACTAATGGCGAAATCGTATTTTTTGACCGCTCCTGGTATAATCGGGCTGGAGTCGAGCGTGTAATGAAGTTTTGCACCGGAAAGGAATACAAGGAGTTTTTGCGGCAAGCGCCCGAGATGGAGCGAATGCTGGTTCGCTCCGGCATCATCTTGTTCAAATACTGGTTCTCGGTAACCCGAGATGCCCAGAAGGCACGCATGCTATCGCGCGATTCAGATCCGCTGAAAGGCTGGAAACTGAGCGCTATAGATCGCCTTTCGCGTGACAAGTGGGAAGAATACACGCAGGCTAAACTGAACATGTTTTTTCACACGGATACAGCAGATTCTCCGTGGACCATCATCAAATCAGATGATAAAAAGCGAGCCCGACTAAATTGCATGAATCACTTCCTCTACAATCTTGAATACCCGGGAAAAGATCTCGATGTCGTCATCGAGCCGGATCCCCTCGTCGTTGGCTCCCCCTCTCAAGTAATCGACAAAGACGAGCACGGCTGGTAGTCTGGTTCTCACCAGCTATTTTTCATAATTCGGTTACGAAGGTCCTCGTTTTGACTCTATCACACGAAGGCGACAACTAGTCGTCCGTGTTGTTGGACGAAGCTGAGGAATGAAATGATTAAAACCGAAAACCAGAGACTCGGTCATCGAGTCGTGCTGGCATTGGGCCTGTTTGCAATGATTGCGGTGGGTTGTGACTCATCTGCAATGGACGCGGAAACTGATCCCGTTGAAATTCTGGATTCATTGGAACTCATAGATGAAGTTCAAATGACCAAGATGGACACGCGCGAGGGTCAGGAAGATGAGTTTCTGCTCGAGGTCACGCTCCGGGAAGAACCGGATGTTCGATACCCGAGCGCCATAAACCTTTTGGGGCTTTCCAGGGAAATGCCCTCCACGCTTCTGGCAGATAATGGAATCGGGGCGGATGCGGAAAAAGGCGATCGCGTTTATTCAGGTGTCGTCCCAGAATCGTGTGTGCCCGGTGGCGTACCCCTCGCTGGAGCTGCAAAGGATGTTGTCACTATCACAATTTCTTGCGATTGGGATTTGATTAGACCAGGCGAAGAATGTGAGGGTTACGGGACCTGTCCATCTACTGCACAACGATCCTGGCTCTGGGGCTTGATCGAATATGAAACGAATGTTGTCACATGCTGGTGCCGCGGCGGCTGTGAGTTCGATATAGAGTTTTCCCTTTGAACCATCTCGGTTATTGCCGGGGCCTGCGGCCCCGGCAATAACATTTTTCGTACCGCCTGAGACTTAGACCTCCACCAAATAATCAGACCGCTATCATGCAACTAAATCCACACTCTATCCGCGTTTCAGGAATAATTTGTACTGTCCTCGGAATATTTGCCACCACTCAATACCTCTCGGAGCTGCTCTCCGGAACCGTAGACGCTGTCAACTATGATGCACTGCTGTTGCCCATCGGAATAAGCCTGCTGGATTCAGGCCAAGTCTGGAAGTGGATGGCTCGCATTCAGTTGTTTTTGATGGCGCTCGTCTCATTTGCGACCGTGATTGTGTTTTTGTTGATGTCTGACGATAATCGGGCGTTAACCTTCGAATTGCATGATAATATTGGGACGCTCTCCGGAACGGGCATCATCCTTCTTTCACAGGGACTACTATTTGCGGCTACTTTGTGGATCTATTTTTCTATCTTCGCGAACTCGTCCAATCGTCGATATTCGATTGACAACATCTTCTCTTAGTTTTCTGTCAAACCAGTCTATTGTCATCCCCGCCGAAAGGGACGCTTCTCTATGACCGACAGCCCGCTTGAAAAGGCCCTCGATTTTCTGGACACTCATCGGATTGAATTCGAGCGATTCGACCATCCGGCGGTATTCACAGTTGATCAAGTCAGTGAAATAGTGACGATCGGCAAAGGCCACCGGACTAAAAACTTATTCGTTCGAGATAAAAAAGGAAGACGTCACGTCTTGATTGTTGTGCCACATGACAAGAGTGTTGATCTCATGAATCTCGGACAGCTGACCGGACACGGCAGAGTGAGTTTTGCCTCGCCCGAAAGATTGTGGAATCACCTTGGCGTGGAGCCTGGCTCTGTTACAATCATGGGTGTGATCAACGATGAAGAGAACAATGTCGAATTAATAATCGACAAGTCTGTCTGGGAGGCTGATTTTGTTCGTTGTCATCCGCTTGTTAATACGAGTACTGTAGTACTTTCGGCGAGTGGGATTCGAGCAATGCTGCAGGCAACCGGTCACGACCCAATCATTCTAGACGTCCCTACAAGATGACAATAATCGAAGCCATCGTCGTCGTCAGTGGCCTGGTAAGTGTTTACTTCTTGACACGCCAGAATATTTGGTGTTGGCCAACCGGACTCGTTTCTGTCGGTCTGGCCACCATCGTTTTTTATGATTCATTCTTGTACTCAGACATGATTTTGCATGTCTATTACTTTGGAATGAACATTTATGGTTGGATCCACTGGAAGCGGAAATCTGAAAATGTGGACGAATTGCCCGTCACCAGGATGTCGATGCCTTCGAATGTCAAATGGATAGTTATTACTGTGATTGGGACGATTGCCTGGGGATGGGCAATGAGTCACTTGGTGCTGATTGCGGAGTGGGTGCTCGTCAATATCGATCCAAACATTGGTTGGGCTTCGTCCTGGGCTGGTGGTGCGGCTCCTGTACCAGCCTTTCCATACGGTGACGCATTTACAACGGTAGCGAGCCTGGTCGCTATGTGGTTTATGGCTCAAAAGCGGATTGAGAACTGGGTCTATTGGTTTATCATTGATATTGTGGCGGTCTCGATATATGCCATGAAGGGATTGTATTTGTTCTCCGGGCAGTACTTCATCTTATTGATTCTGTGCGCGATGGGCTTCAGAGATTGGCGAAAGTCCATGTCTGAGTCTTCAATCTCTTAATCGGAGCGATTTTGTAGCCTGACAGATTGTGATAGGATCATACGTGTTGTTTACTTTGGAGCATCGCTCTTCAAATGAACTCCCACCCTCATGAAACGCAGCTTCTTCCTTCTGATCGGGTCCTTTTTTGTTCTGGTGTCCGTCGGTCAGAATTCGCATTCTCACTCGCACAGTCGTGCAATCGATTTTCCAGACACGGAACAGTATCTCAGTCTGACCTGTGACCTCCACATGCATTCTGTCTTCTCGGACGGTGCGGTGTGGCCGGACATTCGAGTTCGAGAAGCGCAGCGAGACGGACTGGATTGTATTGCAATCACCGAACACCTCGAATACCAACCTCACATTGATGATATTCCTCATCCAGATCGAAATCGTGCATTTGAAATAGCCATGCGGGTCGCCGGAGAAAGTGGGCTCATTGTTATTCCAGGTACAGAAATCACCCGCTCACTCCCTCACGGACACGCCAATTCTGTGTTCATCTCGGACGCAAACCCCATGCTGACGGACGATGCGAACGAGGCTTACGCAGAAGCAAACAGACAGGGCGGATTCACGTTTATGAACCATCCGAACTGGACTTCTCAGAGGAAAGACGGTGTTGCTCGACTCGAACCCATGAATATTGAATTGATCGAGCGGGGCCATATCTCGGGAATCGAAGTGGTCAATGACCTGACTTATTCTGACGAAGCCTTGGAAATCGCCCTCGAGTATGACCTTGCAATCATCGGCACCTCGGATATACATGGCCTTGTAGACTGGCAATACAAGATTCCGGAAGGTGGTCATCGGCCCATCACTGTCATTCTGGCAACGGACAAATCTCAGGAAGCGATAAAGGAGGCCTTATTCGCCGGACGGACAGCGGCCTACTACCTCGACAAGTTGGTGGGAAAACCTGAAAACGTTATTCCAATTGTCATGGCGTCTCTTTCGCTTGAAGTGAACGGATACTCAGGCGACTCTTCTGTCCTGAATGTGACTATCAGCAATGCCTCAGACACGCCCTACACGCTTGCCAACCGATCGGCATATCGATTTCACGACCAAACAGATTTGATAGTCATTCCGGCCCAAGATTCGCTAAACCTGAAAGTCAAAACGGGTGAGCGCCAACAATCTCTGGATCTTTCTTTTGAGGTATTGAACGTAATCACGGCTCCGGACACACATCCTGAGGTGACTTTGTCAGCCGAGATTGGTGGATAGTTCTGGAACAGATCTAGTTCGTGAACAGATCTAACTCCTGAACTCCTTGTTCGAGACCCAACAGATGTTTTTTTCGGTGTAGTCCCCCACCATAACCGGTGAGCGATCCATCCTTCCCAATCACCCGATGGCAGGGGATGATTATCGCGATCCGATTGTCTCCATTTGCTCTGGCGACGGCTCGAACGGCTTTTATATCTCCTATCTGTGAGGCAATCTCCTGATATGAAACGGTTGTACCGTAGTCGATCTCAAGCAGAGTCTTCCACACTTTCTGCTGAAAATCGGTCCCAGGAAACGTTAGTGGAACCTGAAACGCTGTAAGCTTCCCCTCAAAATAGGCTTTTAATTCGTCTCGAAGCTGATCCATCATCTCATTCGCTTGCGGCACGAAAACACACTTCAGTCTATTCTGAATGCGGGTAAGCTGCGTCTCAAGCATGGGCCGATCAGTAAACTCAAGCAGACATACTGCATCGTCAGTAGTGCCGGCCAACATGGGTCCCAGCGGAGTCTCCAGCCGTTCCAGGTGAACGATGGTTGCGCTGGAAGCCTTGCTCGCAACGACCCCCGTCATCTTCTGAACCGCATCCCGGAATCCGGTGAGCGAGTCATATCCATTTTCAAATGCGGCTTCAGTCACCGACGATCCGCTTTTCATATGTCCCAAGGCGTTTCCCAATCTTCTTGATCTACTGTATGCATGAAAGGTCATGCTATGATGCTTCTTAAACCATCGGCGTACGCGTTCGGGCTCAAGGTTCATATTGCGCAAGTCCTGATCCTTCCATCTTTTTTGAGGATCTGATTCCACGGCTGCGAGCAATTCCGTCACCCAAGGTGGCTGAGCATCTGGTAATTCCAGCGGCAAACAGCGTTTGCAGGGGCGAAATCCGTGATTAAGCGCATCCTTCGAAGTCTTGAAAAATTTTACATTTTCAGGCTTGGGTTTACGAGCGCTACACGTTGGGCGACAAAAGATTCCAGTTGTCAGCACACCTGTAAAAAAGACGCCCTCGTAGGTGGAATCACGCTCTGTGAAAGCGCGAATCATTTCATTTGTCGACGGTAGTGAGTGCATGGCCCAAGTGTTATTCTGACGCAAAATTCGGCATTAATATTCACTCACGCTACCGCTAATTCAACATTGAATTTCTAGTCGCAGACTTCTAATCTTCCCACGATTGTGCTAATCGATGAAGCAGAATTGCCGAGCGAATCGTCTGCATCGGCAACGTGCTGAGATCGGCCCATTCCTCAGTCGTGTGAGTCCCTCCTCCTGTCATGCCAAGTCCGTCAATAGCCATCGATACGAGGCCGGCGGCGAACGAAACGTCTGCGGCACCTGCATCGCTTGGGTCACCAGCGCGAACGGGCCCATACCCTGCGTCCTGACTTGCCTGACTCCACATGGCGAGAAGCCGCTCGTTGCCTTCTGTCATGCCCATTGGTGGGTAACTATTTCTAAACGTGATGCTCGCACTCGTCCCTGGAAGATGTTGTTCTACGATCGCCCGCATGCGCGCCTGTACATTTTCTCTTTGCTCTGGAGAAATTGTTCTCAAGTCCCCGGCAACTACCGTTTTTTCTGCTACAACGTTGGTCTTCCCGAATGCCGATCCACGATCGTTCTCCTCATCGTATTCGAGCGCAGTACCTCCCAAAATAATACCAGGGTTGAACGTCAGTAATTCTTCGCCCGTCAGTTCCTGTTGAAACGCTGTCAAGATTCGGGCCGCCTCGTAGATAGAGCCATACCCCACTTCTTCTGTAAATACAGCAGACGAGTGGGCGCGAATTCCTTCCGCGGTAATCTCCCACCCCGTAAATCCACGGCGGGCAAGAACAGCCGTCATCGGGTCGCCATCACCCGGTTCAAACGCCATAGCAACATCAGCGAGTTCTGCGGCCTCTACAAGAGCGGCGCGTCCTACCTCAAGCGGGTCTCCAGAAGATTCTTCATCGCCAATCAAGGCAACTGTTATGGTCAGGTCATCAAGAACTCCGGAATGCTTCAGCGCTCTCAATGCCTCCAATATTACCAGATCCCCACCTTTCATATCGATGATTCCGGGTCCCTCTGCTCTGTTATCGTCGATTCTTCTGAACGTCTGAAAAGGACTGTCTATTTCGAAAACAGTATCGAGATGACCAATCATCAAAATATGAGGCCCGCTATCTCCGCGGTGGGCAAACAGGTGTCCTGCACGGCCAAACGCCTCTCCATCCAACCAACGAGTTTCGAATCCCAGTTCAGAAAACTCATTTGCAAAAACGTCGCCCACTGCCATCACGCCGTCGAAGTTCATCGACCCGCTGTTGATGTTGACGATCTGCTCCAGGATTGAAACGGACTCTTCAAATCTAGACTCGACGAAGGAAACGATTTCTTTTTCGGTTTCGCCAAGAGAGTCTTGAGAATCTTGTGCGGTAGTGTCGCGCGTGTATGCCATGAAGAAGATGAGGGTGAAAACGAAGCAGGTTATACTTTTCTGCAGCATTGGATTTACGATCTTGGGAGGAACGAATCGAAAACACTTCGATTCGGTGGCCCGAAGATACTGAACGCGATAACATCGATTACAAGCCTACTCAAGGATCAATAAAAAACCACCCGCTGTTCGAGAAGGAAGATGATTCCAGTTGAAGTCTGTATTGATTGTTCGGATGCAAGTGCGGCGCTCGCATCCGCGAGCGCCGCACAAAACGGTGGGGCGAGTCGAATCGAATGCTGCTCTGCCATGGATGTGGGAGGCTTAACGCCTGACGCTAAAGTGATCAGTAGTCTTTCGAAGTCGGTTGGGGAAGAACTGGAGATTCTTGCCATGATTCGACCTCGGGGTGGTGATTTCGATTATTCGGAGGCAGAAATAGCCAAAATGATCGAATCTATGTCAGAAATGGCTTCGTCAGGCGCCCACGGAGTTGTATTCGGCGTCGAAAAAGAGGGCGAATTAGCTCAAGAAGCTCTTGAATCCCTGGTCCAGGCGGCAAAAATGCTGAGTCTTTCGGTCACTTTTCACCGAGCTTATGACGCTTTGACCGCCCCGCATCAGTTCTTGGATTCGATCATACGCTCTGGCTGCGATCGCGTATTGACGGCCGGCGTGCCATGGGGCGACAAACGCGACGCAGTTTCTGGTGTTGTTGGGCTAAACAAAACGCACTTCACCGCTCTGGGAAGAATCGAAGTGGTTGTAGGAGGTGGCGTAACTCCCTCAAATGCCGGATCTATTCTTTCGCGAATCTCGCCCCCAAGCGCTCTCTCCTTTCACGCCTACTCGTCAGTTCGAACGGACGGTGTTACGGACGAGAAGAAAGTGCGAGCACTGGTCAAAAGCTTGAGCAGGTAGTTCAGCTCACGTCACTACTACCCTGAGATTACCACACTTCCAGATTTGCTCCGTCCTCCAGACTCTATCCGATACATATACAATCCCGGCGCGACAGCGCCGGACGATTGCCAGACAAGCCTGCCAGCACCTTCCGCAGAAAAGGAGTCATCAATTTGCCCAATGACTCGGCCCAAGAGGTCATAAATAGTGACCGATGTCTGGCCAGCTGTTCCAGTGTCGTATTCGAACGTGATTTGGGAAGAGGATGGATTGGGATATACGTTCAGGTCGAAGTTCGGGATACCCGGGGCCACATCATCGACGCCTAAAATCGTCTCACTCGCAATCCAGTCGAGGGCCGCCTGCACCACCGTGTCTGTGCCGTTTATGATGTCCTCTCTCTCAAGCCAGATCCATTCGTCTGGCTGAAGAGCAACATGGGAGAGCGATTGATGACCATCCACCAAATACACGGGACCGCTCGTGCGCGAGGCAAACCAGTCTGTATTGGCGAGGCTGATGAAGTCTGAACCTGAATAAGAAGCTGGTGACGGACGTCCAAAAAGCCTCGCTCGTGGATGAAAAGAAAGACGGGTGGCTTCCAATTCACCTGCACTTATAGACCCGGGGCCAATCAGCGCTGCGATTGGTTTATCATAAAAAGTATCGGGGTCTCCCTGAATTACCAGGTTTTGCCAGCGACGATTTGGGTCTTCTGTCATATCGAAGTGGTCCGCATTTCCAGCTCGCACTTCAAAACCAACCGTCGGCACCACCTCATTGAACAACAGATTCAATCCTTCCCGGGCAAGTGCACCACCGCCGGTATTAAATCGAAGGTCGACGATAATTCCATCTGCATCTATCTCATGCATTAAACTATCGATGGCAGAACGAAACCGCTCTCGGAGATTGTACTGCGCCGCAAAATTCCAGGACGTTACGATGATGTATCCTACGTTCGTCCCATCCACCATCCCCCAGTTAAAGCGCACATCCTGCTGACGATCTGGCCACTCGACTCCTGGGACGTCCAACGACTCACGTCCCCAGATCGGTCGGGTCTCTCCAATCAAATCATTCGTTTCAAAATGTAATGTATCGCCGGTGGCATGTTTGACGATATCAATCGTATCAAAGAGGTGCCAGTTCAGCCCCGCCGCCTGCATATGGTAATACCAATTTCCTTCCTCATTGCCCGCATTTACCGAATTCAACACAAGCGGAAGTTCAGCCTCCATCAGTCGTGGCCACAAATCCTTCCACAAAACCCCATCGTATCCAAGCACCACGTCCCCCGCCTCCAGTCCGATCGGATGGTCAGGTAGCACCTGATACACGACCAGCGAACTGTCTGCAAGCGGCGTGAGGATGGCACCAAATCCCGGGTTTGATCCCCATTGGCCGACCCACAGCAATGGGATTCCTTTCCGCCGCGGTGCCGCGCGAACAGGAGTGTCCCAGAGATAGGTATGCAGCTCCTGAAGCCGATACCCGAAATGATTCATGATAGCGGCAAAGCGCCCCCGACTAACTCCACCCTGAATTTCGGGCCGATACTGATTTTTGAACTCCTGAATATCGAAATCCAGATTTAAAAAGGCCCCAAAATTCAGATTAACCTCGTTCCACCAGCGGTCGAAAATCAGCTGTTTGGCACTAGTTTCTATTCCTTCTCCCCAAGTGGCGTCAATGATGGATCGCCACTCCTCAGTCGAAAATTCCGCTGGGCTTTTCCCATACGTGCTTTCCCAACTCGCAATCGCAGCTGGATATTGAACGGGCTGAGCCTGAAGCGTGGATGATGAGCTCGACGGTATTGCAATCGCCGTGACACAGGCGCAAACGAAAAGCAGAAACCTGTGCGGGAGGCGAAAGACACTCATGAGAGTCATTTAATCAGTTGAACCGATTAAACAATACGTTACGTTGATAATCGAAGGAAAGGTACTATCAGCAGCCCGGTTTTAGTTTCGAGATGGACCGCTAAACCTTCTATGCACGTTAAATCCGAAGCCAAAATCACGGGAGGTGATGGAACGCTTCGACTTCGAAACCGCGTGTTGTGGCGTAATCCACTGCGTTGTGGAAAAAAACATCTGAAAGACGTGTCCCCCCGCTTCTAGGTCGAGTCCGAACGAGAGAACGTTATTCGTGTTGTCGGATCTATCCCCGAATACTGGAAGATAATCGACCAACACTGAAACCCGATTCGAGTGCTGGTAACGCATGGCCACACCCAGAACCATGTGATCGTTGCTTTCTTCTTCTATCGATCCATCCAGAAAATCATTGATTTCGACCAGGTTGAAATGGGACCAAGCAGGCATTACCTGAACGAACAATCGGCCTGAGATCTTACGAGACAAGATCAGTCCGGTGTAATACGATAGCCTCTGGTCCAGGTCTCGACCGTCTTCCACGGTCTCGATTGCGACGTTGGAAAACGCGTTCACCTTCAACTGAGAGCTTCCTCGAAGCAACACCTTGGTTCGCCAATCAAACGTCTTGTTATATCGAGATCGCCCCACACCAACAGCTATTCGATCGTTCACTCCGTAGTCGAGGCCGAACCGAATATTGGCCGGGTCGTCGAGCCCATACAACGATTTCACTCCCCCTGAGAGCAAGCCAAACGCGTGCTGGATGGTGAAATCCAGATTCCCTCTATTGATCTGGGTGCTGGAAGGTTGAATGATCACACTTGGAGCCCAGAATAATTCTTCGGCTGGTTGCGCTGAAAGAACGCGCTCTCGCGGCATCTGGGCCGAAGCCGTAAAAGCCGTCAACGTGATGAACGAGAAAAGGAGAACGAGCGACACGAATCGAATGCGAATCATTTCATTATTCCATTTTTAGACGCGTAAGAATATGCACCTTTTGCTCTTCATCGACCTTGAAAATCAGAAGACGAGGAGGCTCAATGTCGTAGTCGGCAAGCATAACTGAAAACCGAATATCCGCTTCCAATTCGTCCCCAATTAGTTCTAGTGTGCCGTGGACCACTATCGAACGAGTCACGCCGTGAATCGAAAAATCCCCCGCGATAGTCACCGCTTGTGCGCCGGCCAGTTCCGAATCAAAACTGGATGTTAGGCGGCCAAAAAATTCGGCGAATGGAAATGTATCGGTGTTCAATGTCGATCGCATATCCTTGTCCCGCTTTCCATTACCTGTTCTAAGCGTACCCAGGTCGAGAAAGAAATCAACAGTGCCTCCTTCGGAATCTACGAGGCCCGTGAGGAAATCAGATTTTCCAGTGAACGCATGGAGAGGCACCAGTGACTCGAACTCAACGTGTCCACTACCCGTCGAAAATATCTGGGCGGAGACAGGCAGCTGAACGAGCAGGCCACACAGCCAAATCGCAAGTACCGTTCTAATTGTTCTGTGCGCCTTCATCGATCCACGCGGCAATAGTTGAAATCTGGGCACTCGATAACAATGATCCCGTCAGGGGCATTCGTGACCCAAAATCTGGCGAGTTGCCCACCTTGTCAATTATTGGGCTGCCCGACGAATTCCCAGGAAAGACAATGAGGCCTCCGTACTGCGTACCTCGCGAAGCGAGTACCGATGCGTGAGAACCCAGACTTACACCACTCGTGCTCGATCCAATGTGACAACCGGATCCGCTACAGGAAGCTGAAAAAATAGGTTGTACCTGAGTCGAATAGCTGATTGGATCGCTCGGATCGTCTGGCGGATCTGGATCTACTAGTACGGTGCCGGTATTGTCCTTCGTATCTGAGGAGCACGCTGAAAACGTGAGCACGAACAGCGCAAGTAGCAACGCAGTTTTACTGATGTTCATTGACTCTATATTTTAATTCCGGGTGAGGAACGATCGAATATATAAGGCCGCAGTACCGATCTCAAAGCTCGAACGTGATGACGCACCTGAGTGTCATTTCGCCTTACCAAGTTACATTGTCCCGTTCAAAAAGAAGAATGCTACGGGCGTTTTGCACACGGCACGCAGAGTCTGCTTTCGGGTCTTATTTCGAGCCGACCCTCGGCAATTTCGCCGCCACAGGACGAACACGATCCGTACGAACCATCGATAATCGACGCGAGAGCCCGATCTATCAGAGCCAATCTTTTGTTTTGTCGGGTTTTGCCTGCATCGGAGATACTGCGGGCTTGTATAGCTTCCATTCTGGTGAGCCGGCCAATGGCGTTGTCAGGCTGAATACTTGAATCCGCGGAACTCGAGCTATTCAACTCTTCTCGTATTTCCTTTTGCAACTGCAAAAGGTCCATTTTGAATTTTTCAACTCTTAATTTTTCCACAGCTTAATCTTCCATGCCTTTCGCTTTCGATTCCTACCAATTTCGACTCCGGATGTCGAATTATAAACCCCTCCATTCACTCTTGCTCATGCGATCAATATACAGTTTCCTTGCTGCGATCCTGATCGCTGGATGCTCGCAGCCGCCCGTATTCCCCGCTCCGGATGCATTGACGGTGAACTCATCCATCGAGCACCTGCCGGAGCGATTCGCCTGGGCCAAAGAACAGGCGCTATCCTACGCACACGATGAGGAGGATGCTGTCGGTCCCTGGTATGAAGCTGCCCTCCCCGACAGAGAGGCATTTTGCATGCGAGATGTATCTCATCAAGCGATAGGCGCGCATTTTCTTGGCCTCGACGAGCATACAAGAAACATGCTATTTCGATTCGCGAAAAACATTTCTGACAGCAAAGACTGGTGTTCCTACTGGGAAATCAACAAAGATGACCAACCCGCACCTATTGATTATCGCGATGACAAGGCGTTCTGGTACAATCTCCCGGCAAATTTTGATGTACTTGACGCCAGTTACCGCATGTACCAATGGACAGGGGATCTTTCATACGTAGATCATCCGATTTTTCTGGAGTTCTACCAGAAAACCGTTTCGGACTATGTCGATCGGTGGAGTCTGGGAGCCGACGATGTTTTAGAACGGAAGCGCCATATGAACCGGGACTCTTTCGATCCGAATGACTACTACGAATACGCACGGGGAATTCCGAGCTATCACGAAGGGAATCAGGGCTCCACCGCTCTGGGAATTGATCTGCTTGCGTTCCAAGTCGCTGCATTTCGCTCCTATTCGGCCATTCTGGAATTGAGGGGAGAGACTGATGCAGCGAGTGAGTTGCTCTCAAAAGCGGTACGTGTATCTGCTCTTATCAACTCAGCTTTTTGGAACGAATCGGACGAGACATTCGACGATCTCCGGCTTACTACGGGCGTGAATGGGGACGGCGGTGGAATGCGGTTTTTCGCCTTTTACAATGACGCCATTTCCGATAAGGAGAAGGCCAAAGCAGCCGCAACGACTCTTCTCGACTATGATCCCGGAAATATTGAAATGCGGTCTTATCTCCCCGAAGTGCTCTATCGTTATGGACGTCATGGTGAAGCTCTCGATATGATGATGCTAATCAGCGATACTGAGACCGATCGCCGTGAGTATCCTGAGGTATCTTTCGCCGTGGTCGGTGCGCTGGCAACAGGCCTGATGGGTATTGCGCCGCAAGAAGAAGGGATTTCGACTATATCCCGCATCAGCGAAGAATCCGATTTTGTAAATTTTGAAGGATTTACTCACCGCGAAAGTCTTCTGAGCCTCAAACACGAAGGAACCACTAGATCAACATTGGTCCTGCATTCTGGAGAAAAACTATTGTGGAGAGCCGCATTCGCAGGCGAACATGAGAATCTCTGGGTAGCCGGGCGCCTGCTTCGTGCAACCGTTGCTTATGACCCCGTGGGCAACCCTATTTCCTTTGCGGATATTGAGATCTATCCTCAAGAGTCCATCACCGCCTCCGTCAACAAGTAGACTACGAATTGTCATGTATCGCTTTATTCCCATTCTAGTCCTGGCTGTACTGAGTTTTACTCCGCAAGCCAGTGCGCAACACCACGAAAGTCCCGAAGCCAATTTCGAGCTGGCATCGAGGTGGGCGCCCTATAAGATCAACGACATGATCTATTCGACATCTGTCAGCCCTCGCTGGATCGAGGGAACGGAGAATTTCTGGTATGAGTGGCAGACCTCGGACGGCACATTTTATTACATCGTCGATTCCGCTCGAGGCACCAAGCGGCTGATTTTCGATAACGAAAAAATTGCGGCCGAACTAACGCGAATCACCCGAGATCCGAAAGACGCCCAGCATCTGGGAATCGAACGAATCAAATTTGTGGACGCGAGAACTCTTCAGTTTGAAGTGAAGGGCACACAGGATGAAGTCCTAGAGGAGGAGGAAGAAGTCGGCGACGATCAAGAGGAGAAGGAAAAGAAAAGCTCAAAGCCAAAACCTAAAAAGAAGGTCTTCCATTTTGAGTACGACGTCGATTCCCAGTCGCTCAGAGAGATGGAAGATTGGGAAGAACCAGACAATCATCCATCCTGGGCCGCCATTTCTCCAGACGGCCAAACCGTCCTTTTTGGACGCGATTACAATATTTTCAAGATGAGCGGGGATGACTACGCCAAGATTCTCGCCGCCCGGGTCGGATTGACAGGAGACGATGCCGAAGAAGCCGAAGACAAAGTTGAAATAGAGGAAACGCAGCTGACGACTGAGGGAGTCGAACATTTTTCCTACACGGGATCAGGCCGAGGACAAACCGCAGAAGAAGTAGAAGAAAACAAGGACAAGCGAAAAAGAGTGTCCGTTTCCTGGTCACAGGATTCCAAACGATTTTCCACAGGCCGGAGCGACCAACGCGAAGTTGGGGATCTCTGGATCATTCATTCCACTGGCAACAAGCGTCCTCAACTCGAAACCTACAAATACGGAATGCCCGGAGAGGAGCATGTCGGCAAAAGTGTACTGGAAATCTACGATCTCGGCTCGGATGAGCTTATTCCAGTCTCCGCAGAACGATTCACGGATGAAAGTCTAAGCACGATGTCGGCCTCACAATTTCGATATCCGTCCAGTGATGAGCCATTTCGATCCTTGTGGTTGTCCAAAGACTCCGACACGTTTTACTATTCAAGTATTAGCCGCGATCTCAAGAGAGTTGATGTAATGAAAGTCGACGCCACCACGGGCGACGCGGAAGTGCTGATAGAAGAGCGATTGAATACCTACGTGGAAGTCAGACGGCTGGAAATGCTAGAGAGTGGTGACTTTCTATGGTGGTCAGAGCGAGACGGATGGGGTCATATCTACCGTTATGGAGCTGATGGAAGTGTCAAAAACCAGATTACATCAGGCGCGTTTTCGGTGCGAAGCATATCGAGGATCAACGAATCTGCGGGAGTGATCTACTTCACCGCGAATTCCAGGGAAGAGGGAGAGGATCCTTACTATGTGCACGCCTACCGTGTGAACTTGGACGGCTCTGGATTGCGACTACTCAATCCCGGTGATTTCGACCATCGTTCCTCTGTCAATGAATCCGGGCGATATTTTGTCGATAATTATTCGAGAGTCAACACCGTACCGGCCTCGGCACTGATCAACAGCAATGGTCAGAAGGTCCTTGACCTTGAGACTGCTGATTTCAGCAAGTTGATGGAAGCCGGATATGTATTCCCCGAACCCTTCAAAGTCAAAGCAGGCGATGGGGTTACGGATTTGTACGGTGTGATGTACAAACCTTTTGATTTCGACTCCGAGCGCGAGTATCCCATCGTGGAGTATGTCTATCCGGGTCCACAAACAGAGGCTGTATCCAAATCATTTTCAACATCCAGATATGAAACTGCCCTTGCGCAGTTCGGAATGATCGTGGTCACGGTTGGAAACCGCGGTGGCAATCCAACTCGCTCGAAATGGTACCACAATTACGGATACGGCGACCTGCGCGATTATGGACTCGAAGACAAGAAGGTTACTGTTGAGCAGCTCGCGGATCGCCACGACTATATCGATAAAAACCGAGTCGGCATTTACGGGCATTCTGGCGGTGGATTTATGTCAACAGCAGCCATGCTCGTCTACCCTGATTTTTTCAAGGTGGCGGTGTCGAGTTCAGGCAATCACACCAATGACATTTACAATCGCTGGTGGTCTGAGAAGCACCACGGTGTCAAGGAGGTCGTAGGTGATTCCGGTAAAGTCACATTCGAATACGCCATTGATAAAAACCCTGATATAGCCTCGAACCTGAAAGGACATCTGCTTCTCACTACGAGTGACGAAGACAATAACGTTCATCCTGCGAACACCTATCGGATGGTTGACGCGCTCATCAAAGCCAACAAGCGATTCGACTTCTTCCTCTTCACCGGACAGCGTCACGGATACGGGTCCATGTCGAACTACTGGTTCTGGCTGAGAGCTGAATATTTTGTAGAACATCTACTGGGTGACGACCAGTGGAATGCCGACATCTGGCAACTGAATGACGAAAATCCACAGACTCGCTAGCGCGGGGAAGACTTTTTGATAGGTAGGAAATGAGGGGCGCCCGCAGGGCGCCCCTCATTTATTTTACGGAGACAGGAAGGTCTTCAGAATAAATTGGCAGGGAAATGTGACACTTTGGACACAACTTCAGATTTTTGATTCCGCACCTTGTTGGAGAACACCCAGCATTTATTCAATAGCGGAAACCATAATGAAGTGGACCTCCCTTTCAATCGCACTAGTCATTTTCATCGCTGGATGTGATAACTCGGTCGATATTCAGGATTCTCAAACAGAATCCGAAGAAGCAGTTTTAACTCAATTAAGTCTTTCACAACAGACAGCCGATTTCTCGCTAGCTGTCGATGCTGCAGAATCTCTTACGCAAGAAGACCCCGGACAGGGTCAGGGACCGCCCCGTCGCGTGCGCAACGAATTGGCAACCCTCGGAAGAGTCCTGTTTTACGAAAAACAGCTTTCCTCGAACGGATCAGTATCATGCGCTTCCTGCCATCGACAGGCGGAGGGATTTGCTGATTCTCGCACTTTCAGTCCCGGTTTTGAAGGTGTGCTCACAAACCGGCAGGCCATGTCGGTTGCGAATGTTCGATTCTATCGAAGCGGACGCATGTTCTGGGATGAACGAGCCGAGAGTCTTGAAGCTCAGGCCCTTGAGCCCATTCAACACCCCGGAGAAATGGGCCTCACGCTGACCGAAGCCGTCGAACGGGTCGAAGCTCAGCCATACTACAGCGCACTCTTTCAGAACGCGTTTGGAGACGATGCGGTGAACCCGGAACGGATCGCCGAAGCCATTGCAACGTTTGAACGATCGATTGTCACAACCAATTCCAGATACAATCAATGGCTGGCAGCGGGCGGCAATAACGCAGATCTCGCCAGAGGGAGGGGAGGCCCCGGAGATGGCGGGCCACGAAACGGCGGTCCAGGTAACGGCGGTCCAGGTAATGGCGGTCCAGGCAATGGCGGTCCAGGTAATGGCGGCCCCGACAACAACAACGGTAATACCGCGGACGGCAACATCGCACCCGACCCCGCCCTCATCAGCCAATTCTTCTCTGATCAAGAGGATCTCGGCCGGAGACTGTTTTTCAGTCCGAGGACACAGTGCAGTCGATGCCATGCTGGTAGGGCTTTCGTTGGGGATCGCCCCCGAAATAACGGCTTGGACCTGGATACTTCAGCGGATCAGGGTGCCGGTGATGGTCGCTTTAAGATGGCCTCCCTTAAAAATATCGAACTCACTGCACCGTATATGCATGACGGCCGTTTTCAAACATTGGAACAGGTAGTGCAGTTCTACAACAATGGAATTCAAGACCATCCGGATCTGGATAATCGACTTACCAATCGACGCGGAAATCCGATTCGCATGAACCTTTCGGCTGAGGAGCGAGACGCACTTGTGGCGTTCATGAAGATGCTAACGGATGAAACTCTAGCCACAGAAGAACGATTTTCAGACCCGTTCCTGAATTAAGGCTTCTGCAGTCAGAAAATCCTCTCTCTTAGACACGAATTGGGGCCGCCGAAAGGCGGCCCCTTTTTTGTGCCCGGCAACTTCCCTTCTCCTCGAGCATCCTTTCAATACAATAACCGAGATAGTAAAATCTCGTCGCCATCGTTGAATCCGCACTGTAGTTGATCTCATGCGCATCTTTTTACTTCTGATTTTTGGTCTGCTCGCCGCAGATTCGCCGTCTATCAACTTGATCGAACAAGGCCCTGAATGTCTTTCAGAGCCGATGAATTCGGCCGATTATCGAAAAGAAGAAATCAGTTTTGAGAGTGGAGATGCTCTTCTGAAGGGACACCTTTATCTCCCCAAAAAATCAGGACGCTACCCTGCGATGGTTTTGATGCACGGTGGTGGCCGCAATGTCGAGCTACTCCGTTCAACTCCAGCCTTTTTTGCTGAGTTGCTTGTGCGCTGTGGTTTCGCAGTCATTACTTATGACAAACACGGGCTCGGAGATTCCGGTGGCGACTACGGCACATCCACCTTCGACACTTTCGTTGCAGACGCTGGCCAGGCTGGAAAACTTCTTTCCCGCCACGAAGAGGTGGACGACAGTCGAATCGGGATTCTCGGATTCAGTCAAGGCGGTCGACTCGCGCCCGTCGCTGCCGTACGATACCCTCATTTTGCTTTTGCTGCGAGCGTATCGGGGCCTATCGCAACAGTGAAGGAGACCAGGCTCTACGCTATCGAAGCCAGCTATCGAGAAGCAGGCGTGCCGGATACCACGCTCAAGAAGGTCATGCCGTTCTGGGATCAACATCTAGATGCGCTCGCCGAAGCTGACGAGGAAAAACTAGAATCGGTTCGCACCGCTTCGCAAGAAATAGATGATGGATATAACGGGGGGCTGCTTCCTCCTAGGCCGAGGGATATAGCCGAAAGCGCCATCTTCAATTCACTCGGCAAAGACTACACGAAAGAGCTAAATGCACTATCTGTGCCCTGGTTTTCCATCTTTGGTGAGGTTGATCGCGTCGTTCCGGTTTCCGTTAGCATCAACAACATTAACGTCATCAAGAGCGCTTCTGGCAACGATCAGATTGAGTACCGCACGATTCCAAATGTCGGGCACAGCTTCATGAGCGCAGATCGTTCGAGTAGTCACCGGTTCGAATTCGACGTCCTCGCATGGCTTTTTGATCAAGCCAACATTGACATTCACCCGACTGGCGCTCACTCAGAAAACGGGCGACGTTAGTCACTTCTTCCGTAGGTACTTCGTCGTTAGTGGCTCCCTCGCAGCGAATAACTACCGGGGGCGGAGAACAAGAATAACGCGCAGCTCACGAGCAGCAATAGATCTCGCTCAAGACCCGCCTGAATACCTGCGGGGAGCTGTACAGTTACGAGCGCTCCTATCAAGATCACTCCCAGAATGGCTGACATGAGGCGATGGCGCCAGCCGATGAGCAACGCCATCGCAGCAACTACTTCTATCCAACCGATCACGGGTCCCAAGAACCCTGGCAGTCCATATCCCATGAACTTGTCCACGGCGAATCCAATATCTATAGCTTTCGGCACGCCATGTAATAAGAAGCTGGCGGCAACGAGAACGCGCAACGCGAAAAGAACTCTGTTTAGTGCGGGTTGTGGATCCATTTTGTTCGGGATAAGATCGCGATAAGGTCGCGATAAGGTCGGGACTAGAGAGAAAAAATAACGCGGCTGTTCGCCGCCCGGTCCTACCGCCACCAAAAGTGTCGCTACCAATACCGTCGCTAACAGCAGTGCCGCTTCGATGTGCAAATCCAGCGAACGTTACAAATCGAACTGCTTTATCTAGCCAAATCGATTCTTCAGTTCATTTTCGGTGTGAACGATAAGCAATACACAAGACGCAATTACTCCCATCGTGGCAATTAGTGATTCCACAATTGGGCCCACTCCCGGAACGACGAGCCAGAAGGCTCCTATCATGCACTCAATCCACCCAATTCGCTCCATCCGAGCTGCCGATACCAGTTGGGCAAAATCCCATTCTTCCTGACCAACCATCGAGCGGCCGGTTCGATATCCCACCAGGTGATTAATCTTAGCCGGGGGACGCACCGACATCCAGCGTCCGCCAATGATGAAAACCAAGCCGGTACTGAAAACAATCAGAGTAAACGGGTTGAAATAGTCCATAAATCAAGCATCTCTGCTCATCAAGTGGTAGAATCAATCTCAAGATTTTTTTAACTGACAAACGACGTTATTCGTTTCCCATGCCCACTCCCACTCGAATCGGCGGTTGGTCTTCCATCGCCTACACTTTCCGAAAAGCTCGCGAATCGGGCGGAATCAAGGCCCTCTACAGAGCTTTGCGGTCAAAAAACACGTGCAAGACGTGCGCAGTAGGCATGGGTGGACAGGCCGGCGGAATGGTAAACGAAACTGGCCATTTCCCTGAGTTCTGCAAAAAAAGTGCCCAGGCCATGGCCGCGGACATGCAGGAGGGCATTCAATCTGAATTCTGGAGCGAGAACTCGATCGATACCCTCAAATCCAGATCTCCGCGAGAAATGGAGGCGATGGGACGTTTGAGTGAACCGGTACTGGTCTCGAACGGAGGATCTCATTTCGAACCGATATCGTGGAAGACAGCGCTTGAGAAAATCGCCACGAAAATGTCGAATATTTCGGCTGATGAATCATTCTTCTATTTTTCTGGCCGAAGCTCAAACGAAGCCGCGTTTTTACTCCAGCTTTTTGCTCGGCTCTACGGAACGAACAACGTCAACAACTGCAGTTTTTATTGCCATCAAGCCAGCGGCGTTGGCCTATCGTCTGTGATCGGAAGTGGAACAGCTACACTCGTCTTGAAGGATTTGGACGAAGCTGATTTGGTATTCGTAATTGGAGCAAATCCTGCCAGCAATCATCCCCGTCTGATGACACCGTTAATGAAGGTGCGAAGGCGAGGTGGCCACGTCATCGTCATCAATCCAATCAGAGAACCGGGGCTGGAGCAGTTCAGCATCCCCTCGGATCCTCGATCTCTGTTGTTCGGGAGTAGCATTGCCAGCAAGATGGTCCAGCCACACATCGGAGGAGATCTGGCGCTTTTATATGGAATTGCAAAACAGCTCGTGGCAGACAATACCGTGGATTATGAGTTCTTGAGCGCGCACACGAACGGATGGCCGGAGGTTTTGAATCGGATTAATAGTCTGAGCTGGACCGAGATTACAGAAAGCAGCGGGGTGTCCCGACAAGAAATTCAGGAGCTGGCAACCATGTATGTCCGAAGCGAGAGAACCGTTTTTTCCTGGGCGATGGGCGTCACTCATCATGCTCATGGCACAAAAACGGTCCAGATGATCGCGACGCTCGCAATGATGCGAAAAATGGTTGGACGGCCCGGATGTGGCCTCATGCCGATTCGGGGACATTCGAATGTTCAGGGAATTGGTTCTGTCGGCGTTACTCCGACTCTGAAGAAGGACATTTTTGAGAATCTGGAGGAACAGTACAATCTCGACCTCCCTTCTTCCCCTGGCCTGGATACCATGGGCTGCATGGAGGCAGCCGCAAGCGGCAGTGTCAAATTTGGCTTTTGTCTGGGGGGCAATCTTTATGGATCGAATCCTGATGCGGTCTTCGCGTCGAAGGCACTTTCAAACCTCGATCTACTGGTGACACTGAGTACAACTCTGAACACCGGACACGCTTGGGCGCTAGCCTCAGAGACCATAATTCTACCTGTACTGGCACGGGACGAAGAACCGATGCCAACGACCCAGGAATCGATGTTCAACTATGTACGCTTGAGCGACGGAGGTGAGTCAAGATTAGACGGACCTCGCAGCGAAATCTCAATTGTCGCAGATCTTGCAGCGCGGGTTACGGAAATGACGGGCTCCTCGACACTTGGCGCGCTGGAATGGGAAGCGATGAATGACACGAGCGGAATTAGGAAAATGCTTTCTCGCGTCATTCCGGGGTGGCAGGCTATCGACAAAATGGACGAAACTGGCGTTGAGTTTCAAATTGAAGGGCGCACCTTTCACACGCCACAGTTCGGCACCCTTGATGGCAAGGCCCAGCTTTTCGCGCACGAATTGCCGGATCTTGAAGCGGCTTCATCACCGCAGTTTCGGTTGATGACTATTCGGAGCGAAGGCCAGTTCAACACCGTGGTTTATGAGGATTATGATCTCTTCCGGGGTGTTCCGAGTAGGGACGTGGTTCTAATGCATCCAGATGATATCGCATCCATTAAATCCTCGAACGAAAAGCGAGTCACGATTTCAGGACCGGCTGGCCGACTTCCGCACTTCAAAATACATGCTTTTGACAGAATCAAGCCTGGAAACGTTGCGATGTATTTCCCAGAAGCCAATGTGCTGCTTGATCGTGGGCTCGATGGCCAGAGTAAAACTCCTGCATTCAAAGGCGCGATTGTGCGCGTAGAAGCCTCCGCCAACTCATGACGGATCGAACAATACATTTGATTGAGTCGCTCGGTTTGACCGCCCATCCTGAAGGCGGGTACTTCGTCGAAATCTTTCGATCCGAAGAGCAGGTCACACCCCAGGATAAACGCGGAAATCGAAGCGCCCTCACAACCATCTTTTTTCTTCTCACTGCCGGCCAAACAAGCAGACTGCACATGGTTAAATCGGACGAAGTCTGGCACTTCATGGAGGGAGATCCACTGGAATTGTTCGAGATCGGTGCGGACCTAACCACTCGAAAAACACACCTACTCGATTCGATGGATTCACAACGAGACGGTACCCAACCAGTCCACATCATCAAGGCGAATTCCTGGCAGGCCGCTCGATCAACCGGAGCTTACA
>Ga0315336_1001061_pt1 | contig 59684 bp, 53 predicted proteins | sample ASW5metaG_FD_204512 | JGI IMG/M metagenome (GOLD analysis project Ga0315336, IMG submission 204512) | Ammonia-oxidizing marine archaeal communities from Monterey Bay, California, United States - ASW #5 | ecosystem: Environmental > Aquatic > Marine > Intertidal zone | place: USA: California...
CGCGGCCGGCGACGATCTCGGTGACGCGCACGCCGGACGGGGAGAGGTCGGCGCGCAGCGCGCCGGCAAAGCCGGAGATCGCCGCCTTGGTGGCCGCATAGACGGCAATGTTGGAGAAGGCGGCGTGTCCCGCGACGGAGCCGGTGAAAAATATGTGCCCCGACCGCCGCTCGCGCATCTGCGGCACGACGAGACGGGTGAGCAGGATCGCGGCGCTGAGGTTCACCTCCAGCGTTGCGTCGATGTCGGCGATCTTCATGTCGGCGAAATTGCCGAGCGGCGGCATTATGCCGGCATTGTTGACCAGCACATCGATGGTGAGATCGGACAGCACCGATTCCAACGCCTCGCGGTCGGTGACGTCGACGGCGATCGGCACGATGCCCGGACGCTCGGCCTGAAGCTCCTTCAGCGCGGCCTGGCTGCGGCCGACCGCATAGACGTCGTAACCTGCGTCGCTCAGCGCGATCGCCATCGCCCGTCCTATGCCGCTCGTCGCTCCTGTGATGAAGGCTGTCGTCATTTGGGCTTCCCCATTCGCGGCGTCCCCAATTGCGAGCGCATTCCGCGCGCCGAACCATTCCTGAAAGAAGCGATGACCTAAGCAGATGTTCGTGGGATCCCCCAAGAATATCTGCTTATGGCCTGTTGGTTTTCGCGGGTCCCGATCGCGAACCGCAGGGCACCTTTGCGGAAGCTGCCTAGTGCGCAGGCCGCCGCCAATCGCTAGGCTGCGACCGGCCTGGCGGCCTCACGGCAACGGGCTCAGGCCGCGTATCTCGCCGTAGCGGGCTGCCTCGACCACTGGGCGTACCAAGCATCGAACAATTTGAGCTGTGCCTCGGCGTAGCCGCGCTGGCTGTCGCTCAGCGCGTCCGTCGGGTTGAAGTGCAACCTGTATTCGGGGTTACCCTTCAGCACCATCATGTGCTTGAAATAAAGCACCAAGTCGGGGCCTTCGTCGAAGCGGGAGAGCATCGCCAGCGCGGCGTCCAGTTCCTGCGCCAGCCTGCGCGCTTCGGCATCGCCCTTCGCAGCGGCCTGGCTCAGGCCCACCAGATGCAGCACTTCCTTGGGCAGCACGTTGCCGATGCCGGTGATCGCGCCGGAGGCTCCGCAATTGACGAAGCCGTGGAAGACGGCGGTGTCGACGCCGATCATCAGCGCAACGCCGTCGTCCCGGCTGGTGATGTTCTCCGCCGCGTAGAGCAGATCCGACGGACCGCCGAACTCCTTGAAGCCGACCAGGTTTGGATGTTCGGCCCGCAACGCGAAGAAGAGGTCTGCCCGCGTGGCGAAGCCATAATACGGGCTGTTGTAGATGACGGCGGGTAAGTCGGGGGCGGCTGCAAGGATCGCCTTGAAGTGGTGGCGCTGCGCGGTGACCGACGGACCGCGCGACAGAACGCGTGGGATCACCATCAGGCCCCTTGCGCCCACCTTCTGAGCGTGCGCGGCGTGCGCCACGGCACTGGCGGTGTTGACCGCGCCTGTGCCGACGATCACGGGCACGCCGGCCTTCACCAGTCGCTCGACGCCTTGCATTCGTTGCTCGTCGCTCAGCAGCGGCCAGTCGCCCATGGAGCCGCAATAGACGACCGCTGACATGCCGGCGGCGATCAATTCGCGGCCCTTTCGCACCAGGGCGTCGAAGTCGGGAAGCCGGTCATTGGTGCAGGGTGTCATCAGCGCCGGCATGCAGCCGGAAAAAACGTTGGCGGTCATCTTGGATTCTCCTTGAGGCTGGCACGCGGATTGATCAGTTTGTCCCGAAGTAGCACCGCTTGCCAAGCGGATAGTAGCGGCCGACAGGGAGAAACAACAATGCGAACCAGAACCAGCATCCGCGTCGTCGGCTGCCATGCCGAAGGCGAGATTGGCGATGTCATCGTCGGCGGTGTGCTGCCGCCGGCAGGCCGCACGATGATGGAAAAGATGATCACGATGGAACGCCATCATGACCATATAAGGCGCATGCTGATCTGCGAGCCGCGCGGCAGCGTCGCGCGTCATGTAAACCTCCTGGTGCCTTCGACGCGCGAGGATTGCGCCGCCGGCGCCATCATCATGGAACCGACGGAGTACCCGCCGATGTCCGGCTCCAACACGATCTGCGTCGCCACCGTGCTTCTGGAGACCGGCATGGTACCGATGAACGAGCCCGAGACGCGCTTCAAGCTCGACATGCCTGGCGGCGTCATCGAGGTGCGCGCCGAATGCCGCGACGGCAAATGCCTGTCGATCACGTTTCGCAACGCCCCCGCTTTCGCCGAACGCCTCGACGCCAATATCGAGGTCGAGGGGCTGGGAACGCTGAAGGTCGACATCGCCTATGGCGGGATGTTCTACGCGATCGTCGACGCGGCCGCGCTCGGCTTCTCGGTCGTTCCCGACGAGGCGCGCGACCTTGCGGCGGCCGGTGAGAGGGTTCGGCTCGCGGCGCGCGAACAGCTCGATGTCGTGCATCCCGAATTCGACAATGTGCGCGGTGTCTCGATCGTGCAGTTCGCCATGCCTTTCCAGGGGACGGGCAAGGTCACGCGCAACACATGTATCGTATCGCCCGGACGCTCCGACCGCAGCCCGACTGGAACCGGCACCTCGGCCCGAATGGCCGTGCTGCAGGCGCGCGGCCTGATGGGCGTCGGCGACGTCCTGATCCATGAATCGATCATCGGCTCCCGCTTCACCGGCAGAATTGTCGAACTGACCGAAATCGCGGGACGCAAGGCGATCGTTCCCGAAATCACCGGCCGCGCCTGGATCACGGGCGAGCACGCCTACTATCTCGATCCGACGGACCCCTATCCGCAAGGCTACGTGCTGTCGGACACCTGGGGCACCTCGACCTCTGTAAAGCAATAGAACTTCCCGCGATGGTGTGGCCTCGGAGCAGCCGGAACCTTTCTGTTCAAACGCAGGGCCATCGCGCTTGCATATGCTCGGCGGACCTTGCAGGGAGGCGCCCGCTCTGATTCCCTGTCGTCGGTGGGGATCGCCTGATTCGTGTGCTCGTTGTTCCGGTTCCGCATGACCGTGCGGCGGAACGGCAGGTGCTTTCGGTAGAAAGATTGAAAAAATGACCGCCAAGCCGGAAATCCTGGAGATGAGGCCCAAGATCACCGTTGTCGGGGTCGGCGGCGCGGGCGGCAACGCCGTCAACAACATGATCGCCGAAGGCTTGCAGGGCGTCGAGTTCGTCGTTGCCAACACTGACGCCCAGGCGCTCACCATGTCGAAGTCGTCGCGGCTGATCCAGTTGGGCGCGCACGTGACCGAGGGGCTGGGCGCCGGATCGCTGCCCCAGGTCGGAAGCGCCGCAGCGGAGGAATCCATCGACGAGATCATGGATCACCTGGCGGGGACGCATATGTGTTTCATCACCGCCGGCATGGGGGGTGGCACCGGGACCGGCGCCGCGCCCGTGATTGCGCGTGCCGCGCGCGACGCCGGCATCTTGACGGTGGCCGTCGTCACCAAGCCCTTCGTGTTCGAAGGCAAGCGCAGGACCCAGGCGGCCGAGGAAGGCATCGAACGGCTTCGCGAAAGCGCCGACACCGTGATCGTCATCCCCAACCAGAACCTCTTCAGGGTCGCCGATGCCAAGACCACGTTCGCCGACGCCTTCGCCATGGCGGACCGTGTTCTCTATGCCGGTGTCGGCTGCATCACCGATCTCATCGTCAAGGAAGGGCTGATCAATCTCGATTTCGCCGACGTGAAGTCGGTGATGCGGGACATGGGTCCGGCGATGATGGGCACCGGCGAGGCCTCCGGGGAGGGGCGCGCACGGACGGCGGCCGAGGCGGCAATCGCCAATCCGCTCCTCGACGAGGCCTCCATGTCGGGCGCCAGGGGGCTGCTCGTGTCGATCAGCGGCGGCATGGACATGACGCTGTTCGAGGTCGATGAGGCCGCGACAAGGATACGCGAGGAGGTCGACGCCGATGCCGACATAATCGTCGGCGCCATCTTCGACCAGGCTTTGGCTGGAAAGTTCCGCGTGTCCGTCGTCGCGACGGGCCTGCGCAAGAACGCGAACATCGCGCAGTTCGAGCAAAGGATCGCCTGACACCGCGACCTCTCGGTCGCGCTTTTGGCCGATGTAAGGATTTGCCGACGGGCTTCGAAGCCCCTTTCGGTTTCGGCGTGCTCCCGGTATTCGGTGGTTATCCGCGATCGGCAAGCTCGCCCTCGTCTCGAATCTTCCTCGCGGCGGTGCACTGCCTCCGGAGCATGGTCGATGTCGGACTGGTCAAATGGCTGGCGGCTTAGTCGCGCCGGCTTTCGCGTGGCCGCGAACTCGTCTGTCCGTGGCAGCGGAGGCAAACTGCACAGCGTATCAGAAAAACGAAATTGTCCGCCGACGCTCCAGTCGTAATTGTCCCGACCAGGCGAATGGCCGGGTGCCTTGGGAGGATTCCGGATCAGCTGGTCGCCTGAGAAGGGCGCCGATCACGGGCTGCCTGGGAGGAAGAAAATGCCTGGTTCGGGCAAATCGGATGACAGGCACCTTGGCTTCAAGGTGTCCCAGGAAGTCGTCGTCGTTGCGATCTCGGTCATGCTGTTCGTCGTCTTCTCGGCGACGCTCAACAATTTCCTGAGCCAGGGCAACATCATCGCCATCCTCAAGAACGTGTCGATCCTCGGCACGCTGGCCGTCGGCATGGGCTTCGTGGTCGTGGGCCGCGGCATCGACCTCACCATGGTGGCGGTGATGGTTGTCGGCGTCGCATTCAGCATCTGGATCTCCACCTGGGGCATCGATTTCACGCTTGCCGTGATCTTCGGCGCCATACTGGTCGCGGCCATCGGCCTGTTCACCGGCGTCATGGTGGCGATCGCGGAGGTGCCGCCGATCTTCGCCACCCTGGCCATCGCCTCATCGGTCTATGGCGCGGGCCGCATCGTCTTTGCGTCGGACGTGCTTTATGCCCCGCCGAACATCGCCTGGCTGAAATTCGTCGGCAATGGCAGCGTGTTCGGCATACCGATGTCGGTCGTCATTTTCGGAGCGGTTGCGGCCCTGATGGGCCTTTTCCTGAGGAAGACGCGCTTCGGCCGGCTGGTCTACGCGACCGGCGACAATCCGAACGCGGCACGCACCACCGGCCTGCCGACGCGCCCGATCATCGTGACGCAATATGTCATCAGCGCGCTCATCGCCTTCACCGCCGGCATCATCATGACGGGTCTCGTCACCGGCATCGACACGCGCCTATACAACTCGAGCCTGATCTACGACGTGCTCCTTGTGGTCGTGCTGGGCGGCATCGGGCTGTCGGGCGGGCAGGGCGGTGTGCGCAATGTGATCGCCGGCACCATTCTGGTCGGCATCCTGACCAACGGCATGACGATCCTGAATTTCTCCTACACCAGCCAGAACCTGATCAAGAGCGTGATCCTGCTCAGCGCCCTTGCCATCGACGCCATCATCAATCCGCGCGACGAACAGACCTCGCAGAGCGGCGACATCTGAAACACAACCGAACCATCAAATCAGGGAGGAAACCATGAAGATATTCAAGAGATGCCTGTTCGCGGGACTGGCCGCGTTCGCGCTGCTGGGCGCGGCCCAGGCCGCGAGCGCGCAGGAAACCGACCAGGTCGGCCGCGCGCCTTATCTGGAGTCGCTCAAGGGCAAGAAGGTCATCTTCGTGCCGATCTCGCAGGGCATGGACCTCAACCAGGCCTGGGTAATGGTGTGGCAGCGTCACGCCGCTCGCTACGGCTTCAGCCTCGAAGTGCGCGATCCCAACGGCGATACCAATGCCGGCATCCGCGCCATGCAGGGCGCCATCGCGGAGAAGCCGGACCTGATCATCGTCCAGAACCCCGACGTGCAGACCTATGCGCGGCTGCTGAAGCAGGCGCAGGCCGCCGGCATCAAGGTGCTGCAGGTCAACATGCAGTCGGCCACCCAGACCGACTCTTATGTCGGCAATGACTGGATCGAGATGGGTCGCCTGGAGATGGGCGAACTGGCCAAGCACTGCACCGGGCCGAACGCCGTTTCGCACAAGGTGGTCTGGCTTGCCGGCGTACAGACGGGCGCCGCCAACATCTACATGCGCACCGGCATTGACGAGGTGCTGAAAGCAAATCCCGAGCTGCAGCTCGTCTCCGACCAGCCGGCCGATTACATCAGCGAAAAGGCGCGCCAGATCACCGAGACGGTCCTGCAGCAGCATCCGGACCTCTGCGGCATCATGGGCATCTGGGACAATGCCGAAGTAGGCGCTGGCGCAGCGGTCGTGGCTGCCGGCAAACAGGACCAGGTCACCATCGTCACCAATGGCGCGGGCGCGGCCACGGGCTGCGAGAGCATCAAGAACGGGCTGCTCGACGTGATCTTCAACTTCAACGCCCCGATCCAGGGCGAGATCGCCGCGCAGCAGATCTCCGAGCTGCTCCAGCACCCTGACCGCAAGGCCGGCAGCGAGAAGACCATCTTCTTTGGCCCGATCACACGCGTCGACAAGACCAATGCGTCCGGCCGGAACTGCTGGAAGCCCGAAGACATCAAGTAAACGGACTTTCCGATGAGCATGGCCGAAAGCCTTGTGCGCTGGCGCTATCGTCTGCTCCCCGACCACGTGGTCGGGGAGGTCCTGACGAAGAAGTGGATCGACAGCGTCATCCCTTTTACAGCGCTGGTCATCCTGTGCGCGATCTTCGGCTCGATCGTGCCGGGCTTCTTCGACGTGACGACGCTGACCAATCTCAGTGGCCAGACCGCGGAGCTCGGCCTTGTCGTGCTCGGCATGACCATCGTCATGGTGTCCGGCGGCATCGATCTTTCGGTCGGGTCGACTTTCGCGCTCGCCGTGCTGGTCACACTCTACGGCATGAACGTCCAGCAATGGAGCTTCGGGATCGGCCTGCTGGCGTGCCTTGGCCTGGGTGTCATCTGCGGCGCCATCAACGGCTTCCTGGTCGGTTTCCTGCGCATGAGGGCGTTCCTGACCACGCTGGTCACGCTCATCATCTATCGCTCCACCTTCGACATCATCTTCCCGCGCGTCTCGACGGCAATCGTCACCAGCGGGCCGGATTCGCCGACCTATGATTTCCTCGGCTTCGGCACGATCTGGGGCGTGCCGACATCTTTCGTGGTCTTCCTGATCATCGCGCTGGTGATCCATCTGGTGCTGTCGCGCGCACGCTATGGCTGGCGGCTGTTCGCGGTGGGCGGCGCGCGTCGCTCCGCCTACAATGCCGGCATCAATGTGCGTTTCACCTTGTTCAGCGCCTATGTTTTGTGCTCGGTGCTGGTCGCGCTCTCCGGCTTCTTCTTCTCGGCCCGCATTGGAAGTGCTGCTTCCGACATCGGCACCGGGCTCGAACTGCAGGTGCTGACCGCGACGGTGCTCGGCGGCATCTCGCTCGGCGGCGGGCGCGGCTCGGTGGCCAAGGCGCTGATGGGCACGCTCTTCGTGCTCGTCCTGTCTAACAGCCTGCTGGCCTTGGCCGTGCCTGGCCCGGTCAACTACCTGATCCTCGGCCTTGTCCTGCTCTTGTCGGTGATGCTCGACGTGCGCTGGGTGAAGAACCGGCACAAGATCCTGCGCAGCGTCTATATCTCGCCGACCTTCGCGAAGATGCCGCAGGCGATCTCGACCGAGCCCGGCGCGCCCATGGCGGTGAACGACCGGCTGAAGGATGTCGGCGTCATCGGTCTGGGCTTCCTCGACGGCGCCGAGGACGTGATCTTCGACCGGCAGGACCGGCTCTACACCGGCAGCCGCCAGGGCGACATCCTGCGCTTCAAGCCGCCGCACTACACCGAAAGCGAAGTGTTCGCCCATATTGGCGGCTCGCCGCTCGGCATGGCTTTCGACCGCGACGACAATCTGGTCATCTGCGTTGCCGGCATGGGCCTCTATCTGGTCTCGCCGGCGGGCGAGGTGAAGCTGCTAACGGCCGAGACCAACCGCTCGCTGACATCGGTCGTCGACGATTCGACCATGAAGCTCGCCGACGACTGCGACATCCTGCCGGACGGGCGCATCGTTTTTTCCGAAGCCACCGTGCGTTTCGAGATGCACGACTGGTATGCGGACGCGCTCGAAAGCCGCGGCAACGGGCGCATCATCGTCCACGATCCCCGCACCGGCTCGACCCGCACGCTGTTGTCTAATCTGGTCTTCCCGAATGGCATCTGCACGGCGTTCGACGGCCAGTCCGTGCTGTTCGCGGAGAGCTGGGCCTGCCGCATCAGCCGCTACTATTTCGACGGCCCGAAGAAGGGCAGGGTGGAGCGGGTCATCGAGGGGCTGCCCGGCTATCCCGACAACATCAACCGCGCCTCCGACGGCACCTACTGGCTGGCGCTGATGGGCATGCGCACGCCGGCGCTGGACCTGTCGCTGGAAATGCCGGGCTTCCGCCGCCGCATGGCGCGGCGCGTGTCGGAAGACGCATGGTTGATGCCCAATCTCAACACCGGCTGCGTGCTGCGCTTCGACGAGAAGGGCCAGATCCTCGAAAGCCTGTGGGACCAGGCCGGCGAAAAGCATCCAATGATCACCTCGATGCGCGAGCATAAGGGCATCCTCTATCTCTGCGGCATCTTCAACAACCGGATGGGGACGCTGCCGCTGAAGGGGGGCAATCCCAACTGGTTCAGCTCGGATTCCTATTGGGGCAAAAAGGCATGAGCGCCGTGAGCCGGCTTTTCGACCGCTTCCTCGGACGGGGCGACTGGGCGGTGACCGTGCCCACGCTCGACGGGCCACTGCTGCCCAACCAGGGACTGGAGGAGGCGGAGCTCTTCGCCGGCCTCACCGACGCCGACAATCTGGTGCGGACCGAAAAGGGAACGCTGGCGAGCAGCGCGAACCGGCTGATGAGGTTCGACGCCGACGGCAAGCCCGAAGTGACGCAGGAATTCCCCGGCGAGATCACTGCGCTCGCCCATGCCCGCGGCATGACCGCCCTGGCGATCGACGGCAAGGGCGTCGTCATCCGCGGCGGCCTGCACGACGGGCGGGAGGCGACGGGCGAAGAGGCCGGCAGGCTATCCTGCGTCACCGCGCTCACTTTCCTCGACAGCAACACCTTGCTGGTGGCCAACGGCTCGGCCTCGCTGCCGGCGAGCGCCTGGCGCCGCGACCTGATGCAGAAGAACGCTTCCGGCTCGGTCTGGCGCCTCGACCTGAAGAGCGGCCGGCTCGAGCTGATCCGCGACGGCCTCGGCTGGCCCGCCGGCATCGCCACGACCGGCTCCAACCGCGTCTACGTCACCGAGGCCTGGCGTCATCGCGTGCTGGCGATCGATCTCGCCAGCAAGGCAACGGTACCGGTTCTGGAGCATCTGCCAGCCTATCCCGCCCGCATCGCGCCGGCCTTCAACGCCGGCTACTGGCTGACATTCTATTCCGTGCGCAACCAGTTGGTGGAGTTCATCCTGCGCGAGGAGACCTTCCGTAAGCGCATGCTCGCCGAGGTGCCGGAGGCTTACTGGATGGCGCCGTCGCTCAGCTCGTGGCGCGACTACCGAGAGCCGATGCAGGGCAGCCAGCTCAAGCAGATGAACGTGCTGAAGCCTTACGCGGTCACTCGGTCCTATGGGCTGGTGGTGCATTGCGACCAGAACATGAAGCCGCTGTCGAGCTTCCACTCGCGCGCCGACGGAACCGTGCACGGCACTCTCAGCGCCTGCGAGGCGGACGACGACCTGCTCGTCGCCTCGCGCGGCGGGTCGCGGATCGTGCGCCTGGCCAAGGTCGCCAGCGGCAAGCGAGGGTAAGCGATGTCGGATAACATCATCGAACTGAGGGGCGCGACCAAGGCGTTCTCGCGCATCCCGGCCTTCAAGAATGTCGATTTCGACCTGCGCAAGGGCGAGATACACGCGCTGCTTGGCGAAAACGGCGCCGGCAAGTCGACGCTGACCAAGGTCATGGCCGGCGTGTTCAAGCTGACCGAAGGCAAGCTGTTCTTCGACGGCAAGGAGGTGTCTTTCGCCACGCCTGCCGAAGCGCTTCGCGCCGGCATCGCCATGGTGTTCCAGGAGACCAATCTGGTGCCGGCCATGACGGTGGCGCAGAACCTCTATCTCGGCGAAGAGAAGATGTTCAACCGGCTGCGCGGCCTTTATATCCAGGCGCGCCAGTTCCTCGCCGGCATGGGCTTCCAGGTCGACCCGACCGCGCAGGTGAGCACGCTCGGCGCCGCGCACAAGCAGATGGTGGAGATTGCGCGAGCCGTACATCACAAGGCGCGCGTGATCATCTTCGACGAGCCGACCGCGACCCTGACACCGGAAGAGAAGCGCCACTTCTTCAACCTTCTGCAGCGGCTGGTGAAGGAAGGCATCGCCGTCGTCTTCATCACCCATGCGCTCGAAGAGGCGCTTGCCGTCGCCGACCGCATCACGGTCATGCGCGATGGCGAGATCGTGGCTTCGGGAGCCGCCAAGGGCTTCACCCGCGCCTCCATCGTGCAGGCCATGGTCGGCCGCACGCTGACCGAAACGCTGCATGGCGAGGTCAAGCGCATCGCGCGTCCCTATGGCGACAAGGTGCTGTCGGTCGAGAACCTCTCCTGCGCCGGCTTGGTGCGCAACTCGTCCTTCTCTGTTTTTTCGGGCCAGGTCACCGGCATGTTCGGACTGGTCGGCGCCGGTCGCACCGAAATGGCCAAGGTCGTTGCTGGCCTGCTGAAGCGCAACATATTCCATGGCGGGGAAGTCCGGCTGCTCGGCAAATCGGCGCGCTACCGTGTGCCGCGGCCGGCCGTGCGCGACGGCATTGTCTATGTGACTGAGGATCGCAAGTTCGACGGTTTCTTCGAAACCATGACGGCGGGCGAGAACCTGCAGATCGGCGAGCTGACCGAGGCCTCCAACCCGTTGTCGATGGTGTCGATGTCACGCGCGAAGGAACTCGCCAAGCAATGGGGCGAGCGGCTCAGGCTGAAGCAGATCAGCGACCGCGCCAGGATGATCGAGCTTTCCGGCGGCAACCAGCAAAAGGTCGTCATCGCCAAATCGCTGATCCAGCAGCCGAAGCTGGTGATCTTCGACGAGCCGACGCGCGGCGTCGATGTCGGCGCCATCGTCGAAATCCACCAACTCATCAGCGATCTCGCCGATCAGGGCATGGCCGTCGTCGTCATCTCCTCTTATCTGCCGGAAATCCTGGCGGTTTCCGACCGCATCCTGGTCGTCAAGCGCGGTCGCGTGGTCGAGGAGATGATGCTGTCCGAGGCGACCGAGGAGCGCGTCATGTTCGCCGCGGTCCACTAAGGTGTGTTGAAATTCAGATCAGGCCGGCCTGCGAACGACGGCCTCCTGCGCTTCCGGTGCTCACGTACTTCAAGTTCGCTCCGCTCCGGTTCTCGGAAGCCATCGTTCTCGACTCGGCCTGATCTGAATTTCAACACACCTTGATCGGGAATAAATTCGCTGGCTAAACTTGGGCCGGCGTCTGGCCCGGCCCTACTGCCTTGCAATCGCTGCCGGGTCTGAATAGGTCAGGAGGTCAGACCACCTGCCCGAGCGGACATGTCCAGCATCAATCTCAAACTTCTGCAGACGTTCCTGCTTGCCGCCGAAAACGGCAGCTTCCGTCGCGCTGCCGAAGAAAGCAACCGCTCGCCGTCCGCCGTTTCCATGCAGATACGCGACCTCGAGGAGCAGATCGGCATCTCGCTCTTCATCCGCACGGCGCAGCGCGCCAGCCTGACGCCCGAAGGCCAGGTGCTGTTCGAAGAGATCGCCAACGCGATGTCGCAGGTGCAGTCCAGCCTAGACCGGCTGACCGAGATCGCCGCGCGGCGCAAGGGCAAGGTGCAGATTGCCTGCGCGCCGACGCTCGCGGCGAGCAGGCTGGGCGACATACTGGCGACGTTCAAGTTGCGCTATCCGCGCTCGATCGTCGAAGTCATCGAGACGCCGCCGCAGGCGGCGCTGGCGCTTCTGCAGCAGCAGGAAGTCGAGTTCTATCTCGGCCCCGAACTGCCGAACCTCAACGACTTCCAGTTCGAGTCGATCCTGGACGATCCGCTGATGGCCTGCATCCCGACCGAGACCTATGGCGGCGAGAGGAAGATCAATCTGTCCGACCTCGCGCGTTTCCCGCTGATCCTGCTCAACCGCAAGACGGCGGTGCGCGGGCTTCTCGATCGGCTGACGGCGGCGGAAAGCATCGAGCTCAAGCCGCAATACGAAGTCGAAAGCGCGCAGACGGCGGTGGCGCTGGTGTCGTCGGGACTGGGCGTCTGCGTCGTGCCGGGTATCGCGATCTCGCGCAACGACGAGCGCATGCGCGTGGTGCCGATCGACCATCGCGATGCCCATCGCTCCGTCGGCATCATCACCGCGCGGGGCTATGTGCACCACTCCTTCTCCGAACAGCTGATGAACCTGATCCGCACCAATCTGCGCGAATTGGCTCACTAACGTTCCGGCGCGTTGGCTGACTCTTTGTTTTAAAGCAATTCCGGACGGAAAACCGCTGCGCACTTTTGGTGGAATTGCTTACTCTGTCTGTATCCAGACTGCCTTGGTCTCCAGATATTCGTGCATATGCTCGACGCCGCCCTCGCGGCCATAGCCGGACATCTTCATGCCGCCGAACGGCACGGCCGGGTCGATGGCGTGGTACATGTTGACCCAGACGGAGCCTGCCTTGACGCGGCGCGCGAGCTTGTGGGCAGTGCCGAGATTGGTGGTGAAGATACCGGCCGCCAGGCCGTAAGGCGTCGCGTTGGCGCGCGCGACCGCTTCGTCCAGCGTGTCGAAAGGCATCGCAGAGATGACCGGCCCGAAGATCTCTTCCCGCGCGATCGTCATCTTGTCCGACACCGCGCCGAAGACGGTGGGGGCGATGAAGTTGCCGCCGTCATAAAGCTCGCCCGTCAGCCGTGAGCCGCCGGCGACCAGCCGGGCGCCTTCCTCGCTGCCCGCCTTGATGTAGCCTTCGACCTTGCCGGCCTGCTTGGCGTTGATCAGCGGGCCGATCTCTGTTTCCGCCTCGATGCCGTGGCCGATGCGCAGCTTGCCGGCGAACTCGGCGACCCGGCGCACGAACTCGTCATGGATTTCACGCGCCACGAACAGGCGCGAGCCGGCGATGCAGATCTGGCCCGAATGCACGAACACCGCCATCGCGGCGACCGGGACTGCCTTGTCGATATCGGCGTCGCGGCAGACGATGATCGGCGACTTGCCGCCGAGCTCGAGCGAAACGCGCTTGAGGTTGGTGACGCCGGCACGGGCGATCGCCTGGCCGGTCAGCGTCGAGCCGGTGAAGACGATCTTGTTGACGTCGGGATGTTCGGCAAGCCGGGCGCCGGCTTCGGCCCCGGTTCCGGTGACGATGTTGACGACGCCGTCGGGCACACCGGCTTCCTGCATCAGCTTCGCGATCAGGAGCGGCGTCAGCGAGGCATCCTCGGACGGCTTGAGCACGATGGTACAGCCCGTGGCCAAGGCCGGCGCAATCTTCCAGATCGAGGCGGCGGTGGGCGCATTCCAAGGGATGATCGCGCCGACGACGCCGACCGGCTCGCGCCGGGTGAAGGTGACGATCTCGCCCGGAATGGAATTGTCGATCGCCTCGCCATGCAGGGCGGTCGCCATGCCGCCATAGAAGCGCAGCATGCCGATGACCCGGCGCCGGTTGGCCAGCGTTCGGGTAATCGGCAGCCCCATGTCGAGCGTGTCGGAGACGCTGAGCTCTTCCCAATGCTTCTCGAACAGGTCGGCGATCCTGAGCAGCACGCATTGCCGCTCGTAGGGCGAGAACTTGGACCAAGGCCCCTCGAACGCGGCCCGCGCGGCGGCCACCGCCGCGTCGATATCCGCGGCTCCGCCGCGTGGCACCGTCGCCAACGTCTCCCCCGTCGCCGGGTTCAGCGCCTGCATCAACTGGCCGGATTGTGCCGCGACCCACTTCCCACCGATGAACATCGGCCGGAATTCGCCATGGTAGAGCGCGGTGGCCTTCGCCCTCGGGTCGAAGTTCAGCGTCATCGTCTCCTCCTCACGAATTGCGACGCGACTATTACTCCCGCCGGGGGCGACCTCAAACAAGGAAAGCTAAAAGGGCGTTCAGATAATCGGACTGTGCAACGCGCGCGTCTTCCCCGATGGTTTCGGCAACGGAGGAACAGATATGAGACTTGCTGGCAAGGTCGCCATCGTCACCGGTGGCGGGTCGGGATTTGGCGAAGGGATCGTCAAGAAGTTCGTCGCCGAGGGCGCGTCGGTGGTGCTGATGGACCGTGACGGGGCAGCGGCTTCGCGCGTTGCTGGCGAAGCCGGCGACAAGGTGCGGCCGATCACGGGCGACGTGTCGACGCTGGAGAGCTTCGCGGCTGCCGCCGACCTGGCGCGCTCGGCCTTCGGCGGCCTCGACATACTGGTCAACAATGCCGGCGTCGCGCAGCCGCCGCTGCCGCTGGAAACGATGGACGAAGGCCTGTTCGACCGCATCGCCAACGTGAACATGCGCTCCATCTACAACGGCGCCCGCGCCGTGGTGCCGCATTTCAAATCCATCAAGTCCGGCGCGATCCTCAACGTCGCTTCCACGGGCGGCGTCTCGCCGCGACCGAACCTCACCTGGTACAACGCCTCGAAGGGCTGGGCGATTGCAGCCACCCGCGCCATGGCTGTGGAACTCGCGCCCTTCGGCATCCGCGTCAACGCGATCAACCCAGTCGCTGGCGACACACCGCTTCTGTCCACCTTCATCGGCTCCGGCGAGGAAAACCGCGCCCGCGTGGTCGCCACCATTCCCATCGGCCGGCTGTCGACGCCGCAGGACATGGGCAACGCCGCCGCGTTCTTATGCTCCGACGAAGCCAGCATGATCACCGGCGTCGACCTCAATGTCGACGGCGGCAAATGCATCTGACCGTTTGCGGTTCCTGAGGGATTGGCGATGAAGGATGTCTATGAGATCGCGGTCGTGCATGGCGACGGCATCGGCCCCGAGGTGTGCGCCGCGGCAGTCGAGGTGGTGAAGGCGGCATTCGGATCGGGCTGTCCTTTGCGGTTCACCGAATACCCGGCCGGGGCGGAACACTTCCTCAAGACCGGGCAGAGCTTTCCGCAGCCAACCTTTGAGGCCTGCCGGGCGGCGGATGCGATTCTGCACGGCGCCGGCGGGCTGCCGGGCGTGGTTTATCCGGACGGCACCGAAGCGGGGCTCGACTTCACGCTGAGGCTGCGTTTCGAGCTCGACCTCTACGCCAACATCCGCCCGATCCGGCTCTTCGAAGGCGTGACGAGCCCGCTCGCTGGGGTGAAGGCCGGCGACATCGATTACATCATCCTGCGCGAGAACAGCGAGGGGCTTTACGCGGCGCGCGGGGCAGGAGCGCTGCTGCGCGGCGAGGTGGCGGTCGACACGCTCGTGCAGACGCGCGCCGGGATCGAGCGCATCGTGCGCAAGGCCTTCGAGCTCGCGCGCCAGTCGAACGGCGCGCCGCGCGACGGTGTGCGGCGGGTGACCTGCTGCGACAAGGCCAACGTGCTGCGCAGCTACGCCTTTTTCCGCTCCGTCTTCGACGAGGTGGCGAAGGATTATCCCGATATCGCGACGGAACATGTGCTGGTCGACGCCATGGCCATGCACCTCGTGCTCAAACCCGGCCACTTCAACGTCATCGTCAGCGAGAACATGTTCGGCGACATTCTCTCGGACCTGGCGGCGGCGACGGTCGGCGGCATGGGCATGGCGCCCTCGGCCGAGGTCGGCGACGCAAAGGGCTTCTTCCAGGCGGCGCACGGATCCGCGCCGGACATTGCGGGCAAGGGCATCGCAAATCCCTACGGGACGATCCTGTCGGCGGCGGCCATGCTCGACTGGCTCGGGTGCGGACATGACGACGAAAGGCTGCGCCGGGCCGCCGAACAGATTCGCCGGGTGACGGAAGCGTGCCTGGCGAACGGGCTGCTGAGCGCCGACCTCAAAGGGAAGTCGTCGACCGCCGAGATCACAGGGAACGTCTGCGACCGGCTCGCGGCCTGAGGCGATGGGGCGACTGGACCGCTGCGTATCGGTCGAGGATTTCCGCCAGCTGGCGCGCCACCGGCTGCCGAAGTCGGTCTTCGGGTTCGTCGACGGCGGGGCAGGTCAGGAACTGACCTTGCAGGACAACCGCGCCGGCTTCGAGCGTATCCGGTTGCTGCCTCGCGTGCTGACCGATGTTTCCCAGCGGGACCTGACCACCTCGATGTGGACCACGACCTATCCGACCCCATTGGTGATCAGCCCGATGGGGTCGTGCGCCCTGGTGCGACCCGGGGCCGATATCGCGATCGCGAAAGCGGCGGTGGCACGCGGTATTCCTTACACGCTGTCGACCATGGCGACGACCGGCATCGAGCGGATGGCAAGGGCGGTCCAAGGACCGCTCTGGTTCCAGCTCTATGTGCTGAAGGATTTCGATTTCAATCGCCAACTGGTGCGGCAGGCTGAAGCGTTCGGCTATTCGGCGCTCGTCGTCACCGTCGATCTCCAGACGGGCGGCAAGCGCGAGAAGGATCTGAGGAACGGAATTTCGATCCCGCTGCGGCCTTCCCTGCGCCACGTGGTCGAAGGGATCGCGCATCCTGGCTGGTCGTTTCGGCTGCTTCGCGGCGGCTTGCCGCAATTCGAGAATGTCCGCGGCTATCTCGGCGACACCAGCGCGGGGCTGACGATCGCGGCGCGCGTCGGTCGCAATCTCCATGCGGGTTTCGACTGGGACGACTTTCGCACGATCCGCGACTGGTGGAAGGGCCCGCTGGTCGTCAAGGGCGTCCTGAATTCGGATGATGCCGCGCGGTTGATCGAGGCGGGCGCGGACGGGATCTGGGTGTCCAATCATGGCGGCCGGCAGCTTGACGGCGCGATATCGAGCGTCGATGCGGTCGGCGCCGTGCTCGCGGCCGTCGACGGCCGCGCTCCGGTCCTGATCGATTCCGGCATTCGCACGGGCGTGGATGTCATCAAGGCAAAGGCACGCGGAGCGACCGCCTCAGCTATTGGCCGGGCGGCGCTGTTCGGCGCGGTGGCGGGCCAGGCCGGCGTCGAGCGCGTGCTGGATATCCTGCTTGACGAAATCGCAACGGGCCTGAAGCTTTGCGGCGTGCCCCGTTTTCAACAAGTCGGCCCGGACCTGATCGCTGCCGCGGGCTAACCGAACGCGCGCGCTTCATCGCGCCGCCGATCTTCGTTTGCCGAAGCGGCGGGTTGCGTCGATCATGCCCGGCGGTTAAGCCGGGTCAGGATTTTCCGACAAGAGGCAGAGCTGATGAAGGTCGTTTCCACTTCCAAATCGCATGGCGGCGTCCAGGGCGTCTATTCGCACGCTTCCGAGGCCTGCGCCTGCGACATGACCTTCGCCGTCTTCGTGCCGCCCCGGGCGAAGGACGGGCCGCGCCCGGTCCTGTGGTACCTGTCGGGCCTCACCTGCACGCACGCGAATGTCATGGACAAGGGCGAATACCGTCGCTTGGCATCCGAGCTCGGGCTCGTCATCGTGTGCCCCGACACCAGCCCGCGCGGCGCCGACGTTCCGGACGAGAAGGACAATTGGCAGTTCGGCTGCGGCGCCGGCTTCTATCTCGATGCGGCGCAAGAGCCTTATGCGAAGAACTACCGCATGTATTCCTACATCACCGAGGAATTGCCGGCGCTCGTCGCCGCCAATTTCCCGGCCGACATGTCGCGCCAGGCGATCTTCGGCCATTCGATGGGCGGGCACGGCGCGCTGACGATCGCGCTGAAGAATCCGGAGCGTTACCGGAGCTGCTCGGCCTTCGCGCCAATCGTGCAGCCGTCCACGGCCGGCTGGTCGCGGCCGGCTTTCGAAAAATATCTCGGATCGGACGAAAAGAGCTGGCGCGCCTATGACGCGACGCTGCTGATCGAGGACGGCAAGCGCTTTCCGGAACTGCTCGTCGATCAGGGCACGGCGGACGGCTTCCTACAGGACGGCCTTCGGCCATGGCTGCTGGATGAGGCGTGCAAAAAGGCAGGGATCGATCTCACCCTTCGGATGCACGAAGGTTACGACCATTCCTATAATTTCATCTCGACCTTCATGGACGATCACCTGCAGTGGCATGCCCGCCACCTTGGGTGATGTTGTCTGGAACGCCGCGAGGTTGGAAGCCCTGGCCGACCTGTCGTTGCTCTCGAGCGGATCTCAATCGCGTCCGCGGCCAATTGGGCAGGAACGATCTCGCGGCTGACGCATTTTGCTTCGCGTCAACAGTCGAGGGACCCGATGCGCATTGCCCATGTCGCGCCGCTCTACGAATCCGTGCCGCCGAAACTTTATGGCGGCACCGAGCGGATCGTCTTCTACATCACCGAAGCACTGGTCGCGCTCGGGCATGACGTGACGCTGTTCGCGAGCGGCGACAGCGAGACGTCGGCCAGGCTGTTGCCCGGGCGCGACAAGGCGATACGCCTCGACGCACGGCCGAAGAAATCGGAGATCGCCGCGCATCTCGCGATGCTGGCGGATGTGCGCGAGCGCGCCGGCGAGTTCGATGTCATCCATTTCCATCTCAGCCACTTCCTGCATTTCCCATTCTTCGAACAGATCGCGGCGCGGACGGTGACGACGCCGCATGGCCGGCTCGACTATGTCGACTTGGCGCCGGCCTACAGGCGCTTCCCGCGCTTCCCGATGATCTCGATTTCGCACAGCCAGAAGCGCGGCCTGCCGGATGCGAATTGGCTGACAACGATCCATCACGGACTGCCGCTCGACGCCTACCGGCCGACCTACGAGCCGCGGGCGCAAGAGCCGTATCTTGCTTTCCTTGGCCGCCTGTCGCGCGACAAGCGGCCGGACCGCGCCATCGAGATCGCGCGGCGGTCCGGATTGAAGCTGAAGCTGGCGGCCAAGATCGGCGACGACGACCGGGCCTATTTCCGCGACAACATCGAGGCGCTCATCGACGGTGACCGTATCGAATATGTCGGCGAGATCACGGAAGACAAGAAGGCCGCGTTTCTCGGCAACGCGGCCGGCCTGCTGTTCCCCATCGATTGGCCGGAGCCCTTCGGCCTCGTCGCGATCGAGGCCATGGCCTGCGGCACGCCAGTGATCGCCTGGAACAACGGCGCCCTGCCGGAGATCGTCGACAACGGCGTCACCGGCTTCGTCGTGGACAGCGTGGATGATGCTGTCGCGTCGGTGGCGGCAATTCTCGACCTCGACCGGCGGCAGGTGAGGGCGGTCTTCGAGAAAAGGTTCTCGGCGACAAGAATGGCGCGCGACTATCTTGCGGCCTATATGCGCCTGACCGGCATGCCGGAGGCCATGGCTTCCTGACCTTCACTGCGCCAATCTACGAGATTGACCATGATGTCGTCCGAAAACCGCTGCACACTTTTCGGCATCATGCTCTTGGGCGGGGCAAACGAAGAGGTGATCAATGACGGAGCTCGACGAGCGCAAGCTCGATCCCGCCGTGGCCCTTTCCTCGCTGGACGAAACGGCGCCGCGCGAACCGCACCGGCTTTTTGCGCTCAAGCAGGGCGACTGCTTCGCCGTCGCCGACGCCTATGGCGACATCAGGGGGGCGGGCGACGGGTTCTTCCGCGACGACACGCGCGTGCTGTCCGAATTCCGGCTTACCATCGGCGGCAGGCAGATGTCGCTGCTCGGCGCCTCGCTCAGCCAGGATAATGTGCTGTTCACGTCCAACCTGACCAACCTGCCGATCCAGAGTGTGGCCGGCCGCGATATCCCGCAGGGTGCTATCCATATCGAACGCGTCAGGCTGATCTGGCAGGACAGGCTTTTCGAGCGCATCACGCTTTCCAACTACAGCCGCGAGCATTCGACCATCACGGTCTCGCTGCATTTTTCCGCCGACTTTCGCGACATGTTCGAGGTGCGAGGCTCGACCCGGGTGAGGCGTGGCACCACGCATGTCGCCAAGACCGACAAGACTTCGGTGCTGCTCGGCTATGACGGCCTGGATGGCCTGCCGCGGCTTTCCGCGATCTCCTTTTCGCAGGCGCCCGACCAGTTGAGCGACAACCGCGCCGACTTCCTCATCGCGGTGACCAAGCGCAGCCAGAAGGTGCTCTATGTCGAAGTCGGTCCCGAGGTTGCCGATCCGCCCGACCGCGACCGCTTTCGCGCCGCGGCGGCACGCGCCCGCTTCGGCATGCGCGCCAAGCGCAGGCATGGCGCCACGGTGCACAGTTCGGGGCGCGTCTTCAACGATTGGGTCGAGCGCGCCCGCGCCGACGTAGCGCTGCTCACCACCGAGCTTTCGACGGGGCCCTATCCCTATGCCGGCATCCCATGGTTTTCGACGGCATTCGGCCGCGACGGCGTCATCTCGAGTCTGCAGATGCTTTGGCTCAATCCCGGACTGGCGCGCGGCGTGCTGGCTTTTCTCGCCGAGCACCAGGCGACGGAGACATCGCCCTTCAGCGATTCCCAGCCGGGCAAGATCATGCATGAGACGCGCAAGGGCGAGATGGCGGCGCTGCGCGAGCTTCCCTTCGGCCGCTACTACGGTGGCGTCGACACCACGCCGCTTTATATCCATCTGGCTTCCGCCTATGCCGACCGCACGGGCGACATGGCTTTCATCGACAAGCTTTGGCCCTCGCTCAAGGCCGCCGCCGAATGGACGGAGGAAGCGAGCCGGGCCACCGGCTTCGTCACCTATCAGCGCGCCGCCGAGTCCGGCCTCGCCAACCAAGGCTGGAAGGACAGTTTCGACTCCGTCTTCCATGCCGATGGGCGCATTCCCAAGGGACCGATCGCGCTTGTCGAGGTGCAGGGCTATGTCTTTGCCGCCTTTCGCGGCCTGGCGGCGCTGGCGCGCCGCCGCGGCGAGTTTGCCGACGCCGAGCATTGGGAAAACCGAGCCGAGGAAATGCGCGTCGCCGTCGAGCGGGATTTCTGGCTCGACGACATGGATTTCTACGCCCTAGCCATCGATGGCGAAGGCCAGCCCTGCAAGGTGCGGACCTCGAATGCCGGGCATCTGCTTTTCGTCGGCCTGCCGCAGCCCGAGCGCGCCAAGCTGGTCGCCGACCAATTGCTGTCGGCCTCCTTCCATTCCGGCTGGGGACTGAGGACGCTCGCCGACGACGCGGTGTTCTTCAACCCGATGTCCTACCACAACGGCTCGATCTGGCCGCATGACACCGCGCTTTGCGGGGTCGGCCTCGCACGCTACGGCGAACGCGACAGCGTGGTCCGGCTAATGAGCGGGACGTTCGAGTCGGCCGTGCATTTCAACATGCGGCTGCCGGAACTGTTTTGCGGCTTCACCCGCGCGCCTGGCGAGGCGCCAATTGCCTATCCCGTCGCTTGCCTGCCGCAAGCGTGGTCGGCGGGCTCAGCCTTCATGCTGATGCAGGCATGCCTTGGCCTGGAGATCGACGGTTGGGAAGGCGAACTGCATGTCACGCGGCCAAGGCTGCCGATCGGCATCGACACGCTGATGCTCCGCCATCTTTCCGTCGGCGACAAGGCGGTCGATCTCACCTTCCAGCGGGTCGGCGACCGCGTCGTCGCCTTCCTTTCCGACCGGCACGAAGGCCAGGTGCCGCTCATCGTGCGCACGTAAATAAAGGGGCGCAACCCCGCGTTCAACAATCGAAAAAAGTCGGAACCCATGGCCGCTTAGTGCGTTGCACACACAGATCCGGCTCACCGGTCCGCAGCCGGCAAGAACGAAAAACACTGAGCGGACAGCCGGAGGCAACCTGGCATTTCTATGACACAGTATGGCGTCGACCTGTTTCTGGTTCTTGTTCTCGCAAGCCTGGGGCTATCGGCCTTGGCGATCTTCATTTCCATGTCCCGGCATCGCCGCAATCGACCGGCGGCGGCGGTATCGTCCGGCACCGGCGACGACTTCGCCACCGAGGCCGCGCGCAAGGTGTTGCGCGAATTCGAGAAGAACGGGCAATCTGTCGAAGCGGCTCTGGTCACGTGGTCGCCGGACACGCTGCGCAAGATCCTCGCCGACGAATTGCCGGAAGCGCAGGTCATCGTCGTCTCCAATCGCGAACCCTATATCCACAACGAGACCAGGGATGGCGGAGTCGAGCTTGTCGTGCCCGCAAGCGGTTTGGTCTCGGCGCTGGAGCCGATCACGCGCGCCTGCGCCGGCACCTGGATCGCCTATGGCGGCGGCAGCGCCGACCGCCGGATGGTCGACAAGGGCGACCGGGTTCAGGTCCCGCCCGGCAACCCGTCCTACACGCTGCGCCGCGTCTGGCTGAGCGACGATGAATATCAAGGCTATTATCTCGGCTTCGCCAATGAGGGCCTGTGGCCGCTCTGCCACATCGCCTTCACGCGCCCGATCTTTCGCGAGTCCGACTGGGAGGCCTATCAGGCCGTAAACCGAAAATTCGCCGAGACGGTGGTTGCCGAGGCGCGCAATGAGCGCCCGATCGTGCTCGTCCAGGACTACCACTTCGCGCTCTTGCCGCGCATGATCCGCGAGCGGCTGCCGGAGGCGATCGTCATCACCTTCTGGCATATCCCCTGGCCGAACTCCGAAGTGTTCAGCATCTGCCCGTGGCGTGAGCGCATCCTTGACGGCTTGCTCGGCAGCTCCATCATGGGCTTCCACACCCAGTTCCACGCCAACAACTTCACCGAAAGCGTCGACCGCTTCATGGAAAGCCGCATCGAGCGGGCGGACGCCGCCGTTTCCTATGGCGGCCAGGTGACGCTGGTGCACTCCTATCCAATCTCGATCGAATGGCCCGCCGAGGTCCTGAAAGCGCTGCCTAGCGTCGACGATTGCCGCGCGCGCGTACGCGCGCGGTTCAGCATCCCGGCGGATGCCAAGCTCTGCGTCGGCGTCGAGCGTCTCGACTACACCAAGGGCATCCTCGATCGTTTCCACGCATTGGAGGAGCTGTTCATTCGCCATCCCGAAACGGTCGGCAATGTCGTCTTCCTGCAGATCGCGGCTCCCAGCCGGGGCACGCTGCCGGCCTACAAGCACCTGCACGAGGAATGCATGCGCTATGCCGAGGAGCTCAACCGGCGCTACGGCAGCCAATCCTACAAGCCGGTGGTCATGGTGGCCGAGCACCATTCGCAGGCGGCGGTTTATGAACTCTATCGCGCAGCCGACATCTGCCTCGTCACCAGCCTGCATGACGGCATGAACCTCGTCGCCAAGGAATTCGTGGCCTCGCGCGACGACGAGCAGGGTGTCCTTTTGCTCAGCACCTTCGCCGGCGCGTCGCGCGAATTGCTGGAGGCGCTGATCGTCAATCCCTACGACACCGCGACGATGAGCGAGACGATGCTGCAGGCGCTGACCATGGGGCCGGACGAGCAGCGCGAGCGCATGCGGCGCATGCGCGAGATCGTGCGCGACAACAATGTGTATCGATGGGCCGGCAGCATGCTGCTCGACGCAGCGAGGCTCAGGAAGCGCGGCGACCTGGACCGAGTCACGGCTTCATACGATCGGCCAGCGGCCTCCACCGGCGACAATGTCGTTTCCATGTTCGAACGCAAGCAGGCAGTCGGATTCCGATGAATAGTCAGGCAGACCTCACCCCACCGCTTCCCGAAGGACGCTGGGCGCTTTTCCTCGATATCGACGGCACCTTGCTGGAGCACGCGGCGCACCCGGACAGTGTGACGGTCAGCAGCGAGTTGCGGCAATTGCTGGAGACGATCGAGCATCGGCTGGACGGAGCGCTTGCCTTCATCACAGGCCGCTCGATCGCGGCCGTCGACCATCTGTTCGATCCGCTGAAGCTCCGCATCGCCGGCCTCTACGGGCTGGAGCACAGGCTCGCGCCGGATGGCCCGATCGAGGCCGCCGACGAACCGGCGGACATGGCGGCGCTCGCCGACGAGATCGAATTGGAACTGGCAAGCAAGGCCGTTTATGTCGAGCGCAAGGGGCCAGTGCTCGCCATCCACACGCGAGCCGCGCCGCAACTCCTGGCACGGGCGACGGAACTGGTCGAAGCAGCGCTTGAGCGTTTGCCGAGAGGCTATCGTGTCAACGCCGGCAATGCCGGCGTCGAGCTGATGCCGCTCGAAGCCGCCAAGGGCGCCGCGATCCGGCGCTTCATGCAGCTCGATCCGTTCACCGGCAGGCGTCCGGTGTTCCTCGGCGACGACACGTCCGACGAGAACGGCTTCGACACCGTCAATGCCGCAGGAGGAATTTCGATCCGGGTGAAGCCGCAAGGTGAGACCGCGGCGCGCTTCGCGATCGAAGATGTCGCCAGAGCCATTGCCTGGCTGGAAGCAAATTTCGGCGCCCCCGACGAGCAAGCGGGCAGCGTACGACAAGTCATTCGCGTTTGAAATCGACAGGCCTCAGGCGGGAAAAAGGAAAGCCGTGCCAGGATCGAAGAATACTGCCCGATGGCTTGGTGTGACGTCCTGCGCCGCCAGCGCTGCAGAGGTCGGCCTGATGTCGATCTCCTGTCCGGTACCGGTACGCGCGACGATGCGCCGGCGCTCGCCATAGAAGGCGACATCGACGATCTCGACCGCCAGCTCCACAGTGTTCGGCGAGCGCTCCAGGTGGAACGCCTCCGGCCTGATCATCAGCCTGGCTCTCTGTCCCGAGGCGAAGCTGCCATTGGCATGTATTCCGGAAACGAGCGAACCATCGGCAAGGCGTATGGTGGAGGCGCCGTCCACCGTTGCCAGATGCTCGGCGGCGAGGAAATTCGAGTTGCCGATGAACCCGGCGACGAAATCGGTGGCGGGCCTCAGGTAGAGGTCCTCGCCGGTACCGATCTGCTCGATTCGGCCATCGCGGAAGAGCGCGATGCGGTCCGACAGATGGAGCGCCTCTTCCTGGTCGTGGGTGACGTAGAGGATTGTGACGCCCGTTTCGCGATGGATGCGGCGAATCTCGGCCTGGATCTCCTCGCGCAGTTTCTTGTCGAGTGCCGACAATGGCTCGTCCATCAGAAGGATCGGCGGATCGTAGGCCAGCGCGCGGGCGAGCGCGACGCGTTGCTGCTGCCCGCCGGAAAGCGCGGCGGGCAGACGCTCGGCGAAGCTTTCCAACCGCACCAGCGACAGCATGTCGGCGACCTTGCGCTTGATCTCGGAGTCGGGCCGGCGGCGGACGCGGAGCGGGAAGGCGACGTTTTCGGCGACGCTCAGATGCGGGAATAGCGTGTAACGCTGGAAAACCATGCCGATGTTGCGCTTGTGCGAGGGCACCGACAGCAGCGACTTGCCCTGCAGCAGCACGTTGCCGGAGGTCGGGTCCTGGAAGCCGGCGATTGCGTAGAGCGTGGTCGATTTGCCCGAGCCCGACGGACCGAGGAAGGTCAGGAACTCGCCCTTGGGAATATCCAGCGTCACATCGTGGACGGCGGTGAACGCACCGAATGCCTTGCGCAATTTGCGGATCGAGAGAAAGGGTTGGGTCATGTCTGCAGCTTTCGGCGCAAGAGTGCCGTCACGACCATCAGGGCGAGCGTGAGTGCAACCAACAGGCTGGAGGCGGCGGCGATGACGGGGGTGAGGTCGGATCGCAGGCTGCCCCAGATCTTGACCGGCAAGGTTTGCAAGGTCGGGCTAGCCATGAAGATCGCCACGACCACCTCGTCCCAGGAGGCCAGGAAGGAAAAGATCGCGGCGGAGAAGATGCCGATGCGGATCGACGGCAGGGTGATGCGGAGCTTCGCCTGAATCGGACTGGCGCCGCAGACGATGGCCGCGTCCTCGACCGACTTGTCGAATCCTTCGAGCGCTGTGGCGATCGGAATGATGGCGAAGGGCAGTGCAAGCACGGTGTGGGCAACGACGAAGCCGATCGTGGTGCCGCCGAGGCCAAGCTTCAGGAAGAAGGCGTAGATGGCGATGGCAAAAACGACGACGGGCAGCACCATGGGCGTCAAGAGCAGCCCGCGCAGGATCTCGCGGCCGCGGAACTGGGCGCGCACCAGCGCGAAGGAGGCAAGCAGGCCAATGGCGACGGCAAGGATAGCAGTCATCGTGGCGATGCGGGCACTTGTGAGGGCCGCTTCGATCCAGGAGGGATCGGCAAACAATTCCTCGTACCATTTGAGCGTCCAGCCGGGCGGTGGGAATGCCAGCCAGCGCGACGAGCCGAAGGAGAGCAGCACGATGAACACTACCGGCAGGAGCAGAAATGCCGCCACCAGCGCGGTGAAGCCAAGCAGCGCGACCTTCAGCCAGCCGAGGCGGTCATAGTCGAGCAGCATCTCAGGCGGCTCCCGTCGAGCGTTTTGAGCCGACAAGACGCAGTTGCAGCGCATAGAGGGACATGGTGACGATGAGCAGGATGAAGGCGGCGGCGCTGCCGAGGCCCCAGTTGAGCAGCGACTGAATCATCTGCGCGATCATTTCGGCCAGCATCATGTTCGACGTGCCGCCGAGCAGCGCCGGGGTGACGAAATAGCCGAGCGACATGACGAAGACCATCAGGCCGCCGGCGGCGATGCCGGGGAGCGAGAGCGGCAGAAGAATGCGGCGGAACGCGGCAAGCGGGCTGGCACCGCAAAGGGCGGCGGCGCGCAAGGTCATCGGATCTATCGCGCGCAGGGTGCCGACCAGCGGAAGGATCATGAACGGCAGCATGATATAGACCATGCCGATGGTGACGCCTGTGAGATTATTGATGAGCGGCAGCGGTTGGTCGATTATGCCGGCGCTTACCAGCGCCCGGTTGATGACGCCGGTACGCTGCAGCAGCACCATCCAGGCATAGGTGCGGGTCAACAGGTTCGTCCACATCGACAGGATGATGATGCCGAACATGATGGAAGCGAGCGCTGGTGGCATGATCGCAAGCATCCAGGCGACGGGGAAGGCGACCAGCACGGTGACGATGGTGACGACGGCTGCGACCAGGAAAGTGTTGAAGAACACCCGCGCATAGGTGCCATCCCCCAGCAGCGCCGCATAATTCTGCAGGCCTGGAGCGGGGTCGGTGACGCTTCGCAGCAAAAGTGCCAGCACCGGCACGACGAAGAAAAGTCCGATCAGGATCAACGCCGGAAGCAGGCCGCCAAGGCCTGCCGGTATCCGAGGGGTTGCGATCCCTTGCTGTGCTTCCACCGACATGGCGGTTCCCAAGTTGGGGGGCGGGACAGCCGGAGCTGCCCCGATCCTTGTCACGGTCGACGGCGCCTACTTCGCCTGCCAGGCGTACCAGCGCTTGGCGATCTCGTCGCGATGCTCGGCCCAATAGTTCATGTCGAGGTTGATCTGGCCATCGACATGCGCGTCGGGCAGGCCTTTGACCACGTCGGCAGCCATTTCGGCCTTGGCCTTGGTGTTGATCGGCGCGTAGCCGCTCGCCTCGGCGAATTTCGCCTGGCCGGTCGGGCTGGTCGCTGTGGCGAGGAACTTCATCGCTGCGTCCTTGTTCTTGGCGCCCTTCGGCACGACAAGCACGTCGGCGGCGGTGAGGTTCTGGTTCCAGGATACGCCGACATCGGCGCCGTCCTTCTCCAGCGCGAAGACGCGGCCGTTCCACAGCTGGCCGAAGGCGGCTTCACCGGAAGCGATCAACTGCTGCGATTCCGCGCCGCCGCCCCACCACACGATGTCGGACTTGATGGTGTCGAGTTTCTTGAAGGCGCGGTCGAGATCGAGCGGATAGAGCTTGTCGGCCGGCACGCCGTCGGCAAGCAGCGCGATCTCGATCACGCCCGGCGCAGACCATTTGTAGAAGGTGCGCTTGCCGGGAAATTTCTTGGTGTCGAACATGTCGGCCCAGCTTGCCGGCTCGCCGGAGACGGCGCCTTTGTTCCAGGCCAGCACGAATGAATAGTAGAAGCTGCCGACAGCGTTCTCGTTGCTGAAGCGCGGGTCGAGATCGGCCTTCGGCACGACGGCGAAGTCGATCGGCTCGAGCAGGCCGTCCTTGGCGGCCTTGATGGCGAAATCCATCTCGACGTCGACGACGTCCCAGGTGACGTTCTTGCCGTCCACCATGGCCTTCAGCTTGCCGTAGTCGGTCGGCCCGTCCTGCAGCACCTTGATACCCGACGACGCGGTGAAGGGCTCGGCCCAGGACTTGGTCTGAGCCTCCTGCGTGGTCCCGCCCCAACTGGTGAACACCATTTCATCGGCCTTTGCGACCGTGGTCGCCATAAGCCCGGCAACTACGCTTGCGAAAATCAATTTCATCTCGTTCTCCTCTTATCTGTTCTTTCCGTTTCTTGTTCTTTAGTGCACCGCCGTCATGCCGCCTCAGCGCATGACGAAGGGATCTGGAATCGGCTCGTCCGAGGTGCGGATCCACACCGACTTCGAGCGCGTATAATCGCGGATGGCATCGAGGCCACCCTCTCGGCCGAGGCCGGAAAGGCCGTAGCCGCCGAAGGGCACCAGCGGTGAGACGGCGCGGTAGGTGTTGACCCAGACGACGCCGGCATGGATACCGCGCGCCATGCGATGCGCCTTGGCGAGGTTTGAGGTAAAGACGCCAGACGCAAGGCCGAAGGCCGTGTCGTTGGCGAGAGCGAGCGCCTCGGCCTCGCTGTCGAAGGCAATAGCGCTGAGCACCGGGCCGAACAGCTCTTCGCGCACGCAGGAGAGGGTTAGGTCCCGCGCTTCGATGATCGTCGGCGCGTAGTAATATCCCTCAGCGCTGTCTTTCGGCCGTGCGCCGCCGGTGATCAGCCGACCACCGGCCGCCACGCTCTCCGCTACGATCGCCTCGATCCTCTCACGCTGGCGCGAAGTCGCCAGCGGCCCCATCTCGGTAGCTGGATCCTGAGGATCGCCGATGACGATGGCCTCGGCCTTGCCCTTCAGTCGCGCAAGGAAATCGTCCTTGATGGAGCGCTCGACCAGCAGTCGTGACCCCGCGACACAACTTTGGCCGGTGGCCGCGAAGATGCCGGCGACGACGGCATTGGCGGCGCTATCGAGATCGGCATCGGCGAAGACGACGACCGGGCTTTTTCCGCCGAGCTCCAGCGTGGTGTAGGCGAGGTTCTCGGCCGTGTTGGCGACGATGCGCCGCGCGGTCGAGGGACCGCCGGTAAAGGCGACGCGTGCGACAAGCGGATGGCTGGTCAGGCGATGCCCGCAATCATGGCCGAAGCCGGTGATGATGTTGACGCTGCCGGCTGGAAAGCCGGCTTCGCCAACCAACTCGGCGAAGGCGAGTAGTGGCGCCGGACCATCCTCGGAGGCTTTGAGAACGACGGTGCAGCCGGCGGCCAGCGCCGGGCCGAGTTTCACGGCCGACAGGAAGAGCTGCGAGTTCCACGGCACGACGGCGGCGACGACACCAATCGGTTCGGGTCGCACAGTCACTTCCATGTCTGCCTTGTCGATCGGGATGAAAGTCCCTTCGTGCTTGTCGGCCAGCCCGCCATAGTAGCGGTAGTAGTCGCCGACATAGGCGATCTGGGCGCGGGTCTCGCGGATAATCTTGCCGGTGTCCCGCGTTTCCAGCTCGCTCAGCCGCCCGGCATTGGCGGCGACGAGATCGCCGAGCTTCACCAGCAGTTTTCCACGCGCGGTCGCCGTCATCGTCGCCCATGGGCCGGAGCGTAGCGCGCGGTGCGCGGCCTCCACGGCCCGGTCTACATCGGCAATGGTCGCGGCGGGCATCGTCGCCCAGGGCAAGCCTGTCGAAGGGTCGATGCTGTCGAAGGTGGAGGAAGGCTCGGTGAACTGGCCGTCTATGTAGTTCCTGAAGGCGGTGCTGCTCATCGCGACCCTGTCTCCCGGAAGGCCGGCATCACCTTGTCGATGAACAGCTGCAGCGACTTCTTCTTGCGCTCGTGCGAAAGGCCGCTGTCGATCCAGATCGAGTACTGGTCGTAGCCCTGCGCCTCATAGGTCTTCAGCCGTGAGATCACCTCGTCGGCCTCGCCGATCACGAGGTTTTGCCGGATCTTGTCCGGCGCATATTGCGGCATGGCCGCGATCTCGTCCTCGGTCAGCGGATCGAGGACGCCCTGGCGGACGGGCTTCTTGTTCTGGAACCAGGCGCCGAACTGGCAGTAGAAGGTCGACAGGTCCTGGGTCAGGCGATCGGCGTCTGCCGCGTCCTCGGCCACGAAAGTGTGCATCAGCAGCATGATCTGCGGCCGTGCTATGTCCGGATGAGCCTGGCAGGCGGCGTTGAAGCGCTCCATCAGGCTTGCGACCTCGCCGTCGCCGGAGGCAAGCGGCGTGACCTGGACCTGGCATTTGTTGGCGACCGCGAAGTCGTGCGAGTTCGGGTCGCGCGCGGCCACCCAGATAGGCGGATATGGCTGTTGCAAAGGCTTGGGCGAGGAAGTCGTCGGCGGGAATTGCCAGAACTCGCCGGAATGCTCGTAGTCGCCGTCCCAGAGGCCGCGGATCGCCGGGATCATCTCACGCATGCGCTGGCCGGCGCCCCAGGCGTCCAGTCCGGGAAAGACGCGCTGGTACTCGTAGCTGTAGGCGCCGCGAGCGATGCCGAGATCCAGCCTGCCGCCCGTCACGACATCGGTCATCGCCGCTTCCCCGGCGAGTTTGATCGGATGCCAGAAGGGCGCGATGATCGTGCCGGTGCCGAGGCGGATGGTTTTCGTCTTGGCGGCGAGATGGGCGATGTTGATGAACGGGTTCGGCGAGATGGTGAATTCCATCCCGTGATGCTCGCCGATCCAGGCCGTCTCGAAGCCGGCCGCTTCCGCCAGCAGGACGAGCTCTTCCAGTTCCGCCAGCAATTCGAAATGCGGCTTGGCAAGATCCGAGCGTTCCATATGGACGAAAAGCGAAAACTTCATCGATCTCACCGCTTGCCGGAATGGATTGGGCCGGAATGGATCGGTGCCGACGGCGCCGGCTTGGCGAGTGGCCGGACCTCGCCTTCGACTTCGTTGCCGACATAGACGCCGAACATGTCTTCCGTTCGCTCGCGCGCATAACGCGCCAGCATCGAACGAACCGCGGGATCGGCGATCTTCAGTTCGGCGATCCGTTCGATCTCGACGAAGCGGACCTGGCCGTCCCCGGAGAGAGGGGAGTCGACCGTTCCACGATAGTAGACGTGGGTGCGCGACGCGTTCGTCGCGTCGTCCCATACCGCGTAGAGGAAGCCGAGCTCGGCATCGATCGCCTTTGCCGCAAGTCTCCCCCTGAGGCTGCGGGCATCGCTCGCGGTGCCGAGGCCGCGACCGGCCGGCAACTGGTAGGATCCCTCCGCGGTCTCGAAGAAGAGCACGCGGCCTTCATTCTCCAGAATGGCGCCGACCTCGGTTCCGGGCGGAGCCGCCGCAAGCGCTTCCTGGCTGAGACCCGGCGTGACATAGGCGCCGCGGCAGTAGCCGAGAGGCTGGGCGCCGTTGTGGGTGAAGTCATGGACGCGGCCGATGAGGATCGAATGATCGCCGGCATCGACCAACTGCTCCATGCCGCAATCGAACACCGCGACCGATCCCTCGATCAGAGGATTTCCGGTCTGTCCGGGCTGCCAAGCGACGGACGCGAACTTGTCCGCGGCCTTGGAGGCGAAGATGCCGGATGCCGCCTTCTGGTCTTCGGAGAGGATGTTGATGGCAAAGCCCTTGGAGGTCGAGAAGGCCTGATGCCCCAGTGCCTTCTTGGCGATGCAGACCAGCACCAGCGGCGGCTCGAGCGAGACCGAGGTGAAGGAGTTGGCGGTGAAGCCGCGCGCATCACCGGCCTCGTCGATGGTGGTGACGATGGTGACGCCGGTGAGGAAGGAACCCAGGGCGCGCCGGAACTCCATGGCGTCGAACGTCGGACTCACCTCGGCGCCTGCGGGAACATCTGCCACCTGGTCGAGAAAGGCCGTGATGCGCTGAGTCACTTTTTGCGGCGAAGCGATTGTCATCATGTGCTTTTCGCCGCTCAGAACCAGGCATCGTCCAGCCGGCGCAAGGCGCGCCATCGCGGCGGACATGGCGGGCGTCGAGTTGCGGTCTTCCGAACCTGTCATGAACAGGGCGGGTGCTGCCAAGTCGCCGAGACGATCGGCGTGCGCGGTATCCGCGCTGGCAAAGAGGCGGTAGGTGCGGGCATAGCCCTCGGCATCGACGCTCTCAAGCGCCGAGCGGGCCGTTGCCGCAGCGTCCACCAGAATCGGCGGGACCGGATCACCGAACCAGCGAGCAATTGTCGCGGCGATGGCCGACGGATCGTGGGGGCCGCCGAGCGCTGCGGCCCTTTCGCGCACGGCCCGCGCGAGTTCGGGCGGGCGACGGAAGACGGCGTTGAGACAGACGAGCGAGGCGACGCGTGACGGCGCGCGCAGCGCGATGTCCTGTGCGACCAGCGCGCCCATGGAATGGCCGACGACGGCCACGCGGCCCAGGCCGAGATGATCGAGCAATCGGATCGCCTGATCGGCGAAGTCGGAGAGGTCTGCGTTTTCCGGGGGCAGTGGCGAGGCGCCGTGACCGAGCAGATCGATGGCGACGAGGTCGAACCTGTCCTGCATCGCGACAATCTGCGGCCGCCAGATCGCCGCATCCATGCCGACGCCGTGGATCAGCAGGACCGGGGCCCCTGAACCGGCACGAATGAAGCCGGTACCGTCGGGAGCCCTGCTGCGGATCATTGCTGCGTCAGCCATGCAGATCTCCCACCTCCTTCAGGTCCTGGTAGCGGTCGCCGATGCGGTGGTGCGGACGGCCACCAATCGATGCGCCAAGCGCCACCACCAGCTCGTCAGGGGCAGGTGCGTCGCCGATCTGGAAATGCACTGTGAGGTAATGGGAGCGGCGACCTTCGTCGTTCTTGTCCATCAGCGGGATCATGATCGGCGTGTTGGGGCCGCCGCGTAGATTGGTGAAGGCGAGATAGGTCTTGGCGCCGATGGCGCGGCGGTAGTGGTTGCCGAAATGCAGCGTGTGGATCAGTGCAGACGCATGCTCGATCTCTCCCGACGTGCCGCAGATTGCAGCCTTGCCGTAGCCTTCGATCGCCTCGCCGGAACCTGCCGCATTGATGACCTCCGCGGTCAGCATCTCGCCAAGGACGGGGGCTAACGCTCGGATTTCGGGCGAAAGATCCTCGATGAAGCCACGTCCGGCCCACGGGTTGGTCAGTACCGCGGCGACGCCGATCAGGCGCAGCGGACGCGGCGCTGCCTTGCCGCCTTCGATCAGCGTGTTTTCGGTGTAGGTCACGATCTTGCGGATGGCCGGCTGCATGGAATTCCTTGGGATGAGCCGCTCAGGGCTGCATCGATTTCTGTATCGTCTTATGGTATACCATGCTATGGAATGCAGCGCACCTTGTCAATCGGTCATGGAATCTGTTTTTGTGACAGGGCTAGGGATTTGAGGAAAATGGCTGACGACACGCTCCGCATCGACCGCTCCGCCAAGACGTTGAGGACGCTGGCGCTGGAGCGCATGCGCGAGGCGATCATGGATTTCCATTTCCAGCCCGGCGAAAGGCTGGTCGAGCGGCCGTTATGCGATCAGCTCGGGGTCAGCCGCTCGGTCGTGCGCGAGGTGCTGCGGCAACTGGAAGCCGAAGGACTGGTGCAGATGATACCGGGGCACGGTCCGGCCGTGGCGAAGCCCGACCTCGGCCGGACCGATGAGATCTACGAGCTGCGCGCCCTGCTGGAGGGCATAGCGGCGAAAGCCTGCGCGACATCGGCCACTGACGATCAGATCGCGCTGCTCGATGCGGCGATGGCGAAATTGCTCGAGGCCTGGGCATCGGGCGTGCCAGCCGAGGTGATGAGGGCCACCGCGAGCTTCTACGAGGTGCTGTTCGAAGCCGCTGACAAGCGCATCGCCTGGGAGATCGTCACCGGTCTCAACGTCCGCATCAACCAGTTGCGGTCGATGACGATCCTGTCGCAGAACCGCCGCGAGCCGGCGATCGCCGAGATGCACGCGATCATGAATGCGATCCGCTCGCGCAATCCGGAGGCAGCGGAGGCCGCGGCCCGGCGGCATGTCGAGTCGGCCTGGCAAATTGCGCGAGACGCGCTTCGTCTGGGCACCGTGTAGAGGGCTCGATCGATCAATTCCTGTCGACGGGCTTGGAGCGCATCCTTGACACCGTCTCGCGCTCGGCGCGCTTGGAGCGCAGCGGCGGCAGGCCACGGTCGACGAGGTCCATGTCCTCAAGCACCATGTCGCCCATGCGCTTGAAAGCGATGTCGAGGGCGCCGGCGCGATGCGCCGAGCGCAGGAAGCCGGGGAGGGCGCGGACAGGATGGTCCTTCGCCAGCGGCTCTTCCGGGAAGACGTCACTTGCGGCGACGATGTGGCCCCTCTTCACCGCCGCCATAAGCGCTGCGAAATCGACGACGCCGGCGCGGCTGAGCAGGACGAAGGCCGCGCCCTTGCGCATCCTGGCAAAGGCATCGGCGCCTAGGAAACCTTGGTTCTCGCTGGTGACCGAAGCGACGACGAAGACGAAGTCACTTTGAGACAGCACCTCGTCCAGCGAGGCCGGCTCGACGCCGTTGTCGACAAGGATCGATGGCGGCAGCCATGGATCGTAGACCTTGGTGCGGGTGCGGAAGCCGGTCAGCAAGCGGTTGAGCGCGCGGCCGAGATCGCCGAAGCCGATGATGCCGACATCGGCGCCGGAGAGCAGCCGCGCGGACTGGTTGCCGTCGCCGCCCCACAATTCCTTGCCTTGCCGGAAAGCGAGGTCGGCATCGACGATGTCTCTGGCCAGGTTCAGGGCCATGGCGAGGCCGAGTTCCGCCACCGGCTCGGCGAAGACCAGGCCGGTGGTGACGACGTGGATGCCGCGTGCGAACAGCGTCTCATAGGGCATGTTGTTGAGCAGATTGGTCTCGACATTGAAGATGCAGCGCAGCGCCTTCAGCTTTTCCAGCGTCTCGTCTGAAATCGGCGGCTGGCCGATGATGTAACGCGCCTCGGCCAATGTTTCGGACGGCAGGGCGGCGACGCCTTCCGGCGTGGTCTCGACGATGCGATAGCTTTTGCGAAGGCGCGCCAGTTGCGGCGGCGTGAAGATCAGGTCGAGCGTGCGCGGCTCGGGCGCGCTGATGACCAGCGGCAAGGCGTTGTCGGACATGTCTTTCCTCCCGGACGCGATTGGATCGCGTCAATCACATATTCAAGTCTTACTCGCGATGAACCGATTTACAAGAATGAAAAATCGATTTATCGATTGAAACAGCGAGGCAGAAATCCGCTGCCTGCCCTCGGGAGGAGGTCAATGGCGCAACAGGAAGCCCAGCAGCGGCGTCCGTCGATCCACGACGTGGCAAGCCATGCCGGCGTGTCCGCGGCCACCGTCTCCAAGGTGCTTGCCGGCGTCACCACTGTGAAGCCGGAGAATGCGCAGCGCGTGGTCGATGCGGTCGAGCGGTTGGGTTACCGCGTCGATCCGCTTGCATCCGATATGCGCAGGGCCAAGCGTCGCATCATCGGGGCGATCATGCCGGAATTCGAAAGCGAGTTTTTCGGCCAGATGGTCACCGAGCTGGAGGGCCTTGCCGAGCAGCGCGGCTATACGCTGGTCGCGGCGTCGAGCCGTGAATCGGAAGCGCGCGAGAAGGAGATCCTCGCCCGCATGCATGATTGGCGCGTTGCCGGCGTGGTGCTGGCGCCGGTGCGCAACGAGCATGGGCCGGCCGCCGCCTTCATGAAAGCCAACGGCATGACCGGCGTGCTGATCGACCGCGTGCTCTCCGACGACGCCTTCGACACGGTTTCGGCCGACAGCGCCGCCGCCAGCGCCGAAGTGGCGCGGATGCTGGTCGGCAAGGGCCACAAGCACATCCTGATCATCGGTCTCGCCGAAGGTGCGGCAACCGTGCGCGCTCGCTTGGAGGGTTTTCGGGCCCAGGCGCTGGCGCTCGACCCGTCGGTGCGTATCGACGTCATCACTTCGGAGATCAGCGTCGAGCCGCTCAGAGCTTCGCTGCGCGATTACTTCGCCAGGGGCGAGCGGCCGACCGCCGTCTACTCGCTGTTGCTCAAGGGCACGCTCGTCGCGTTGTCCGAATTCCGCCGGCGCGGCTGGCATTGCCCGAACGACATCTCGCTGGTCGGCTTCGACGACGCCGAATGGATGCAGGTGACATGGCCGGCCATTGCCGCCGTGGTGCAGCCGGTGCGCCAGATCGCCAGCGAGGCGATGAACCTTTTGTTTCGCAGGGTCGACGGGGCGGTGGGGCCACCCACGGCGCGCCTCGAGCCCTGCCAGGTGTTGATGCGGGAATCCGTTGGCACGCCAGGCGGCGGTCCGCATTCCGGGGGAGGAGACCGACAACAGCCCCCATTGTCGTGAACGGAAGCATGCGCCGGCCCTGGCCGAGGCAGTCGGCGCCAAGGATCGAACGGAGGATCGAATGACATCGCATTTCTTGAGAATAAATCGATTTACCCTTGCTGTGGGCGCCGCGCTTGCCTTTTGCGCCGTCGGCGCCGCCAAGGCCGAGGACGGCGAGTACGGCGTGCTGATGAAGACGCTGGCCAATCCGTTCTGGGGCGCGATGGCGCAAGGCGTCGAGGATGGCGCCAAGGAAGCCGGGGTGAAATATTTCCAGCAGGCGGCCGAGAGCGACCAGGCGGCCGAGCCGCAGCTCAACCTGTGCAACACGATGCTCGAGCGCAAGCCGGTGGCGATGATCACCGCCGCCATCAACTCGACCAACCTGTTGCCTTGCCTGAAGTCGGCGCAGGATGCCGGCATCAAAATCGTCGACCTCGACAACAATCTCGACCAGGCGGTGCTCGACAAGGAAGGCGTCAAGGTGACCTTCCATATCGGTTCCGACAACATCGCCGCCGGCGCGCAGGGCGCCGAGTATCTCGCCAACAAGCTCGGCAAGGATGCCAAGGGTCCGGTTCTGGTCATAGAAGGCCTTTCCGGCAACATCACCGGCGAAAAGCGCGCCAAGGGCTTCGCCGACAAGCTGAAGGAACTGGCGCCCGGGCTCGAAATCGTCGCCTCTCTGCCGGGCGACTGGGACCGCGGCAAGGCCGCCTCCATCGCCACCGACACGCTGACCGCGCATCCCGACCTCGTCGCCATCTTCTGCGCCAATGACGGCATGGCGCTGGGCGCGGTGGAATCGGTTTACGCCGCCGGCAAGGGGCCGCAGGTGACGATCATCGGCGTCGACGGCAATTCGGATGCGGTGAAGTCGATCAAGGAAGGCCGCCTCAATGCATCGGTGGCGCAGCTTCCTTATCTCGTCGGCAAGCAGGCGGTGGAAAACGTCAAGAAGGCGCTGGCCGGTGAGAAGGTCCAGGACAGCATCGCCGTGCCGACTTTGGTGCTGACCAAGGACGTGATCGACGCCGGCAAGGAGCCGATGCTGCAATATGTGAAATAGTCCTCCCGGACGGGCTGGCGCGGGTCTGCCCTGCGCCAGCCAACTTTCTTTGCAACAGCGAGGCGATATGGCTTCCGAAAAGACGCAGCCCGGCTTCTGGGCTCGGGTGCAGCGCGCATCCGTCGAAAGGCTCCACATCAGGCTGGAGTCGCTGGTGGTGCTTCTGGCGCTGAGCACGGCGATGGCGTTCTTGTCGCCCTATTTCCTGTCGCTCAGCAACTTCCTCAACATCCTTCTGGCCACCTCGACGATCGGCGTGCTGGCGATCGCCGCCACTTTCGTCATCGGCTCGGGCGGGCTCGACCTGTCGCTAGGCTCCGTGATGGGTCTCGCCGGCGTGGCAGGCGCCTTCGTCGCCGTCAATCTCGGCTGGCCGTCGGTCTTAGCGGTGATCGCCTGTATTTTGGCCGGCGCGATCGCCGGCTACATCAACGGACAACTGGTGACCCGCGCCTTCGTGCCGGCCTTCATCGTCACGCTCGGAATGCTCGGGCTGGCGCGCGGCCTGGCGCTCGTGATTTCGCAGGGCAGAGCGATCTACGGCTTGCCGCCCGAGATCGTCTATATCGGGCAGGGGCGGCCTTTCGGCATCCCGATGCCGGTGATCATCTTCGTGCTCACCGCGATCGTCGCGCATGCGGTGCTCGCCTATACACGCTTCGGCCGCCACACGCTGGCGCTAGGGGACAGCGAGGGCGCGGCGCGCGCGGCCGGCATTCGCGTCGAGCATCACCGCCGCATCATCTATACGCTCTCCGGCGCGCTTGCCGGGCTGGCCGGTCTGCTCTTCACCGCCCGCGTCAATGCCGGCGATCCGACCGCCGGCATCAATTACGAGCTCACCGCGATCACGGCGGCGATAATCGGTGGCACCAATCTCTTCGGTGGCCGCGCCTCGATCCTCGGCACGATGATCGGCGCGCTGATCATGGGCGTGTTGCAGAACGGCCTGACGCTTCTTGCCGTGCAGTCCTATTACCAGCAGATGGCGATCGGGGCGGTGCTGATCCTCGCGGTTTTCATCGACCAGTACCAGGTGCGGAAGGAGTCGCGCGTATGACCCTGCTTTCGCTTCGCGGTATCCGCAAGAGTTTCGGCGCGGTCGACGTGCTGCATGGCGTCGACCTTTCAGTCGCGGCCGGCGAGGTGGTGGGGCTGGTCGGCGACAACGGCGCCGGCAAGTCGACGCTGATGAAGACCATCACCGGCATATACCGGGCCGACACAGGCTCGATCCAATTCGACGGCAAGGACATCCTGGCGCTCGACCCGGGCCAGCGCCGCCGTCTCGGCATCGAGATGATCTACCAGGATCTTTCTCTGGCCAAACAACAGGATGTGGCCTCCAACATCTTCCTAGGACGAGAGCCAACGAAGCGGTTGTTCGGCCTCTTTCCCGGCTTCGTCGACAAAAACGAGATGGATCGCCAGGCCGCGAAAATGATTGAACGGCTGGGCGCACATCTGCCGTCGATCAACCGGTCCGTGGGCTCGTTTTCCGGGGGTCAGCAGCAGACGGTGGCGATCGCGCGTGCGCTGACCTTCAATCCGAAGCTCGTCATCATGGACGAACCGACTGCCGCACTTGCCGTGCGCGAGGTGCAGAGCGTGCTCGAGCTCATCCGGCGACTGCGCTCGGAAGGCATCGCCGTCATCCTGATTTCGCACCGGCTGAACGACGTGCTGTCGGTCACCGATCGTATCGTCGTGCTGCGCCACGGGCGGGCGGACGCCGATCTCGTCACCGCCAACACCAACATGAACGAAGTCGTCAGCCGCATCGTCGGCGGCGGCGACATTGCCGCCGCCGCGGCGCATGAGCAACGAGGCTGACATGAACACCTTCGGACTTCACACTTTCGCCATCGCGCCTGTCTGGGACCTGGCCCGTATCGAGCCGCAGATGGATCGGCTGAAGGAACTCGGCATTGGCCTGATGGAAATCCCGCTGCTGCGCCCCGAGGAGATCGACACAAAGCGTACGCGTGGCTTTGCCAACCATTATGGCGTCGAACTGATCCCGTCGCTCGGCCTGCCGCGCGCGCTCGACGTTGTCGAACGGCCAGACGAAGCGCTCGACTTCCTGCAGCCGGCCTTCAAGGTCTGCAACGAGGTGGGCAGCGAGGCGCTCGGCGGCGTCACTTACGGCACGATCGGCAAGACGACCGGCCGGGCGCCGACGCAGCGCGAGATCGACGGCATGTGCCGCTTCCTCGATCGCGCGGCGAAGTCGGCGAAGTCGCGCAGCCTCAAGCTCGGCATCGAGCCCTGCAACCGTTACGAGACGCATCTGATCAATCGCGGCATCGATGCGGCGCGCATCATCGAACGCGTCGGCGCCGACAATATCTTCATCCATCTCGACACCTACCACATGCATATCGAGGAAGAGAGCTTTGCGTCAGGGTTCGAGGCGGCGGCGCCCTATCTCGGCTATGTGCATGTGTCGGAAGCCAATCGCGGCGTGCCGGGGCGTGGCATGCTCGACTGGGCGGCCTGCATGAAGGCGATCGCCGATATCGGCTACCAGGGCGCGATCACGCTCGAAAGCATGAACCATGTCGATGTCGACATCGCCGGCGGTCTCGCCGTTTGGCGCCCCGTGGCCGAGGATCCGCGCGACGTGATCGAGGTCGGCCTGCCGTTCCTGCGCGAGGAAGCCAGGAAGGCGGGGCTGACGCTGGGATAGGAAGCAGAAAGCTGGCATCAGGAGCCGGCCGAAGCAACCTCGGATGGTTTCGATTTACCGAACCAGATTGCTCGTGCAATGTGGCTTTGGAGGATAGAAATCGTGCCATTCGTCAGCATAGGCGGCGTCACACTGCATTACCGCCAAATCGAGGCGGCCGGCACGTCGCGTCCGATCATCTTCATCAATTCGCTGGGCACCGACTTTCGCATCTGGGACGACGTCGTCGCGAAACTGACGGGCGAAATGCCGATGCTCGTCTACGACAAGCGCGGCCATGGGCTGTCGGATATCGGCGGCGGCGTACGCTCGATCGACGACCATGTCGACGATCTGGCCGCCCTGATCGACCATTTCGGCTTCGACAAGGTCGTGCTCTTCGGCCTGTCCGTCGGCGGCATGATTGCGCAGCGGCTCTATACCCGGCACCCCAGATGCGTAGAGGCGCTGATCCTCAGCGACACGGCGCATAAGATCGGCACCGCCGAGAGTTGGAACACGCGCATCGCGACCGTCGAGCGCGACGGCATCGAGGCGATCGCCGACGGCATCATGAAAGTGTGGTTCACGCCGGAGTTCCACGCCAGGCGCGCGGCGGACCTGGCCGGCTGCTGCAACATGCTCACCAGGCAGGCTCTGCCTGGTTACATCGGCACCTGCATGGCGCTGCGCGATGCCGATTTCACCGACAGTGCGCGGCGTATCGCGGTGCCGACGCTTTGCGTCGTCGGCGATCAGGATGGTTCGACGCCCCCGGATCTTGTCCGCTCGCTGGCCGGACTGATCCCCGGCGCGCGTTTCGAAGTGATCCGCAATTGCGCGCATATCCCGTGCATCGAGCAGCCCGAAGCGCTCGTCACGTTGATCCGCGATTTCGTCGCCTCGTTGCCCGAGGGAAAGCCTGCCCATGGATGATGTCACGAAGAACCGCTACCGGACCGGTCTCGAGGTCCGCCGCTCCGTGCTCGGCGATCCGCATGTCGACCGCGCCGAGGACGCCGCGACCGATTTCGACCGGCCGTTCCAGCAACTGATCACCGAAGCCGCCTGGGGAACGGTGTGGGCGCGTCCCGGCTGGTCGAAGCGCGAGCGCTCGATCGTCACGCTGGCGCTGCTTGCCGCACTCGGCCATGACGAGGAAGTGGCCATGCATGTGCGCGCCACCGCCAATACGGGCGCCTCGCGCGACGATATCGGCGAAGCCTTCCTGCATGTCGCCATCTATGCCGGCGTGCCGGCCGCCAACCGCGCCTTCAAGATCGCCAAGCAGGTGTTCGCGCAGATGGACGGAGCAGAGGCGACCCATGGCTGAGCGAGGCTCGAACCTTTCGCCGGAAACCGGCGCCTTCTTCCAGCGCGACCGCCAGTGGCATCCGCCGGCGTTGACGCCGAACTACAAGAGCTCGGTGCTGCGATCGCCGCAGAAAGCGCTCTTGTCGTTCGACAACACGCTGTCGGAATTGACCGGACCAGTGTTCGGGCACGCGATGCTCGGCGAGCTCGACAACGACCTGATCCATAATTTCGCTAGGGCCGGCGAGAGCGCCATTGGCGAGCGCATCATCGTCCACGGGCGCGTGCTGGACGAACGCGGCAAGGGCGTGCCCGGCGTGCTGCTCGAATTCTGGCAGGCCAATGCCGGCGGCCGCTACCGGCACAAGAAGGATGGCTATCTCGCCCCGCTCGATCCGAATTTCGGCGGCTGCGGCCGCGCGATCACCGGCGAGGATGGCGGCTACGCCTTTCGCACCGTCAGGCCCGGGCCTTATCCCTGGCCGAACGGGCCGAACGACTGGCGGCCGGCGCATATCCATTTTTCGGTGTTCGGCCACGGCTTCGCGCAGCGGCTGATCACGCAGATGTATTTCGAGGGCGATCCGCTGATCTGGCGCTGCCCGATCGTCGGCGGCATTTCCAACAAGGGAGCTGTCGAGGCACTGATCGCGGCGCTCGATATGCAGTCGACCATCCCGATGGACGCGCTCGCCTACAAGTTCGACATCGTGCTGCGCGGGCGTCGCTCGACGCTGTTCGAGAACAGGCCGGAGGGCAATTGATGGCGCAGTCGCTCGACCGGCTGAAGGAAAGCCCTTCGCAGACCGCCGGACCCTATGTGCATATCGGGCTGACACCCAATTTCTGCGGCATCGGCGGCGTCTATGCGAGCGACCTCGGCTCGGCGATGGTCAATAGTGAGACCAGGGGCGAGCGCATCGAATTGCGCATGCGCGTGTTCGACGGCACCGGCACGCCGCTGAAAGACGCGCTGATCGAGATCTGGCAGGCGGACGCCGAAGGCTTCCACAATTCGCCGGCCGAGACGCGCGGCGCCGCCGATCCCAACTTCCAGGGCTGGGGCCGGCAGCCGACCGACATGGAAACGGGTGTCTGCCTGTTCCAGACGATCAAGCCTGGACGCGTGCCGTTTCGTGACGGCCGGCTGATGGCGCCGCATATCACGTTGTGGATCGTGGCGCGCGGCATCAATATCGGTCTGCATACCAGGCTCTATTTTTCCGACGAGGAAAAGGCCAATGCCGAGGACCCGATTCTTGCGCGCATCGAGCATCGCCTGCGCGTGCCGACGCTGATTGCCGAGCGCCAGGGCGACACTTACGTCTTCGATATCCATCTGCAGGGCGAAAAGGAGACGGTCTTCTTCGACAGCTGACCGTGGCCGCCATGACAGTTTCGCCCTTCGATCACCCGCTGCTTTCCGGCCTGCTCGGCGACGAGGAGGCGGCCAGGCATTTTTCCGTCGAAGCCGATGTCGCCGCCATGCTCGCTTTCGAGCGGGCGCTGGCCGAGGCGGAAGCCGAGTGCGGCGCGATCCCTAGCGCGGCCGAGGCCGCGATCGTGAAAGCGCTGGCTTCATTCCGGCCGGACACGGCGAAGCTGCGGGCCGGCGTCGCCGTGGATGGCGTCGTGGTGCCGGAACTGATGCGTCAGATCAAAGCCGCCGTCGGCGCGCCGCACGATGCATATGTGCATTTCGCCGCCACCAGCCAGGATGTGATCGATACGTCGCTGGTGCTGCGCCTGCGGCAGGTCGTCGACCATATCGGCCTGCTGCTTGGCGAGAACGTCGTTCGCCTCACCGGCCTGGAGCTGGAATTCGGAAATCGCGGGCTCATGGCGATGACGCGCATGCAGCCGGCAATTCCAATAACCGTGCGCGATCGGATCCTCTCGTGGCGCGCGCCGCTCGAACGTCACCGGGAACGCTTGAAGGAGCCTTCCGGCCGGCTGCTGGTGCTGCAGTTCGGCGGCGCCGCCGGCACGCTGGAAAAGCTCGGTGACAAGGCCGCCACTGTCCGCGCCGCGCTTGCCGCGAAGCTCGGCCTTGGCGATGCGCCGCAATGGCATAGCCAGCGTGACTCGCTTGCCGAGTTCGCCGGCTGGCTGTCGCTCGTCACCGGCAGCCTCGGCAAGTTCGGGCAGGACGTCGCGCTGATGGCGCAGACCGGGTCCGAGATCAAACTGTCCGGCGGTGGCGGTTCGTCGGCCATGCCGCACAAGCAGAACCCGGTGAAGGCGGAAGCCCTGGTGGCGCTGGCGCGATTCAACGCCGTCCAGCTCTCCGGCATGCACCAGGCACTGTTGCACGAGCAGGAACGTTCGGGCGCGGCCTGGACGCTGGAATGGCTCATCCTGCCGCAAATGGTCGTGGCGACCGCGGCCGCGCTGCGGCTTGCCGCCGAGATGAGCGCGCAGATCGAGAGCCTCGGTCATTGATGCGCACGCAGGTCGCCATCATTGGCTCCGGACCGTCCGGCCTGCTGCTCGGCCAGCTGCTCGCCACGATGGGCGTCGAGACGATCATTCTCGAACGGTCGAGCCGGGAACATGTGCTTGGCCGGGTACGGGCGGGCGTGCTCGAACAGGGGACGGTCGACCTTCTCGGCGAAGCGGGCGCGGCGGACAGGCTGCATGCCCAGGGTCTGCCGCATCAAGGCATCTCGCTCGCCTTCGACGGCCGCGCGCATCGCATCGACATGACGGCGCTCACCGGCGGCAAGCATGTCACCGTCTATGGCCAGACCGAGGTGACGCTGGATCTGATGCGGAAGCGCGAAGCGGCGGAGCTCCTGACCGTCTTCGAAACGTCGAATGTCGCGCCGCATGATTTCGACGGCGCATCGCCCTTCGTCACCTACGACAAGGACGGCCTCACGCATCGCATCGATTGCGACTTCATCGCCGGCTGCGACGGCTACCACGGCGTCAGCCGCCGCTCGGCGCCGGAGGGCGCGCTGAAAACGTTCGAGCGGCAATATCCGTTCGGCTGGCTGGGCGTGCTGGCCGAAGTGCCGCCGGCCGACCACGAGCTGGTCTATGCCAATCATGAGCGCGGCTTCGCGCTCTGCTCGATGCGCTCGCCGCGGCGCAGCCGCTACTATGTGCAGGTTCCGGCCGACGAGCGCGTCGAGGCATGGTCGGACGACCGTTTCTGGGACGAGTTGCGCCGGCGCCTGCCGCCGCGGATCGCGGCCGCCGTCACCACCGGGCCGTCCTTCGAGAAGTCGATCGCGCCGCTGCGCTCCTTCGTCGCCGAGCCGATGCGCTTTAACCGGCTGTTCCTGGTCGGAGACGCCGCCCATATCGTGCCGCCGACCGGCGCCAAGGGGCTCAACCTCGCCGCCAGCGACGTGCGCTATCTGTTTGCCGGACTTCGCGAATTCTATAATGGGAAATCAGAGGCCGGGCTCGACGCCTATTCGTCAAAGGCGCTGGCGCGCGTGTGGAAAGCGGTGCGCTTTTCCTGGTGGATGACGACGATGCTGCACCGGTTTCCGGAGACGGGCGAGTTCGGCCAACGCATCCAGGAGGCCGAGCTCGATTATCTCGTACATTCCAAGGCCGCATCCACCGCGCTGGCCGAGAACTACGTCGGACTACCGTATTGACCGGTCTTGGCGCGCTCTGCGTCAGTTCTCGGTGTTCCGCACGGCTGAAAGGCGCAAGCCATCTGCCACTCGCCCCAAAACCTCCCGTGTTAGATAATGCAAAGCATCCGGTTCAACTTCGGTATATCGGTTAAAAAACTCAAGCAATCTAGCAGTTTTTCCGATTTCCATAAGGGTCCTGCTGGTATTCTTCTTATTATCCTCGAAAGGGTGCTGCATTACGAATTGCATTCTTTGTACGGCGTCAGGGTATCGTTCAGCATGCAATTTCATGAAGGAATCAATTTCCTCGTTTGAAAAATGCTTTTTCATTGAACAAACCCTGATATCTGTCGACCTCATCGTATTTGTTGCCGTTGCCTGCGTCACGCGGTGTTTCGTGAAGAGAGATCAAACGCGCTCAAGCGCGATGGCGATGCCCTGGCCGACGCCGATGCACATGGTGGCCAAAGCCAGCTTGCCGCCGCGCTCGCGCAGTTCGAGCGCCGCCGTGCCGGTGATGCGCGCGCCCGACATGCCGAGCGGATGACCGAGCGCGATGGCGCCGCCATTGGGGTTCACATGCTCCGCCGCCTCGGAAATTCCGAGTTGGCGGAGCACGGCAATGCCCTGGGAGGCGAAGGCTTCGTTCAATTCGATGACGTCGAATTGTTTGGGCGTCAGACCGAGGCGGGCGCAAAGCTTCCTCGTTGCCGGCGCCGGTCCGATGCCCATGATGCGCGGCGCCACTCCGGCGACTGCACCGCCGAGGATACGGGCGATCGGCGTCAGCCCGTGCTTCTTCGCCGCTGCCTCGGAGGCGATGATGAGGGCGGCCGCGCCGTCATTGACGCCGGAAGCATTGCCGGCGGTCACCGTGCCGCCCTGGCGGAACGGCGTCGGCAATTTGGCCAAAGCCTCTATGGTGGTGCCGGCGCGCGGATGCTCGTCCTTCGAGACGACGATCGCGTCGCCTTTCCTCTGTGGGATGGTCACCGGCGTAATCTCCTTCGCCAGCCGGCCATTGGCCTGCGCGGCCACCGCCTTGTCCTGGCTGCGCACGGCGAAGGCGTCCTGGTCGGCTCGGCTGACGGAAAAATCCTCGGCGATGTTCTCGCCGGTCTCCGGCATGGAATCGACGCCATACTGCTTCTTCATCAACGGGTTGACGAAACGCCAGCCGATGGTGGTGTCGTAAATCTCGGCATTGCGTGAGAAGGCGGTGTCGGCTTTCGGCATAACGAAGGGCGCGCGGCTCATCGATTCCACGCCGCCGGCAATCATCAGCTCGGCCTCGCCGGCCTTGATGGCGCGCGCGGCGATGGTGGCGGCATCCATGCCCGAGCCGCAGAGGCGGTTGACGGTCGAGCCGGGAATGTCCTGCGGGAGGCCGGCAAGCAGCAGCGCCATGCGCGCCACGTTGCGGTTGTCCTCGCCGGCCTGGTTGGCGCAGCCATAGACGACGTCATCGATGGCTGCCCAGTCGACGCCGGGATTGCGCTCGACCAGCGCCTTCAACGGAATGGCGCCGAGATCGTCTGCGCGGACGGAGGACAGCGAACCGCCGAAGCGGCCGATGGGCGTGCGGATGTAATCGCAGATGAAGGCTTCAGTCATTTATGCAGCTTTTCCTTTGGCGGTCCCTTGATGCGCCGCCTTGGTGCGGGCCTGCAGGTCGCGCAATGTCTTCAGCTCGAGTTCCGTCGGCGCCGGCGTCTCGTCAAGGGCCTCCGCGAACTTGACTTTCCAGCCACAGGTTTCCTGCACCTGCTCGCGGTTGACGCCCGGATGCAACGAGACGACGGTGAATTCCTTGGTCACCGGGTCCGGCTTCCAGATGGCGAGGTCGGTGATCAGAAGCGTCGGGCCGGCGGTGTCGATGCCGAGGCGCTTGCGGTGATCGCCGCCGTCGCCATGGCCGAAGGAGGTGAAGAAGTCGATCTTCTCGACCATGCCGCGCTTCGACTGCGCCATGGTGATGTAGACCTGCCTCGACGAGGTGGCGATCTCCGGCGCGCCGCCGCCGCCGGGCAGGCGGGTCTTGGGATGCGCATAGTCGCCGATGACGGTGGTGTTGATGTTGCCGAACTTGTCGAGCTGGGCGGCGCCCAGGAAGCCGATCGAGATGCGGCCGCCCTGCAGCCAGTAGCGGAACATCTCCGGCACGGCGACAGTGGTGACCGCCGTTTCGCACAACTCGCCATCGCCGATCGACAGCGGCAGCACGTCAGGCGCGGTGCCGATGGTGCCGCTCTCATAGATCAAGGTGATATCCGGCGCATGCGTCAGCCGCGCGACGTTGCATGCGGCCGACGGCGCGCCGATGCCGACGAAGCAGACATCGTCGCTTTTCAGCGCGCGGCTGGCGGCAATCGTCATCATCTCGTTCGGGGTGAAGCCCATATCCTTCGCGTCGCTCATGCGCCTTTCCTCAGATGCTCGACGCGGTCGGCAAAGTCGTCGGCGCTGCTCTCGATGACGTTCTTCTGGATCCAGGCCTGGAAGCGGTCGCGGTCGGCGGCAATCTCGTCCCACTCCAGATAGGAGGCGTTGTCGCGCTCGTAATAGCCATGCGTGTAGGAGGGATGCGAGCCGCCAGGCACGACCGAAATCGCCGCGATCGTCCAGCTCGGCAGCACGGTGAGATTTGGGTGGAGGTCGTCGAAATTGTCGACCACTTCCTCGACCGTCACCACGGCGCGCTTTGCGGCAAGAACGGCCTCTTTCTGGATGCCGATGATGCCCTCGACCAGCACGTTGCCTTTCCGGTCCGCCTTCTGCGCATGGATGAAGGTGACGTCGGGTCTTATCGCCGGAACGGCGGCAAGCACCTCGCCGGTGAACGGGCAGGTGACGGATTTGATGTTTGGATTGACCGCGGCGAGCCCGGCGCCGCGATAGCCGCGAAACACCGCGCAAGGCAGGCCGGCTGCGCCAGCCTCATAGGCGTTGGCCATGCCGGCGTGGCTGTGCTCCTCGACCTCGATGGGGCGCGGAAAACCGTTCTCGATTGCGTCGCGGGCACGCCTGAGGAGGCCGACGCCCGGATTGCCGACATAGGAGAAGACGATCTTCTTCGCCATGCCCATGCCGATCATCTGGTCGTAGATCAAATCGGGCGTCATGCGGATAAGAGTCAGGTCGCGAAAGCCCTGGCGGATCGCCTCATGCGCGGCGGCGGTGGGGATCAGATGGGTGAAGCCCTCGAAAGCGACGGTGTCGCCGTCATGCAGGTTCTCCGCGACCGCATCCTTCAGCGGCAGGAACTTGACCATCACCAGACTCCGTGGATCAGAAAAGTTCGTATTGCGAACAAATGTTTTGCATGAGATACTTCTAGCTCCAACCTATGCGCGGAGTCAACGCCGGCCTGGAGGCGCTCGTGGAAGATGAAGCAATTTCACGCGACCATGTCGGTTCGCTGGAGCGCGGCCTTGCGGTGATGGAAATCCTCGCGCGCCATCCGGGCGGCATGACGCTGACCGAGATGGCCGAGGAGGCGGATCTCACCCGCGCGGGCGCCCGCCGCTTTCTGCTGACATTGGTCGCCACCGGCTATGCAACGCAAGCAGGCAGAATGTTTTCGCTGTCGCCGCGCCTTTTGACCGTCGCGCGGACCTGGCTCGGCGGCGCTTCGCTCTGGACCTTCGCAGCGCCCATCATGCGCGAGGTGGCCGGCAAATTCGACGAGGCCTGCAACGCGGCCGTGCTGTCGGGCGAGGACGTCGTCTATGTCGCGCGCATTCCCGGACGGCGCATCCTGAGCGTCGCGCTCGATGTCGGCACCAGGCTGCCGGCTTATTGCACATCGATGGGGCGGGTGCTGCTCTCCGGCCTGTCGGCGGACGAGTTGAAGACCTTCCTTGCCGAGGCGTCCTTCGAGCGGCGGACACCGAAGACGATCATTGGCCGCGCCCCGCTCGGCAAGGCCATCGACAAGGCGAGGGCCGATGGCTTCGCCATCGTCGACGAGGAACTGGAGCTCGGTCTGCGTTCGATCGCGGTGCCGATCGTCGATCGCGCCGGCCGCACCGTCGCCGCCATCAACGTCTCTACGCAGTCGGCACGCTTCTCGGTGGAAGCGATGGAGCGCGACATCCTGCCGGTGCTGCAACAGGCCAAGCAACGCGTCGAGGAGTTCTTCTTCGTTTGAGCGCTGACCATCGGGCCAGAGCCCGTTGACGCTTCATTTCAGATACGCTAATGAACAGGATTATACAGGTTCATTGAACAGGTATCGATATGGCCCGTCGCGCTATACAGCTTACTCCCGGCACGGGCAAGCCCGAGCAGATCGCGACGGTTCTGGAGCATGAGATACGCTCCGGCCTGCTTGGGTTCGGCGACCGCCTGCAGAGTGAAAACGAGCTCGTCCAGCGCTTTTCGGTCAGCCGCAACACGGTGCGCAAGGGGCTGGAGGAGTTGTCGAGCCGGGGGCTCATCACCACCAGGGTCGGCATCGGCTCCTTCGTGACCTTCGACGGCATGCCGGTGGACGACGCGATCGGCTGGTCGCGCGCGCTTGCCAATGCCGGCGCCAATGCCGAGACCCGCACCTTGCGGCTCGAGATCATCGAGGACGCCGAACTGGCCGCAAGGCTTGGCGTCGAAAGCTCGTCCTTCATCGCCGTCGACCGCGCCCGCACCAATGCCGATGACGGCCACGCCATCTCGATCGAGCGCAGCCGCCTGCCGCTGTCACCCGAGTTGGAAGACATACCCCTGCGCGGCCTGCGCGAGGGCACGCTGCACCAGACGCTGCGCGGGGCAGGGCTCGTGCCCGACCACGGCGAGGAATGGGTCGACATCGAGATGCTGAGTGCGGCCGACGCCGCGATCCTCGACTGCGCGCCCGGCACGCCGTTCCTGCGCACGCGCCGGCTGACGCGCGCCGCCGACGGGCGCGCCATCGAATTCGTCACCAGCCTGCTCAACCCCGCGCATTTCGCGCTTCACCTGGAGTTCTGAGCATGGCGGACGCTGCCTCGGTGGATCGGGCCATGGGCGCGTTGATCGGCGGGGCGCTGGGCGATGCGCTGGGCATGCCGACGCAGCTTCTGTCGCCTGCCCGCATTGCCGCGCTCTATGGCCATGTCGAGGATTTCGTGGCGCCCGCCGCGGATCACCCGGTGTCGAAAGGACTGCCGGCCGGCGCGATCACCGACGACACCGAACAGGCGCTGCTGCTTGGCCGCATCCTGGTCGAGTCCGGCGAGCGTTTCGACCATGCGCGCTGGGTCAACGCGCTGCTCGACTGGGAACGCGACGTCAAGGCGCGCGGCAGCTACGACCTGCTTGGACCATCGACCAAGCGCGCCATCGATGCTATCAACGGCGGCGTGCCGGCCGAAGAGGCGGGGCGCGGCGGCGACACCAACGGCGCGGCGATGCGTATCGCGCCGGTCGGCATCATGATGCCTCCCGAGCCGCTCGACGCGCTCGTTGCCAAGGTTGCGGAAACCTGCCGCGCCACGCACAACACCTCGATAGCCATCGCATCGGCAGCAGCCGTCGCCGCCGCCGTCAGTCTCGGTGTCTCGGGCAGCGACTGGCGAGCCGCTTGCGGCCATGCGGTCGCAGCCGCAAGACTTGGTGCCGCGCTCGGCCATTGGGTCACTGGCGGCGACATCGCAGAGCGTATTCTCTGGGCGCAGGCGCTGGTGCGCGACAGGGCCGAGAAGGACGCGATCGAGTTGATCGTCGACCTGGTCGGCACCGGCGTTGCCAGCCAGGAATCGGTTCCGGCAGCCTTCGCGGTGCTGGAGGTCGCGCAGGGCGATGCGTGGCGGGCCGCCGTGATCGCGGCCAATCTCGGCGGTGACACCGACACGATCGGGGCGATTGCCGCCGGCATGGCCGGCGCCTGCGCCGGCCTGTCGGGACTGCCGCGGGATCGGATCGCCCGACTGCATGGCATCGACATAGCGAATGTCCGCGCGCTGGCCGAGGATCTGGTTGCAGCACGCGGCCCCAAGGCCGTTCCAGGCAAGGAGGGCGCGGCGTGAGCGGACGACTCGTCCATGTCGGCAGCGCGGTGGTGGATTACGTCTACCGGATCGACGCCTTGCCGGCGGCAGGCACGGAAAAGACCGCGACGAGCTATGCGCGGGTCGCCGGCGGCGGTTTCAACATGATGGTCGCGGCAAGCCGGACCGGCATGAAGGTGGTGTTCGGCGGGCAACTCGGCACGGGGCCGGATGGCGACTTCCTGCGCGCCGCATTAGCAGCCGAAGGCATCGAGACGCTGACGCCGCCGTCGCCCTTGCTGGATAGCGGCAATTGCGTCGCCATGATCAGCAGCGACGCCGAGCGGACCTTCGTCTCGTGGCCGGGCGCCGAGAGCCGGCTCACGCTCGACATGATGAAGCCGGTCCAAGTTGTTCCGGGCGACTGGGTTTTCACCTCAGGCTACACGCTGAGCTATCCCGGCAGCCGCGATGCGCTCGCCGATTGGATCGAGGCGCTGCCGGCTGGCATTCCTTTCGTCTTCGACCCGACGCCGGTGATCGCCGACATTCCGCGACCGATCCTGGACAGGGTGCTCGCGCGCGCGACATGGCTCAGCTGCAATACCGACGAGGCCGCCGAGATCGCCGGTGCCGGCGACGCCCAGACCGTCGCCATCCGGTTGCTCGCCGAGCATTGCCCCAAGGCCGAAGGTGTCGTCATCCGCGCCGGCGCTCATGGCTGCCTTGTGCGCATTGCCGATGGCGGCACCCGCGCGGTGCCTGGCTTCAAGGTGGAAGCCGTCGACACCAACGGGGCAGGCGACACGCATATCGGTGCCTTCGTCAGCGGCCTGTCGCGCGGCATGTCGCCCTGCGAGGCAGCACGCTACGCGAATGCGGCCGCCGCCCTTTCGGTCACTCGCCATGGCGGGTCCTCGGCGCCGACCCATCAAGAAATCGAGGAATTCCTGACCCAGCGCGGCGAAGCGACGCCCGCGCTTGGCCGGGCGGAAGCGACTGCGACTTAACAAGCCCGTCAATCGGGCAAACAAATGAGAGGAAAGACAACATGCGCATGCCCAGACTGACCGCTTTACTGACGGCGACCGCCGTCTTCGTTTCAGCCTTCACGCTGGCCGCACAAGCCGCCGAGGAAGTGCATGTGCTCAACTGGAAGGGCTATGGCGCCGACGAGCCATGGGCGGTCGCCAATTTCGAGAAGGCGACCGGCTTCAAGGTGGTCAACGACTTCTTCAATTCCGAACAGGAGATGCTGACCAAGATCCGCACCAATCCCGGCCTCTACGATGTCGTGATGATCAATGCCGCCTTCAACGACCAGGCAATGGCCGGCAAGCTGATCCAGCCGATCGACGTCTCGAAGCTTTCCAACTATGCCGACATCGCCAAGGACAAGGCCGGCTCGCCGATGCTCAATCATGACGGCAAGGTCTACGGCGTGCCGTGGGTGTGGGGGCTGACGGCTCTGGCCATCAACGAGAAATCCTTCGACAAGCCGCCGACGAGCATCGCCGAGATGTGGAACCCCGCCCATAAGGGCCGCGTCATCATCCGCGACGATGCCGTCGAGGCGGTGCAGTTCGGCGCGCTGGCTTCGGGACAGAACATCAACGACATCAAGGATATGGATGCGGTCAAGGCGAAGCTCACCTCGCTGATGCCGCAGATCAAGACGTTCTGGAGCTCGGAGAACGACTGGAACCAGATGGTCGCCTCCAACCAGATCGACATCGGCACCTATTGGAGCGGCTCGGCCGACCGCGCCAAGACGCACTTCAAGCTGCCGGTCTCGCTGGTGATCCCGCAGGAAGGCTCGGTCGCTTGGCTCGATGCCTTCTCTATTCCCGTCGGCTCCAAGAACGTCGCCGGCGCCGAGGCCTTCATCAACTACATGATCGACCCGAAATTCTATGTCGAATGGGTCACCAAGGTCGGCGCGCCGGTCTCGGCCAACACCAAGGCGGTCGACGCGCTGCCCGAGGATGCCTTCAACCGCAAGGTCATGGGCAGCCCGGATGTCGCCAAGCGTATCCAGTTCCAGGCGCCGGTCACCGACGAGCAGCGCGAAAAATACCTGGCGCTGTGGCAGGAACTGAAGGTCAACGTGAAGTAACCGCGTCTTTCGGGGAGGAGAGGCAATGGCTGACCAGCTTGCGATCGCTTCGCGGCGCGGACTGCGGCCGGCCCTGCCGCTTCTCCTTCCCGCCTATCTATGGCTGACGGTGGCGATCTTCCTGCCGCTGTCGGCCATGGTGTTCTTCTCTTTCATGACCGACCTGCCGCTGGCCGGCAAAGAATGGTCCTTCACGCTCGGAAACTACGCCGCCTTCTTCTCGCAAGGCCTCTATTCGACGCTGCTCATCGCATCATTGCGTCTCGGTCTCGAGGTGACGCTGTGGTGCGTCGTCATCGGCTATCCGGCGGCCTATGTGCTGGCCAAGGTGTTGAAGGGGCGCAGCCGCGAGGCGATCTTCCTGCTCGTCATCCTGCCGTTCTGGTCGAACGGGCTGGTGCGTATCTTCTCCTGGGCGATGGTGCTGCGCGAAGGCGGCATCCTCGACACCGCGCTCAACGCCGTGCTGCCGTTCAAGATCAATATCGATCTCATGTATTCCTATCCGGCCGTCATCATCGGCCTCGTGCACTCCTACGTGCCCTACATGGTGCTGACCTGTTACCTCACGCTGCAGGCTATCGACGATTCGCTGATCGAGGCAGGGCGCTCGCTCGGCGCGTCGCGGCGGCAGGTGCTGTGGCGGGTGATCATTCCGCTGTCGATGCCGGGCCTGATCGCGGGCGCAGCACTCATCTTCGTGCCGGTGGTCGGCTCGTTCATGGAGCCGCGCATTCTGGGTGGTCGCACCGGCACTTTCTACGGCACGGTGATCGAGGACCAGTTCGTCGCCGTGTTCAACTGGCCGCTGGGCGCCGCGCTCTCTTTCATCCTGCTCGCGGTCGTGCTGATCATTCTGGCGCTGGCCGCGCCCGTCCTGCGGAGAGCCGGCTGATGGCGACGACGCGGATCCTCGAATGGCTCGGACGGTTATACATCGTGCTTTTGCTCGGCTTCCTCTATCTGCCGATCATCATCATGGCGGCGATGTCCTTCAACGCGTCACCCTTCTACCAGTTGCCGTTCGAGTGGACGACGGACTGGTATTCGTCGCTTTGGCAGAACGACCAGCTGATCGCCGCGACCTGGAACAGCATCGAGATCGCGATCATCACCACTTTGATCTCGACCGTGCTCGGTTCGATGGCCTCACTCGCGCTCTACCGCTACGAGTTCCGCGGCAAGAAGCTCCTGCAGGCGCTGCTGTTTCCGCCGATTGCCATCCCATGGCTGATCACCGGCACGGCGATGCTGATCTTCTTCTTCGGCGTCGGTATCGGCCGGGGGCTGGTGGCTATCCTGCTCGGCCATGTCGCGCTGGCGCTGCCCTATGTGATCGTCGTCGTCTCCGCCCGGCTGCAGACCTTCGCGCCGGAACTGGAAGAGGCAGCGCGTTCGCTCGGCGCCAATCAGTGGCAGGTGACCATGCGCGTGACCTTGCCCTGGATCATGCCCGGCGTGATTGCCGGCGGGCTGTTCGCCTTCGCAGTGTCGTTCGACCAGTTCGTGGTCTCCTATTTCCTGTCGACGCCCGGCCAGACGACACTACCGGTCGAGATCTATGCCGCGATCCGAAAGGGTTTTACTCCGGAGATCAACGCGGTCTCGACGATCATCATTGCCGTGTCGATGGCGTTGATGCTGCTCACGGCGCGCTTCTTCAAGTTTGGCGGAGAGAAATAATGGCAGGCGTGCAGGTCGCGAACGTCTCCCGCAGCTTCGGCGCGCACAAGGCGCTGGACGATGTGTCGATCGATTTCGCCGATGGCGGCTTCTATGCGCTGCTCGGTCCCTCCGGCAGCGGCAAGACCACGCTGCTCAGGCAGATCGCCGGCTTCGATTTTCCGGATACAGGCCGCATCGCCATCGGCGGCGAAAGCGTCGAACGTGTGCCGGTCGAGAAGCGTCGCATCGGCATGGTGTTCCAGAACTATGCGCTGTTTCCCAATATGAGCGTCGCCGACAATGTCGCCTTCGGCCTCTCGGTGCGCGGCGAGCCGAAGGCGACGATCACGGCGGAGGTGCAGCGCGCGCTCGACCTTGTGCAGCTCGGCAAGCTTGGCGCCCGCAAGCCGCACCAGCTTTCCGGCGGCCAGCGCCAGCGTGTCGCGCTTGCCAGGGCCATAGTCACCAAGCCGCGCGTGCTCCTGCTCGACGAGCCGCTCGGCGCGCTCGACAAGGCGCTGCGCGTGGACATGCAGATCGAGCTGAAACGCATCCAGCGCGAGATCGGCATCACCACCATCTTCGTTACGCACGACCAGGAAGAGGCGCTGACGATGAGCGACCGCGTCGGCATATTGCGCGACGGCATGCTGGTGCAGGAAGGGCCGCCGGAGGAGATCTATGACAGACCTCAGAGCGAGTTCGCCGCGACCTTCCTCGGCGATGCCAACATCTTTCGCGGCGTTGCCACCGGTTCGGGGATCAAGCTGCAGGACGGGACGATGATCCAGGCTTCGACAGGCGCCTCCGTGCCGGCTGGCACCGAGGCGAGCTGCGCCGTGCGGCCGGAGCGCATCCGGATTTCGACCGGCGCCGGGATAGCTGAAGCGGGAGGCGCCAATGTTCTCAAGGGAAAGGTGTCCAAGCGCATCTTCTCGGGCAACAACAGCACCTATTTCGTAGACCGCGACCGCCAGACGTTGAAGGTGATCGTCCAGAACACAGGCGCCGAACGCCTGGCGGAAGGCGAACCCGTCGTGCTCAGCTGGTCACCCGACAGCACGGTGCTGATCGCGGCATAAGGCCGACTGCCGGCACTGATGAGATATGATGGCGCGAGGAAATCCTCGGCATAAATCGCGGCCACATCCCGCCAACGTCAACAGCGGCGCCTATCCGGAAGACAGGCATATCGTGCACATGGACCCGGACCAGCTCACCCTGTTCATGAAGAAGGTCGACGCAAAGTCCTGATCCAAGAGTCGAAAGCTTCAGCCTGCGGCCGGCGGACCGTGCCAGATTCCGCTGGCGAGGGCAGCATAGAGCGCCTCGGAATCAATCCCGAGCGGCCTGTCTTCCTTGAGCGTCGCCACATGTGAACGCACCGCCGCGTGGATCGCGCCCGTGGCCGGGGCGAGCGTCATGCCCTCGCGCAAATCGACGGCCTGTGCCGCGGCCATCAGCTCGAAGGCGATCAGCCGCCGCCATAGCACGATCATCTCGGCGCATTTGGCAACGGCGAGGGGCGTTTGCGTGGCGTGGTCCTCGACACCTTCGGACACAGGCAGGAAATCGAGCATCACCGGATTGGCCTTGTGACGGATCGCGGCCAGGATCGCCGTCACCGTCTTCTGCAGCGGGACGAAGCCGGCGGAAGCCCCGCCGACCGGCGACAGATATTTCGGCAGGCCGTGGCGGGTCGAGCCGGTGAACTGGATGAAGCGAGCGGCTGAAGCCGCCGCGCATTGCGCGATCGAAAGGCCGAGCGTCTCGAAGGCGAGCGCCAGCGACGCGGTGTGGAAATTGCCGGTCGACATGACCAGCTCATCCTCGGCAAGCACCAGCGGATTGTCGGCGGCGGCGTTGAGCTCGATCTCGACCGCCAACCGTGCATGGTCGATCGCCTGGATCAGGGCGCCATGGATCGAGGGCATGCAGCGGATCGACAGAGGGTCCTGGATGGTGGTCGGCGCAGGTATTTCATCGCGCGCCAAGAGGTCGCGCAGGGCCTTCGCAGCAAGCTGCTGGCAGGCGCCGGGACGCGCCTGATGCTGGCGCGGATCGAGGATGGTACGGTTGGCACCGATGCCTTCCATCGTCAGCGCGGCTGCCTGCTGCTGCTGGTCGAGCGCGGACAGCGCATCGGCCAGCGCCAGCGCCCCGGTGCCGCTGGAAACCGCCGAGGCGTTGATCAGGGAGAGACCGTCCTTCGGTGAGAAAGCGACGGGCGCAAGCCGCGCCATCATCAGCGCCTTGGTCGCAGACATGCGACGGCCCTGATACTCCGCTTCGCCTTCGCCGATGAGCACGCGGGCGATCGCCGTCATCAGCAGAAGATCGCCGGCGCCGATCGAGCCGAGCGACGGCATCACCGGATGCACTCCGGCATTGAGCGCCTCAAGCAGCGCCGTAAACACCCGCGGTGATAGGCCCGAACCACCGGAAGCGAGCATTGCAATGCGGGCGAACATCGCCGCCCGCACCGCCGGTACCGGCAGGGCCTCGCCGACGGCGGCGCTGCGGCCTTCGATCAGCTGGCGTTGGAAGGCGCTAGCGTCGCCTTCGACCGCGGTGACGAGATTGGCGCCGAGCCCGGTGTTCAGCCCGTAGATCTGCTGGCCGCCGGCCGCGGCGGCATCGAGGACCTGGCGCGCCTTGGTGAGTTTTTCGAGGACGGCGGTCGTGACCTCGACCTTGCAGGCGTTGCGCGCGGCGGCAACCACATCTTCGATGCTGACGCCGGCGCCGGTGAGAACCAGGGGGGTCATGCGAAACGCAGCCTCTGGCCGATGCCGTTTTCACCGGCCTTGGCAAGCATGGCCTTGCCGAGCGCGATGTCGGAAAGCGAGAGGCCGCGATGCCAGAACAGGATCGTCTCGCCATCGCTCTGCCGGCCTGCCTTGAGGCCGGCGGCGATCTGGCCGAGTTCGGCATGCAGCGTCGCTTCGCTCAGCCGTCCCGTCTCGACATGAGCGCGCAGCGAGCCGAACTTGCCGCCCTTGCACTGGCCCCAGTCGTCTACGACGATCTTCTGCATGATGTCGGTGAGCGAAAGCTCGACGGCGCTCATTGTGCCGTAGGGCACTACCAGCGCGCCCCGCTTGATCCATTCGGTCTTGAGCAGCGGCTGCGGCTCCGGCAGCCGAGAGGCTTCGACCACTATGTCAGCGCCTTCCACGCAGCTTTTCCAGTCGCTCACGGCCATGACAGGCTTGCCGAGGTCGGCGGCAAGCTTCGCGGCAAAGCCGTCGCGGCTTTCAGGCCGGCGCGAATGGACGCGGATCTCGTCGAAGTCGAAGACATGGTCGAGCAGTCGCACATTCCAATAAGCGGTGCCGCGCGCGCCGATATGGCCGAGCACCTTCGAATTCTTACGCGCCAGATGCTTCGCGCCGATGGCGGTGACGGCGCCGGTGCGCATGTCGGTGATGACGGTGGCGTCGAGGATGGCGCGCGGCGTGCCGGTGCGCGGATCGAAAAGATTGAGGATGCCAAATTCCGAGGGCAGGCCGTGCATGTAGTTGTCGACATAGTCGCCGACGATCTTCACGCCGGCGGCATCGAGCGGCGCCACATAGCCGCGAAGCACGTTGAAGTGGCCGTGGAAGGACGGGTCGGGCTCGAGATGGACGCGGGGCTCGATCACCGTCCGGCCGTTGCCCTGCGCGACCAGGCCGGCTTCGACGGCGCCGATGATCTCTGCGTCGGTCATGGCCAAAGCTTCGATGTCGAGAGCATTGAGGTAGTCGATATAGATAGGCTTCATGCGGTTTCCTCGGCCACCCCGGGCTCATCCATAACAGGCGAAACGATGACACGGAAGTTTGTTGGGCAAGCTCCGGAGCGGGCCGGCGTGGAGGCGCCGCGCTTCCCGGTCCCGCCGGCCAGTGCCGGAGCCGAGGTCTTCGGCCGTCAGAAAACGATTCAGATCGCGCCTGGCGCATTTGGCGGATTTAAATTGCGTTTGCTTCGGCGTCGTCGGACAAGCCCTTCCGCCGGGCGCGCGATCCGTGCAACGGATTGCCAAAAGCCTAGGAGTTTCCGCCTATTGCGCCAGTTTCGGCAATCGATGCGTCCACTTGTACTTTGGCAGTACAAGCGCGCCTGTTGAACGCGGATTAATTTGACGAGCTTGCGTTGAGCCGATTAGCTTTCGTGCGGGGATGCAGGCCTGGCCAAGGCCTGTCCGTCGGGGCGAAAGACATAAATGATGAATGCGATCGGCTGGCCGAACTGGAGGCGCCTCAATCAGGAAGGCATCGTCTTTGCCATCGCCATCCTGCTGTTTGCCGCCGCGGCCCTCGGCCTGCCCGGCTTCCTGACCGCCGACAATATCGTCGCCATTGTCCGCTCTGTATCGGTGCTGGGCATCCTGGCGCTCGGTATGGCGGTCGTCATCATCGGCCGCGGAATCGACCTGTCGGCGGTGGCTATCATGGCGATGTCGGTCGCCTGGTACCTCCAGTTGCTCAACACCGGCACCGCGGATGGGCTCGCCTTTGCCTATGTGCTCGCAGGTGTTCTCGCCATCGGCGTGCTCAACGGGTTTCTGGTCGCCTATGCCGACGTGCCGGCGATCTTCGTCACCCTAGCCACCGGCTCCTTCGTCTTCGGCTATGTGCGTTCGCAACTGATCACGCAGGATGCCGTTCCGGTGCCTCAGGGCCATTGGGTGGAAGTGCTGGGCGGCGTGCGCTTCCTTGACATCCCCGTCGAGGTCTTCGTCTTTGCCGGACTGGCTTTCCTGGTTTTCCTGTTCCTGCGCTACACCAAATGGGGCCGCTTCATCTATTTCGCCGGCGACAACCCGGTCGCGGCGCGCAACATCGGCATTCCGGTGCGGCCGATGCTGGTTCTGCGCTACGCGCTTTCGGCGGTGGTGGCCCTGATCGCCGGTCTGCTCACAGCGGCCAGCCTGCATTCGATCAACACACGCGTCGTCAATTCGACGCTGCTCTACGACATCGTGCTGGTAGCGGTGATCGGCGGCATCGGGCTGTCGGGCGGGCGAGGCGGGGTGCGCAACGTGCTGGTGGGCGCCGCGCTGATCGGCATTCTGCTCAACGCGATGACCATCATCGACATTCCGCTGCTCTACCAGAACCTGATCAAGGCTGCGATCCTGCTCGGGGCCATCATCGTCGAC
>Ga0315336_1001062_pt1 | contig 59658 bp, 41 predicted proteins | sample ASW5metaG_FD_204512 | JGI IMG/M metagenome (GOLD analysis project Ga0315336, IMG submission 204512) | Ammonia-oxidizing marine archaeal communities from Monterey Bay, California, United States - ASW #5 | ecosystem: Environmental > Aquatic > Marine > Intertidal zone | place: USA: California...
CGGGTGGCCAGCCAGGACCCAGGGAATGCGCCGGACGCTGTCGACCGCCGCGTTGGTTGTTTTCGCAGCCGTGGCATCCATGTTCCTGCCGGGAAACAACGCTCCCGGGCCCCAACCAGCGCCTTTGCTGTCGGTGCCCGGTTCGCAACAAGTCGGGGAACCACATCAACCCGTACCTCGACCACAAACTCCGATCGCAACGCGACTGCGTCTCACGGACCTGGCGGGGCAGGTGCACAATGTCCCCTGCCGTTCCACTCGGCTTGCCAGCGTGTATGTGTTCCTGGGCCTGCAATGCCCCATCAGTAACGGCTATGTTCCCGAGTTAAACCGTCAGGCGGATGCCTTCGGGCGACTGGGGATCTCTTTTTTTGGAGTGGTGTCCGACCCGCATGCGACACCGGCCGAAGCCCGAGACCACCAGCGCCAATACCCGCTCATCTTCCCCGTACTATACGACCCGACCGGTTCCGGGCGTCTGCAATTGCAGGCAACCCACGCGCCACAGGTTGTGGTCATCGAGTGTTCCGGCCGAGTCCTGTATCGAGGACGCATTGACGACCGTTTTGCAAGTTTGGGGAGACAGCGTTCCAACACAAGGCAGCACGACTTGAGGGATGTGCTGGCTGCACTGGTCAGTGGAAGGACTGTCCCATTTCGCTCCACCACTCCAATCGGATGTTTGCTGGAAGCGTTGCCCAGTGCGACCCGTGACGCGCCGATCACGTTCACGCGCGACATCGCACCGATCATCTACGCCAACTGCACCGAGTGTCATCGGCCCGGCGAATCCGCACCGTTTCCACTCCAGAGCTACCGGGATACCCAGCGCCACGCGCAACAGATTCGGGTCGTCATCCAAGATGAGGTGATGCCTCCCTGGAAACCCGCGGCAGGCTTCGGACACTTCCAGAACGAGCGGCGTCTGTCGCGACGCGACCGGGAACTTCTGCTCCAATGGGTGGCAACCGGCGCTGCTCAGGGAGATCCTGGGAACGCACCACCGCTGCCCGAATTCCCATCCGGTTGGCAACTGGGCACACCCGATCTGATCCTGGAGCTCGACGGGCCATTTTCCGTCCCCGCGAATGGCCCCGACATTTACCGTCACTTCGTCCTGCCCTCGGGTTTAACGGAAAACCGTCTGGTGTCGGCGATGGAGTTCCGACCGGGAGACGCGAGCGTGGTCCATCACGCTCTGGCCTACATCGATCGCAGTGGAACCGCCCGCGAACTCGACGCAGCCGATCCTGGTCAAGGCTACAGCCGGTTTGGTGGCCCCGGATTCACTCCGTCGGGCACCCTTGGCGGCTGGGGACCAGGCGGTTTGCCTCGACGATTACCGGACGGCATGGGACGCGTCATCTGGAAGCACAGCGATGTGGTGCTGCAAATCCACTATCATCCCATCGGTCGGGCAACCAGCGATCGATCTCGCATCGGCCTGCACTTCGCCGATCGCGATGCCAGAACACTGGTCTCTGAAATCATGGTGGCCAACGTCGACTTGGATATCCCAGCCGGCGCAGAACGGCACCCGCATCACGCCTCATATACGTTACCGGTTGACACTTGCCTGCTCGACACCAGCCCACACATGCACGTGCTTGGCCGGGAGATCGAAGCCGTCGCCGTGATTCCCAATGGGCCAACCATGCCGCTGATTCGCATCCCCGATTGGAACTTCTATTGGCAGGACCACTACGTCTACCGCGAGCCGATCTGGCTGGCCGCCGGAACAACGATCGAGCTGAATTCCGTGTTTGACAATTCGTCACAGAATCCTCTCAACCCCCATCAGCCACCGCGGCGGGTTCGTTGGGGAGACGACTCAACCGATGAAATGGCCATCTGCTACTTCCAGGTCACAACGCGGACCATGCAAGATTTTCTGGAGCTGGTCGAGCACAACCAGCAATACTACGAAGCGCTGATGCAGCGATTCCAACAACGCCAGCCCACAGGCGGTCCGCAGCGCTGAGCCGCCGCGGCGTCCGGTGCATCATCCCGGATTACCTGTCCGTGGTGGCGGCGTCGAACGCGATCCGGAAACCGTTGGTCTGGCTGCTGGCGGTGGGCACGCCGTCGTGCCGATTCGCAGCTCGGCAGGCCAGGGCGCTGTTGTACCAGCTACCGCCACGCACGACATGATACGCTGTCGGGGAATCCGGACCGCGAGGATCATCGGTCGCCGACTGGCTGTAGTATTCCGCGTCATACCAATCGAAACACCATTCCCCCACGTTGCCATGCATGTCATACAGGCCGAATGCATTGGGGTGGAACATTCCGACTGGAGCCGTAAAGGCATGGCCGTCGTCCCAGTCAGCGGACCAGTCTGCCAGCAGAAACAGACGCCTCAACGCGACATCGGCCAGGTTCGCGCTACCCCGGAGGCTGCGCGGCGAGTCACCGGTTTCAAAACGAGTACTTCGACCGGCGCGGCAAGCGTATTCCCATTCGGCCTCGGTCGGCAGGCGGATCTCGTAGCCGGTTTGCCGCGACATCCATCGGCAGAATTCCCGGGCGTCGGTCCAGGAGACGCACACCACAGGATGGTCATCGGTTTGCGGGAACCCCGGATGTTGCCATACGAAGTCCGATCGCCGCACGACCTCGCCGGTGGCTGGGTCGAGTCCATTGCACCCACGACCGTCACGTTCCGCTTCGGTCTGATAACCCGTGTCGTCGACAAAACGCTGAAACACCTGACGAGTGACTTCGTGAGTGGACAAATAGAAGGCCCGCGTGATCCGCACACGATGCTCGGGTTGTTCGAACCGTCCAACCGCTCCGTGACGTTTCGAGTCCCGTGACCCCATGCGGAACTCTCCGGGCGCGATCCGTACAAAGCCCAGCCCCCGCAGTTCCCGCCGGTCTGGCGCTGCGATCGACGGAATTGCCGCAGCGGCCGATGGATCACGCACAGCCCCGGTTCGCGACAGGTCGTCGGATTCCGTGGCCGGTTGTCTCAGCGGTTCCTGAGTGGTGTTGGGCGACGATGGCAGCCCACAACCCGCCGCAATACACGCCAGACAGACGCTCAGCTCCCAGGCACCGATCCGAGTTCCCCGATCCATGGGAACGCACTCCCTCATCGTTGTCGCAACGCGTCACGGGCCGAGGCAAACACATACGCCGCCCTGCGCTGCCAGCGTCGGACGCGGCCGTGACGCACCGATCAGGGGCAACGCCCGCGACGGCAGGTCACCGCTGATATATCGGCAGATAGCCGTTGTCCAACTGGAGAATCGTGGCATTGATCGCGGTAATGTAGTGTGGGCCGACGCTCCCCTGCTTCCAGGATCCGGAAGCCGATTGCTGTCTCAACAGGTCACGGCCAACGGCGGAAATGTACTTCTTCCACTCCTTTTCACCCTGCCGGTATTTGACCTGCGAGAAGTAATAATGGGCATAGTGCCAATGTCCGAAACTGGTTCGACCATTGCCGGGCCAGACATTTTTTTCGCAATAGTTCAACATTTTCATGACGCGTTCGGAGTCGTATTCACCGGCGTTGAAAATCGCCGCCACGGCCGCGGCCGTGATGGGAGCTCTGGCCCCGCCACTGCTTTTCAAACTGTAACGAATCCCCCCGTCAGGCGTCCCGCAATCGGCAATGTACTTGCGTGCACGATCAATGATCTTTTTGGAAACCGGAATTCCCGCATTGCGACAGGCACGCAATCCCTGCACTTGAGTGATGCACGTCGATCCCTCGTCGAAGTCATTGCCGTCTTTGGCAGAGACATAGCCCCAACCACCGCGAGTGGTCTGAGCCCGGCCACTGAAAATCACGGAATTCGTCAATACGCGTTTCAACTCTTGGCGTCGCGCCGCATCCTCTTCCTCACCATAGACCTGAGACAGGAACAGCATCGAGAATCCGTGGCCATAGGTATAACGATAGTCGTTTTCGAATCCGATCAATCCATTGGGCCGCGACATGCTCAGCAAATAGTCAACGGCCTTGCGGATCGACTCCGCATAGCGGCCGCTGGTCGTTGTCGAACCCTCGCACAACATGGCGTTGCCCGCCAAGGCCGTCATGGCAACGCGGTATTGACCGCCGTTGGCTTCCCAATAACCCTGGCGCCGTTGTTCGCGGGCCAGGTAGTCGAGCGCTTTGCGCACCGCTCGCTGACGGGCCGCATCGCGTTCGGCCTGGAGGTCTCCGCCCGCGACACAGATGACTCCGATCAGTATGAATCCCTGCACAACTCGTAGCATGACAGCTCCCGGTAACACCAGCACGGTTCGTATCACGGTCAATCTCCATTATTCACAGTTTCACGCGTCTTACAATATCGACCCCGATCGCTCGCCGGCCGCTGGTTGACACCACAGGCCTCTGGTCCGCCCGCTGCACCGGGATAAAAACGGAGAACCGGGATCAAAATGGGCTGATCCGCGCAATCTGCGTGTCGCGCATGACCGCGTCCTGTTCCCGAACCGTCGGGCCACAATCATGCGCAACAAGCAGCTCGGACCGCCCACTGGACAGACGTGGCGTTGCCCGGATAGGCTGCCACCGAGTGTGATTGGCGTACGAACACGGCGCGCGGCCAGCCCAGCTCATGGCACAGCGTTTCAGATTGTGAACCCCCGCTCAGATTGTGAACCCCCGCGCCGTATTGCAGCAAACCGATCAAACGAAAGGAACCGGCCCATGGATCGTCGAGACTGGATGGCTGCCGTATCCGGAGCTGCCGTGTTGTCAGCGGGTGCTGCACACCCGGCGTCGTGTGCCGGCCAAGAACCGAAAATCCCTCGCGGACAATCCCTCACGATTTCCCGCATCAAGATCACTCCCATCGCCTTGCCCGATCCTCCGTTGCTAGCGGCCAGTGGATGCCACGGTCCGTATTTCCTCAGGAATATCATCGAAATCGAGACGGCCGACGGAATCCGGGGGGTGGGTGAAACCCGCGGTGGGCTGACGCGCACGACCGCCTTGGAACGCGCGCGCACGCGGGTGGTTGGTCAGAGCGCATTAAGCTATCGCAGCTTCTGGAAATCTCTGCGGTCGCTGGGCAATGATGTGTATGCCGGCATCGAGCTGGCCTGCCTGGACGCCATCGGACGGGCCGTGGGACTCCGAGTCTGCGAATTGCTGGGCGGCCCCATACAGGAGTCGGTCGAATTCGCGTCCTATTTGTTTTTTCGTTTCGCGTCTGACCATCCGCAGCTGATCAACGATATGCGGATCGTCGATAAACGGGGACGTGGAGACCGAGCCTTGGATCACTGGGGAGACGTTCGCACACCGGAATCCATGGCCGAGCTGGCCTGGAACTTCCACAAGCGATGGGGGTTCACCTGCCACAAACTCAAGGCCGGGGTGCTGCCACCCGATCTGGAACTCGCGGCCTTGCAAGCGATCAATGATCGATTCCAGGGGAAGCATCGCCTGAGGATCGACCCCAACGGCCGCTGGACGCCCGCCACCGCCAAGCGGATTGCGAAGCATCTCACCGCACTGCCTCTAGAATACTACGAGGATCCGGTGCTGGGCCAGCAGGCCATGTCCGAGGTCCGCGCAGCGACGGGACTGACGATGAGCACCAACATGTGTGTCACGCGATTCGAACACATTCCCGAAGCAGTGAAGACGCAACCGGTCGATGTCGTGCTCTGCGACCATCACGGATGGGGGGGCATCAGCGGCTGTCAAGCTCTGGGAAAACTGGCGCCGTCACTGGGCTGGCAACTCAGCCAGCACAGCAACAACCATGCTGGCATCACCATGGCCGGAATGGTCCACGTCGGTGCTGTGGTGCCCGAATTGACACTGGCCAGTGACACGCATTATCCCTGGCTTGTCGCCGGTGCGGATGTGATCCAGGGGTCGAATCTGCCAATTCGCGACGGACGGATCGCAGTCCCGGTACAGCCCGGTCTGGGAGTGGAACTGGACCAGGATCAGTTGGCGCGGGCGCATGAAGTCTACCGCAAGTGCGGGATGCGTGGTCGAGACGACGCGCGAACCATGCGACGAGTACAACCCAACTGGAGTCGGTCGCTGTTCTGACTCGCAGCTCCTCTCCCCACCGCCAGGCGACACGATCCCGCAGCGGGTGAATCCCGCCCGTTCTTGACAGGGACGGCCGATTCCCGGATGCTCTGTTCCGCCGGCGTCCCACCTGGGAAAACGCAGCCGCGGACGGTCGAGCGACTCCCACGCATTGTCCAAGATCGACTCGAGCCACTATGTCCGAAACGACACCACTGATCGACATCCAGAACCTGCGAACCTATTTCCACACCGAGCAAGAAGTGGTGCGCGCGGTCGAGGATCTCAGCCTGTCGATTCGCGAAGGCTACACACTGGGACTGGTCGGTGAATCGGGATCCGGAAAATCAGTGACCTCGCTGTCCATCATGCGACTGCTGCCGGATGTCTCCGCCAGAATCGAAAGCGGTCGCATCACCTTTGGTGGACGTGACCTGCTGCAATTGCCCAAATCGGAGATGCACCAGGTTCGTGGTGCTGAGATCAGCATGATCTTTCAGGAACCCGGTACGTCGCTCAATCCGGTGTACCGCGTGGGCGCACAAGTAGTCGAAGCCATCGTGCTGCACCAGGACGTCTCAAAACGCGAGGCGCGCAAGCGGGCGATCGCGTTGTTTGACGAAGTCGGCATTCCGGAACCCGAACGACGGATCGACAGTTTTCCACACGAAATGTCGGGTGGTCAAAAACAGCGGGTAATGATCGCGATGGCCTTGAGCTGCAATCCCAAGCTGCTGATCGCCGACGAGCCGACCACGGCGCTGGACGTGACGATCCAGGCCCAGATTCTGGACCTGATTCGCAAGCTGCGAGATGAGCGAGGCATGGCGGTCCTGTTCATCACGCACGACCTCGGAGTGATCGCCGAAATCGCCGACGAAGTCGCAGTCATGTTCCGTGGCGAACTGGTTGAACACAACACGATCGAAGAAATTTTCAACAATCCACAACACCCATACACTCAGGGACTGCTGGCTTGCCGCCCCAAGCTGGACTCGCACATGAAGCGTCTGCCGACCGTGTCGGATTTCATGCAAGTCACCGAGACCGCCGACGGCACATTGAATATCCAAGCGACGGAACTCAGCCAGCCGAGGTTGGACGAGCTAACCAATCGTGGACGAGGCCGGCTGTTGCACCCGCGATCGCAACTGGAACGCATCGGTCACCCCTGGAACGCAGACGATCACGATCCAGACACGCGCGTTGTCGAAGAAAATATGCTGCCCATCCTGAAAGTACGAGACCTGAAGGTGTACTACCCGATTCGCCAGGGGATCCTGATGCGAACAGTGGGACACGTGAAAGCCGTTGACGGAATTTCATTCGACATCTACCCGGGCCAGACGCTGGGATTGGTCGGCGAATCTGGTTGCGGTAAGACAACCACCGGACGAGCTATCCTGCGTCTGATTCCGCTGACAAGCGGAACCGTGTCCTACCAACAACAAGATCTGTCGCGTATCCGCGGTTTCGACCTGCGGAATATCCGCCGGCAAGTCCAGATCATCTTCCAGGATCCCTACAACTCACTGAATCCAAGATTGACGGTGCGGAGTGTTCTGACCGAGGCGATGGCAGTGCACAAGATCGGCAGTTCCCGCCGTGATCGCGTGCAGCGGGCCGCGAGCCTGCTGGAGGAGGTGGGACTGGAAACCGATCACCTGTCCCGCTACCCGCATGAGTTCTCAGGCGGCCAGCGACAGCGCATCTGCGTGGCTCGGGCGCTAGCGGTGGAACCGAAATTTGTCATTTGCGACGAATCCGTATCCGCCCTCGACGTGTCCGTGCAGGCGCAAGTCCTGAATTTGCTCAAGGAGCTTCAGGAGGAGCGGGATCTGACGTACATTTTCATCAGCCACGACCTGAGTGTCGTCAAGTTCATGTCGGACATGATGGCCGTCATGGACGAAGGCCGGATTGTGGAATTCGGGCCATCAGAGACCATCTATTCACAACCGCAGCACGCTTACACTCAGCGCTTGATCGAAGCTATCCCCAACGACTCGGCGGACAACATTCGCGCGCGTGTGGCACACCGCAAATCGGTGCGTGAGGCGACTGGCTGACCGAACCCCAAGGGCGGTTGCGGCAGAAGACGATCCGCCGCAGTCATCGCCTAGTCGGTGAAAAACACGTAGGGCACCAGGGATCGGGCAATCTCGTCCCGATCGACATATGCCGGCCAGGCATGACTGAACTTGAGAATCGGTGTCACGTCCAGCTGGAATACCGAGTCGAACAGATCTCCCAGCTGGCTGCGGTCGCGAAGCAACCACCCGGACTGGGCCAGGGCCCGCCGGCCAAACGGCTTGCGCAGCGGAAACCAGACCAGGGCCATGTCTCTGCGATTGACCAGGTTCACCAGAGATTCGGTGGACGACAGTGCCCGCCCATAACGTTCCCCGGGGTTCAAGTGGTGGTGATCCACGGCCGCCGCGGCCAACACGGTACGTATCCGCCGACGTATGGGAACGGGTCTGTTCAAACAATGATTCTGGACGCTGCCTCCCGCCAGCAGATGGAGCGCGGCCACGGTGACACGGGCACCATGACTGTGGCCCATCAGGCACACACGTGTTTGACTCGGCATGTCGGAAATGAGGTTTGCCAGATAGAATCCGTTCCGCGCGCTGCGACGCCCCAGTAACCCCACATCAACCGGCAACAACATCGTGGCCATGTGATTGCTGGGCCAGGTAAAGAACACAAATTGAAGCGGTTCTCTCGAGGCGGATCGCAACCAGCGGATCGTCGGGCGCACGTCTTGCAGCATCGCTTTCCAGCTCACGAAACTGCCGTGAGTCAATATGCACACCGGCACATCGGGGCGGAGACCTGCGCGGAATCCCCGCGAGCCAACGGGCGTCAACGCCCCGGTTTTGTCCACGGCATAGTAGTCCAGTTCACAGTGGCAATCGGCATCCAGCTTCTGGCAAACTCGACGGCTGCTGACAATCCAGATCCTGTCGTCGACCAGTGGCCCGTGGCAGCGAGGCGGGCCGCATTCCGTGCCACAGCCTGGGGACTCAACGATTCCGGGGTCTGTGGCCTCGGCGTCTGTGACCGGTGATGGGTGTCCATCTTCGGCCCGCAACCAGCCTCCACAAACCAGCCACACCACACACAACACCCCGGCTGTGCCGATCCGCTTGGAAGCCGTCAACCTGCGTCGCACAATGTGCGGCGCAGGCCAGCGAAAAGGCGGAAACAGACCGATGATGGGCGAGTCGTGCGTCACGTTGCGGGGGGGTCCGTTCAGTGGGATCACGGAGGGATTGCTCAGAGTTGAAGACGCCAGCATGGAAGACGGGTGGGGTGCCAGACGTGATATTCTCCGGTCCACAAGGGCGCGTGGTGCACTGGGAATCCCTGGTAACCCTCGACCGGCAGTAGATGGGCAGTTTTTAGTATCGACCAGAGATTTCGGAAATTGACCTCAAGCCGCTCAATTTCCGGTGATGCCAGCCGTGTCCGTCTTAGCGATTAATCTCAGCAGGCACAGGCCACAACCACAGGAACCGCGAAATCCTTATGACACGCCCGCCCAACGATTGGATAGTCCGTGCGGCCAGCACGGCTGGAGCGATTGAAGTTAGTCCAACATCAACTATAATCAGCCGCTGTTGCATGGACCCGCCGGAAACGCGGCGGTAGACGCGGCTGCCGGGCGACGTTGCTTGCAAGGTACGACCGTTTTCGATGGGCGCCGCCTGATGCTCGCATCATGAAATCAAGGAGTTCTGTTTGAAGGGATTGTTCCAGCGCCTGCGATCATCCGTAGGCCAGAAGTTTGCCATGGCCGTCAGTGGCCTGCTGCTGTGTGGATTCCTGGTTGTCCATCTCGCTGGCAACATGCTGTTGTATGACAGTGATGAAGCCTACGACACGTATGCTGAAAATCTGCACCAGCAACCCTGGCTGGAAGTCGCCGAGACCGGTCTGTTCGTCCTGCTGTTTGCACACATCGGCCTGGGCTTTCGCACGCATTTCGGAAATTGTGCTGCGCGGGACGTCGGTTACGCCCGCAAGCAGTCGAAGAAGACGAATCCCATTTTGATTTTTGATGCATCCACGCTGATGTTCCCGACCGGACTGGTCATCCTGCTGTTCCTGGCGCTGCACATGGTCGATATGAAGATGCAATTGCGCCCGGATGTGGACTACAGCGCCGCCACCACGGCCTCCGCTCAGGCTCGGGCCGTTCTGCAAACCGGACTCAGCGGTGTGATGTACCTTCTGGGCAGTGTGTGCCTGGGCATCCACTTGACCCATGGAGTGTGCAGCGCTTTTCAAACGCTGGGTATCGAACATCCGAAGTACAACTTGGCCATCCGCGTGATATCGGTCGTGTTCGGAGCGATCATCGCGCTGGGTTTTGCCAGTTTCCCGATCACTGTGAACCTGGGAGCACTTTGAGCCTGGGAACATCCGCAACCCGGGCCGATGGTCACCCCACGCATGAGGAGTTTGTGCTGATGACACCGGTGGCTGACCGATCCCTGCAGTCCAAGGTCCCCGCGGGCCCAATCGCCGAGAAATGGGATCGTCACCGCTTTGATCTGAAGTTGGTCAATCCGGCCAACAAACGCAAGTATCAGGTGATCGTCGTCGGTACGGGACTGGCGGGCGCGGCGGCGGCCGCATCACTGGCGGAACTGGGATATCGGGTGAAGTCGTTTTGCCTGCAGGACTCGCCACGTCGCGCTCACAGCATCGCGGCTCAAGGTGGAATCAACGCCGCCAAAAACTATCCCAACGACGGCGACAGCATCCGGCGGCTGTTTTACGACACGGTCAAAGGTGGAGATTTCCGCAGCCGGGAAGCCAATGTGTACCGTCTGGCCCAGATCAGCAACCTGATCATCGACCAATGCGTTTCCCAGGGCGTACCGTTTGCCCGTGAGTACGGCGGGACACTCTCCAATCGCTCGTTCGGTGGAGCACAGGTGTCTCGTACATTTTACTGTCGTGGACAGACGGGTCAGCAACTGCTGCTGGGAGCATATCAGGCCATGATGCGGCAGGTCGCTGCCGGTCATGTGACCGTGCTGCCCCGCCGAGAAATGCTCGACCTGGTTCTCGTCGACGGAGTCGCGCGGGGCGTCGTTGTCCGCAATCTCAAGACGGGCGAGCAGGAAACGCATTCCGGCCATGCCGTGGTCCTGGCCACCGGCGGCTACGGCAACGTCTATTTCCTGTCAACGAATGCCAAGGCCAGCAATGTCACAGCTTCCTGGCGCTGCCACCGACGCGGGGCCCTGTTCGCGAATCCCTGCTTCACGCAGATCCATCCCACGTGCATACCGGCCAGCGGCGACCATCAGTCCAAATTGACATTGATGAGCGAAAGTCTGCGAAACGATGGCCGAGTGTGGGTACCCAAACAGGCAGACGACATGCGGAGTCCCAACGCGATCCCCGAGCAAGAGCGGGATTACTATCTAGAACGCCGCTACCCGGCCTTTGGTAATCTCGTTCCCCGCGACGTGGCATCGCGTGCGGCCAAGGAGCGTTGTGACACCGGATTCGGTGTCGGCAAAACCAATCTGGCGGTCTATCTCGACTTCAAAGATGCAATTCAGCGGGACGGTGAAGCCGCGATTCGTTCCAAATACGGCAACCTGTTCCATATGTACGAGCGGATCACGGACGAAAATCCGTATCAAACGCCAATGCGGATCTTCCCCGCAGTCCACTATACGATGGGCGGACTGTGGGTCGACTACAACCTGCAGAGCTCGATTCCCGGCTTGTTCGTGTTGGGCGAGGCCAATTTCTCGGACCATGGAGCGAATCGATTGGGAGCCAGTGCCCTGATGCAGGGATTGGCTGACGGTTATTTCGTGATTCCCAGCACGCTGGCCGACCACTTGGCGCGCACGTCCAGCGACACGATTTCCGACGATCACCCAGCGTTCCGCGAAACCAAAGACGACGCGACACAACGCATCGCTCGGCTGCTCAACGTCCAGGGAAAGCGATCTATTGACAGCTTCCACCGCGAACTCGGACAGACCATGTGGCAGCATTGTGGAATGGCCCGCAACAAGACCGGACTCCAGCAAGCTGTGGCCGACATTCGCTCGCTGCGCGAAGAATTTTGGGAAAATGTGAATGTGCCCGGAGAGGGATTCCACCTCAATCAGTGTCTGGAGCGCGCTGGACGGGTCGCGGACTTTCTCGAATTCGCGGAATTGCTGGCGACCGATGCCAGCCACCGCGAAGAATCCTGTGGCGGGCATTTTCGAGAAGAACACCAGACCGCGGAACATGAAGCTTTGCGAGACGACGAGAACTTCTGCCATGTTGCCGCCTGGGAACATCAGGGCCCCGACGCCCCCGCCGTGCTGCACAAGGAGCCGCTGTCTTTCGAAGACGTGCCGCTGGCAACAAGGAGTTACAAGTAATGTCCCGGTTGCTCAATCTGACGCTCAAAGTCTGGCGTCAAGCCGGTGCCCAACAGCCAGGCGCCTTCCAGGAGTACCGCATGGAGGGTATCGACTCGGATATGTCGTTCCTGGAATTGCTCGACGTACTCAACGAGCAGCTGGTCCAGCAGGGTGAATCACCCGTGGCCTTCGACCACGATTGCCGTGAGGGCATCTGCGGCGCCTGTGGCGTGATGATCAACGGACAGGCACACGGCTCCGACACAGAGACCACAACCTGCCAGCTCCACATGCGACGATTCGAAGATGGCAGCGTGATTGTGATTGAACCCTGGAGGGCCCGCGCGTTTCCAGTCGAACGCGACCTGATCGTCGATCGTTCGGCATTTGATCGCGTCATCGCCGCGGGAGGCTATGTCTCGGTCAACGCGGGCAACGCTCCAGACGGAAATGCGATCCCCATCGATCGCCAGTCCCAGAAACTCGCGATGGACGCCGCGGCCTGCATCGGTTGCGGAGCCTGCGTTGCCGCCTGCAAGAATGCTTCAGCCATGCTGTTTGTTTCTGCCAAAGTTTCCCAACTGGCAATTCTGCCCCAGGGGCAGCCAGAACGCGTACAACGCGTCACCAGCATGGTCGCCGCCATGGACCAGGAGTCCTTTGGTGCCTGCACGAACACCTCGGAGTGTGAAGCGGCCTGTCCCGCTGCGATTTCCGTTTCCAACATTGCCAGACTCAATCGTGAATTCCTCAGCGCCGTGCTGAAGTGATACATCTGGCGACAATCGCTGACGATTTGTCGCGTCGAAACAACGAGTGTCCCCGATGCTCTACACTCCATTCCACTCGTGGCACGCTGCCCATCATGGCCGACTGGTCGATTTCGCCGGCTGGGAGATGCCCGTCCAATACACGACCATCGTGGACGAACACCATGGCGTGCGCAAACACGCGGGGCTGTTTGACGTAGCCCACATGGGGCGCATCATGTTTCGTGGCCCCGAAGCCGGGCGCTGTCTGGATTACCTGGTCACCAACGATGTCTCGAGCATGCCTAGCGGCCGCATCCGCTATGCGCTGGTCGTCAATCCCCAAGGTGGAGTTCTGGATGACGTGCTCGTTTACCGGTTGGACAACGACTACCTGCTGGTGGTCAATGCATCAAACCGGATTCAGATCCTCGACTGGATTACCGCTCATCAAACAGACTTCGAGGTCGTGGTGGAGGACGTCACCGCGACCCAGGCCATGCTGGCGGTGCAGGGTCCACAGTCCGCCGATTTGCTCGATCCGCTGTGTGCACACGACATCGACGAACTCAAATACTACACGGGCATTCAGACGGAAGTGCTCGGCCACAAGGCTCTCGTCAGCCGCACCGGCTATACAGGAGAAGACGGCTTCGAGGTGATCGCGGAACCGGAGACGGCCTGCGCGCTATGGGAAACCCTGGTTGAGCGCGGAGTCCAGCCAGCGGGTCTCGGTTGCCGCGACACGCTGAGACTCGAAGCCGCCATGCCGCTCTACGGACACGAACTGACCGAGCAAATCGACCCGTTGACAGCCAATTTGCAGTTCGCAGTCAAACTGGATGCTGGAGAATTCATCGGCCGCGAGGCACTGAGAACCATCCAGCAAACCCCCCGACCGCTGCGGCGTGTGGGGCTCGAACTGCAGGGCCGGCGGATCGCCCGAGAACAGTCGGCCGTTGTCGTCGAGACGGAATGCATCGGGCAGGTGACCTCGGGCACGTTTTCCCCGACGCTTGAAACATCAATCGCTATGGCCTACATCGCCGCCGATTATGCTCAGCCCGGCACCGCGCTCAACGTTGACATTCGCGGTAAACTGATGGCGGCTTCGGTCGTAGAATTGCCGTTTTACCGGCGTCCCCGAACTTCAAACCGTGACAAATCCCGCTGATAACCACAAATCTCCGTTCCCACCAGCCGCACGGCGTTCGCGGGCAGAAAACCAGGCCATCGGCGGTAATTCTCCATTTTTGCTCACCGGCGTTCTTGAGCCGTTGTCTACATTGTCAGCTCCGGATCCGTCGCCAAGATCGACATCCGAGTTCGTAACGCTCATTCTGTGTCTGAGATGTTTCCGGTGCCCGGCAACCGAGTGCCGCACCACGACAACTCCGCTGACAGATCCGATGAATGCCGGTCGAAATGCCTTCAGCACCTGATCCAAAACGCCAATTCGCACTCCAGGTCGTGGAGCGTCTTCAGCAAGCCGGCTTCCAAGCCTTGTGGGCCGGCGGGTGCGTACGTGACCTGCTGCTGCAACGCGTTGCTCAAGATTTTGACGTGGCGACCAGCGCCCGACCGAACGATGTGATCAACCTGTTTGGCCGCCGCAGAACGCAAACTGTCGGAGCCAGTTTCGGAGTGATTCTGGTTCTGGGACCGCGCGCCGCGGGGCCGGTCGAAGTTGCCACATTCCGTTCCGACGGTGAATACCTTGACGGACGCCGCCCGGAGCAGGTCACGTTCACTTCCGCTGAACAGGACGCCCACCGTCGGGACTTCACAATCAATGGCATGTTCTACGATCCACTCACAGAACAGGTAGCGGACTACGTCGATGGTCAGACAGACCTGACCGCCAAGCTGGTCCGCGCGATTGGCTCTCCCGCCGATCGCATGCGTGAGGACAAACTCCGCATGCTGCGTGCGGTCCGTTTCGCTGCCACGCTCGAATTCGATTTGGACCCCGCGACGGCGGCCGCTATCTCGGACATGGCGTCGGAACTGCGCGAGGTCAGCGCCGAACGGATATCGCAGGAACTACACAAGATGCTGATCAACTCGCAACGCGCGCGGGCGTTGCAATTGTGCCACGACCTGGGCCTGCTGGACATGATACTCCCCGATGTGTTTCTCGACCCGGATCCCGGTGTCCGCCGCTCGTGGCAAACCGCGCATGACATGCTGGCCCACCTGCTGGAACCGACGTTTGAAGTCTGCATGGCGTGCCTGTTGCATGCACTCGAACCATCACGGCCGGGGGCAAGTCAAAGTCCGGTGGTGAATATTTGCCGCAGATTGCGATTTTCGAACCAACAGACCACTCACATCGACTGGCTCGTCGCAAACCAGCAGCCCATACTTTCAGCTCGGCAACTGACGCAGCCCCAGCTGTTTCGTCTGCTGGCACAGCCGCTGATCTCACCACTACTGCAGTTGGTCACGGCCCGCTGCCGTGCCTATCAGGAATCTGACCAAAGTGTGCTATTCTGCCGTGAGGTTCTGCAGAACACATCGCCCGGGACACTGAATCCTGCCGCACTGATCAGCGGTGACGACCTGATCGGCATCGGCCTGCGCCCTGGCAGGCAGTTCCAGGGCATTTTGGACGCCGTGCGAGACGCCCAACTGGACGGTCAAGTCTCAACGGCCGAGGAAGCTGTGTGTCTCGCCCGCAAGTTGCACGACCACCCGACCGGCCAATCTTCCCACGACGCATCCGATTCGAACACGTAACACGACGATCCGTCCGTGGCTCGGAATGAACTCCAATCTGATCATGCAGTGTGATGCAAAACTCCACCGTCGCCATTCTGAGAAACCCCACTTCAGGCTCTGGTGCCGGCCGCATACAGATTTTGCGACTGGTCCACCATCTGCGCCAGCAGAACCTGCGGCCAAGGCTGTTCTCTAAGCGGGAACGACTCCGGACTTGGATGGATTCCAACCCGCAATCGCGGGATTTACGAGCCATCGTCGCGGCGGGGGGAGACGGAACGGTCGCCGAAATTTTGAACCGCTATCCCGACGCGCCGCTGGCCATCCTGCCACTTGGTACGGAAAACCTGTTGGCCCGCTATTTGAAGATTCCACGTTGCGGAGCATTTGTAAGCCGCATGATCACAGCCGGCCAGCTGCAACACGTCGATGTTGGGGAAATCAATGGCCGCCGATTCGCGCTGATGGCCAGCCTTGGGTTCGACGCCGCAGTGGTCCACCAGACCGACGGGATGCGGCGAGGGACGATTTCGAAACTGTCGTACCTGCTGCCGATTCTCCATCTGCTTCGCAACTACACGTATCCCGAATTCCGCGTCTATATTGACGACGACGAGGTGCCAGTGGTCGCTCGGCAAGCCATGCTGGTCAATATCCCCCGCTATGCGCTGGGGATCAAGTTCGCCCGCTCGGCTGCGGTGGACGATGCACTGCTGGACCTGAGGCTGTTTCAGCACAGAACGCCATTCCAAATGATGTGTGACTTCTATAAGGTGTTGGCAGGTACACATGAACAAGGTCGCAACATCACCTGCCGCACAGCTCGGAGCATTCGCATCGAGGCCGATAGCCCCGTTCCGGTCCAGGTCGACGGCGATCCGGCGGGAACGACACCGGTTGAAGTCATGATTCACGCTCAAGCCTGCCGGGTTCTGGTGCCACCAACGGCCTGAGCAGGGTCATTCCAACTCCGGAACCACTGGCCGCAGGGATACCAATCAACCGCAATTGGAATTGAGTCAGCGGTGGATCCCCGTTGTCCATCGCACGTGTTTTCTGGTCACGGCAGTCAAGGCATCCGCTCAACGGATGAGGATCTGTGGAACACAAGGAAGGGACGCCCCGTGATTGAGAATCCAGTTTCGATCGGCACGCGTCGGTGTGGGAAGGGTTGCCCGCTGCTGTTCATCGCGGGACCATGCGTGATCGAAAGCCAGACTATGGCGCTCGCGATCGCGCGGACGCTGGCTGAGATTGCCGAAGCCGCCGATGCAACGTTGGTTTTCAAGGCCAGTTTCGACAAAGCCAATCGCACCAGCTTAGACAGTTTTCGTGGTCCGGGTCTCGAGCAGGGTCTGGAGACACTCAACCTGGTTCGCGAACAAACCGGCTTGCCGGTCACCACCGACATCCACACAGCCGAACAGGCACTGCCAGCGGCCGCCGTGTGTGACATTCTGCAAATTCCCGCCTTTCTGGCTCGGCAAACCGACCTGATCAGCGCGGCAGCCCAGGCCACAGCCCGGCATGGGGGAATCGTCAACATCAAGAAACCACAGTTCATCGCACCGGAAGACACGAGCCATATTGTACAAAAGTGTAGCGAATCGGGAAACAACCGGATCCTGCTCACCGAACGGGGCAGTTGTTTTGGCTACGGGCGGTTGGTGAATGACATGCGGTGCATCCCCATCATGCAGAAAACCGGAGCGCCGGTCGTTTTTGACGCCACGCATAGCGTTCAGACCCCCGGCGGCGCCACCACGGGTGGCCAACGCGACATGGTCGTTCCCCTGGCGCGGGGAGCCGTCGCCAGCGGATGCGACGGCGTATTCTTCGAAACGCATCCCGATCCCGATCGAGCACTCAGTGATGGGCCGAACATGTTGGCTCTGGACGACGTTCCCACCCTGGTGGAACAACTGACACAAATACGACAACTTGCGCTTAGTTTTGACATTGGCACGACGAATGGCGTACGTTGAATAGTCGCCCATGCACATTTGGAACCGCTTTCTGCTCTCGGTCGGCCGATTGCCGGAGTCCCGTTCCCACTGATAAACGGATGCGGATCGATGATCACCGGAAACCAGCACTCTCGATTTGACAGCAGCTGGCTCGTGTGGACCGCTGCGTCCGCCATGCTGGCCATGGCCGGGTGCGATTCGAGCCAGCCGCCGCCTGCAGTCGATCAGAACAGCAATCAACAAGCGAATGCGCGTGTTTTGCTGGAAACCGCCCTGGGCATGTTGGAGCCCGACCGCCTGGACATCAAGGGCGACCGCACGGCCACGCTGGCGATTCTCAACGACTGGCTGAGAAGTCGTACCGGAAAACAGGAAGTGGCTCAGATTCCGATCGCACAGCTCGAAACCAGCGTCTCGCCGGAAGTCCTGAGCCAAATCAAACTCGAACGATTCGTCATTCATGACTGCGACCATTTGCGAACAGCTCTGATGCTCAAACCGCTCGCCCAGCGACTGCAGTCCGGTGCCAGCACCGACATGGAACGCGCGGTGCGTCTGTTCCAGTTTGTGGTACGCAATGTGGCGCTTGAGAAGCAACAGGAAACTGAGAAGCAACAACAAGCTGAAATGCCGCATACGCCATTTCATACCTTGATCTATGGACAGGGTCGTGCGGAAGACCGGGCGTGGGTGTTCGCAGAGATGCTGCGGCAATTGCAAATCGATTGTGTGTATTTGCAATCGGAGGCCCCTGAGAACAATCAGCGGCCTTATGGGCTGGTGGGAGTCAGCATCGACGGAAGTCTGTACCTGTTCGACCCCTGGCTGGGTTCGCCGATTCCGTCGGCGGATGCCGGAGTGGACACGGTCCTCGTGGACCAGCCGGCGACGTTAACGGATGTGCTCGAAACGCCGGAACTGCTGCGTGCGTTAGACATCGCCGACGGACCAGCGTACCCGTTGACCGTCCAGCAATTGGCCGCCGCACGGCCGATGATCATCGCCTGCAGCGATCATTGGTCACACAGAAACAAGCAGCTTCAGTACAATCTCACCGGCGATCGCTCGCTGCTGATCTATGACAGCCTGTTCAACGAAGAAGACGGGGGTGACGGTCTGCTGGTTCGCCTGGCGGCTGGATCAGGGGGACGCTGGGAAACCCAGGATTTCGGAATCTGGAGCTACATTGAACAGCAGGTCGCCATTCTGAAGAGCCCCACCGAGATGCAACTGCAACGGCTCAAACGGATGGAAAGTTGCCTCGCAGCGCCGACGCCGATCTCAGTGTCTGGGACGTCAGGCGTTGAAGACTCAGTGCGTTACGGGCAACCCACTCACAAGCTGTTCAAAGCGCGACTGGCGCAACTGACCGGCGACTATGCAAATGGGCTGAAGACTTACCAGAGTGTACGCCTTCAGTTGAATCGATTACCCCCCCAACAGCTTCTGCAGCTGAACGACGATTTTCGTGCCCAACAAAGAACGGCGAGTGAATACGCCGAGTTCTGGATCGCCGACACACAACTGGATCAGCAACTGGACAGCGATGATCAATCACAGTTGGCCGCAGCCGGTGCATTGAAAGCCTATCTGCGGCGTTTCCCCTCAGGGCGGTGGTACGACGCGGCGGCATTCCGTGGCGGTGTGAGCCTGGCATCGGCTGGTCGCTGGGACCAGGCCGTGGCCATGCTGTCCCGGATTGAACCCGACGCCCCGCAGTATCTCTTGGCACGCATGCTGCAAGCGCGCTGGCAACGACACTCCACTTCGCCATCCTCACCAACGAACTGATCATAGCATGAGTGGTTCGGTCGTCGCGTCGCTCCGCAAGCGCTGGTTTTTAGTTGGCCTGATCATCGCGATTGGCTGCGGCCTCGCATTCGGCCAAACGATTGTCTCGGCGGCTCCGCAACTGACCGAGATTGTCAAACCGCGCGTGATCACTGCTGTCATCCTGTTTCTGATGTCCATCAGTCTGGACAATCAGCAACTCCGCAACGCATTCCTCCGGCCGGGCCCGGTTTGCTGGGCGATTTGTGTGAACGCCGCAATCGTGCCACTGCTCGCCCTGGCCTTTAAACCTCTGCAACTCGCCCACGATTACCAAATCGGCTTGATGCTGGCGGCGAGCGTGCCCTGCACGATGGCAGCAGCCTCGGTGTGGACGCGTAAAGGAGGAGGCAACGACGCCATCGCGTTGCTGGTCACCGTCATCACCAACGGGCTGTGTTTTGTGATCACACCTTTTTGGCTCAACTGGACCACTCCCAATGCCGTGAACCTCACGGTTTCGGACATGATGACCCGCCTGTTAACTGCCGTGCTGTTGCCGATGACGCTGGGGCAGTTGCTGCGCTTGGCCCCTCGACTGGCCGAGTCGGCCGATCGCCACAAATCCAGCATGGGAGTGGCAGCCCAATCGTTGATCCTGTCACTGGTGTTCCTGTCGTCAAGCAAAGCCGGCCTGCAAATCGTCGGAGGGACGTCGCCCGCCGAGCCAATTGCAATTACGGTTGTCTGGATTTCCTGCATCGCCGTCCATATTCTGGCAATGACCATCGCAGTTTCCGGTGCCCGCCTGTTTCGATTTTCGCGTGAGGACTTGATTGCCGTCGCGTTTTCTTCCAGCCAGAAGACTCTGCCCATCGGTGTGCTGCTGGCTGGAATGATTGGCGACTCAGCTCCATTCGCTGTGTTTCCCATGTTGATGTTCCACGCGTCGCAGTTGTTCATAGATACCGCAGTGGCGGATCGCTTCGCGGCCAGCAAGCAATTGGCAGAACCCATATGATCGACAGAAGCCAACCGCCACGCCATCGGAGTGAAACGAGCCCAGGCTGCGGATGATCCAGTATTCTCAAGAATCACCCGTGGACACCACTTGCGTCGCGTCTGGAACCTGGGCTCTAATGACAGACCGCCACGTGCAACGGCGTTTCGACCTGTCAACGGACGTTACCGCGACGTCCCTTGCCGAGTTTTCGTGCGGCACAGAGATTCTCGTTTGAACGGAACAGCCGATTCGGCGGTCGGCCTGGAACATGGGTTGGGTAACGACCGGACACGGACCACAACCGTGTCCACAACACAGCCAGCGGCGAGCCGCATGCCAGGCCCCGATCCATCCAGACATTCCAGTTGTTTTTCATTAGCGTTTTGCAGCAGGATGAACGACACATGAACGACCAGCGTTGTAACCAACAGAGGAACCAGCACTCATTTGTCACCTGCGGGATCTTGGCGACACTCATGCTGCCGTCATTGGCCCACTGCCAACCGTTGGACAACCTCAAACTCGGCCAACAAGATAAGTTCCGGCAGCTTGAGGAAATCCTGCCCACACCCAACCGTGAGCGGGCCGCCTCGGGTGCCCCTGGTAATCGCTACTGGCAGCAGCGGGCCAACTATGTCATCAACGTCACTCTGGACGACCAAAAGCAGCGGATCACCGGGTCGGAAACGATTGTTTACCAGAACAACTCACCCGACCAGCTCGATTACCTGTGGTTGCAACTGGAACCCAATCTATTTGCTCCAGATTCCGACGCAGCGCTGACTGCCACCGCGCCGAACCTGAACAGCAACGTGACCTTTAAGGCTCTGCGGAGCCTGCTGGTACGCGAGAGTTTTGACGGGGGTGTCAACATCACATCCGTCAAGGACTTTTCGAACGCCGACCTGAAACACACCATCGTCAAGACCATGATGCGCGTGGATTTGAAACAGCCTCTGGCCAGCGGCGACTCAATCTCGTTTTCGATCGACTGGAACTACAAGATCAACGACTCGAGTGTGGTGCGTGGCCGAACCGGCGCGGAGTTTTTTGCGAGTGACAAGAACTACATCTACGAGATCGCTCACTGGTTCCCGCGAATGGCGGCGTACACAGACGCCACCGGATGGCAACACAAGCAATTTCTGGGACGCGGCGAATTCACTTTGGAATTCGGTGACTATCTCGTCCGCATCACGGTCCCCAGCGACCACGTGGTCGCCGCCACAGGCGTGTTGTTGAATCCGGAAAACGTCCTGAACGACACCCAGCGTGCTCGACTCGAAAAAGCCCGAACCGCCAAACAACCCATGTTCGTCGTGTCTCCCAAAGAAGCCAAAGCCAACGAGAAATCGAGAGCTGAAGACACGCGGACCTGGGTGTTCAAGGCCGACAATGTCCGTGACTTCGCATTCGCCTCGTCGCGCAAATTCATCTGGGACGCCCAAGGCCATCACGTGGACGGCCACCAGGTGATGGCCATGTCGTTTTACCCCAACGAAGGCGAGCCGTTGTGGAGTCAGTATTCGACACACGCCATCATCCATACGCTCAACGTCTACTCACGCTACACGTTTCCTTATCCCTATCCGGTTGCCATCTCGGTCAACGGTCCGGTCTACGGCATGGAATATCCGATGATCTGCTTCAACGGTCCCAGGCCTGAAAAAGACGGCACCTATTCCAAACGCACCAAGTACAGCTTGATCTCCGTGATCATTCACGAAGTGGGGCACAATTATTTCCCCATGATTGTCAACAGTGACGAGCGTCAATGGACGTGGATGGACGAGGGAATCAATACGTTTCTTCAATACCTGGCCGAACAAGAATGGGAAGCCGACTATCCGTCGCGTCGAGGTGAACCCCAGGACATTGTGGGCTACATGCGTAGCCAGTCCCAAGTTCCGATCATGACCAATTCGGAGTCCATTCTGCAGTTCGGCGCCAACGCCTATGCCAAACCGGCCACGGCGCTGAACATTCTCAGAGAATCTATTTTGGGTCGCGAGTTGTTCGATTACGCCTTCAAGCAATACGCGCGTCGCTGGAAATTTCGCCGCCCGATGCCAGCGGATTTCTTTCGGACGATGGAGGATGCATCCGGCATCGACTTGGATTGGTTCTGGCGCGGCTGGTTCTATTCCACAGCGCACACCGACATCGCCATCGAGCAGGTTCGGTTGTTCCAAATCGACACGCGGGACCAGGTGATCGCCAAGAAACGAAAGAAGAAGGCACGAGACGACAAACCACAGACGCTGTCGCAGAAGCGGAATCAAGACATTCCAAAGAGGACCGATGCCTATCCGGAATTGAAGGACTTCTACAACTCCTATGATGAACTGGCCGTGACACCCGACGATCGCAAGGCTTTTGCGCGGTTCGTCAAGAAACTCGATGCTCAGCAAAAAAAGCTGCTTGAGTCAAAACAGAAGTTCTATGTGGTGGACCTGAAGAACATTGGCGGACTGGTGATGCCGGTGATCCTCGACCTGGAGTTCGAAGATGGATCGCATCGGGAACTGAGAATCCCGGCAGAGATTTGGCGCCGCAACAACCAACAGGTTTCCAAACTCATCATCACTTCCAAAACGGTCCGACAAATGACACTGGACCCGCACCTGGAAACCGCTGACGTGGACCTCGCAAACAATTTCTTTCCGAGAAAAGTCGTCAAATCGCGTTTCCAATTGTACAAATCCAAACAACAACAGCGCAACCAGATGCAGAAAGCCAAACCAGGTCCTGAGCGCAAGAAATGACGCCAGTACGTAAACGGAGCAGATCGATGCATGACAGATCCCGACCGCAAGTCACCAGCGGTGGACTGACCCGACTCGCCACTATGCTGTTCGCGCTGACTCTAGCCACGGCATCCGCCAGGGCCCATCCCTTCCATGTCAGCCTGGCCGAAGCGGAATGGAACGCCAAAACCGGCCAACTGGAAGTTGCGCTGAAAGTTCACGCAACCGATCTGGAAAAAGCACTCCGGCGACACTCGGGAAAACCCATCGACCTGGACAAGTCTCCCGAAGCCGACCGGCGGATCATCGCCTACCTCAAGCATGTGTTCCGCGTTCTGTCGCCCCAAGGGCGACCCTGTGCCATCAAATGGGTCGGCAAAGAAGTGACGCTCAAATCGGCCTGGCTGTACTTTGAGATACCACTCCCCAAGGGAATCGAAGGCGTGCGATTCAGCAACCAGATTTTTTTCGAATTGCTGTCCAATCAGGTCAACACCGTCAATTTCAAGCAAGGGCGGCGCAAGCTGACATTGCGGTTCACTCGACAATCGGCAAAACACGTCGCCCGGTTTCCACCTCAGAAAGTCAAGGCAACGCTCCGCCGCACGAGGCCCTTCGCTGCCAGCAAATCGAAATCATCGCAACTGGTCCATCCGGCCAACGACATCCAGAAACCGTAACGGGCGACTGGTCAGTCCCAGCCGCCGTGCCAAGTGCAGCAACCAGGGGACGAATCCGGTTTCTGGATGGAGATTCAGTTGCAGCAGCGCTTTCTGAGACTTGTTTCCCACCTGCATCGCGTATTCCGAAGCCGGCAACTGAAAGAAGGTATGCAACTGAAAGCTGGTGGCGCCGCGCAACGCGTATTCCAACGCCATTTGGCCGGTGGTGATGTCACCCGTCGCCGACCAGGGCAACGGGGATTCACCAGCTTCCAATCTGTGGCTGTAAAAACGACTCATGACCAGCAGATTGCGGCGGCTCAAATCGGGGCCGCCGTAGGCGATTCCCAGATGCCCGTCGAATTCCCGGCCGGGATCGAACAAGCGATTCCCGTACACAAAGTAATCGGGCCTCGACTGACCGGGTGCGTGAATCGTTCGCAACAATTCCAACTGAAACTCGTCGTCGAACAAGGAATTGAACAGTTTCAGACCGACACGAACAGCCGGCGCGCCGGGCAGTGCATTCCGAATCAGGCCGGGTGTCTTGCGGAGCCATTCCAGAATCTGCCCTTCGACCGACGCGCGGTCACTACCAGCCAGCGTCGGACTGAAGTCCTTTTCCAGAGGCCACGTGCTGGATGGTTCCCCGCCTGCAAACCAGGACTCGCATAATTTCTGAGTCGTGTGCCGGTATTCATCCTCGCACCATGCGGACTCGTTCGGCATCGGCAGGTGGTACTTGCAGGAAGGCACGATCAACACGCCGCGATCCCGAGCCAAATTGCGAGCAGCTCGTACAAGCTGCAGGTATTCGTCAAACGACTGCCACCAACCACGGCCTTTCCAGCTGATGGTCCATCCGGCGTCACCATCAAGCCCCTGTATACGCTCGGCCACCATTTTCGACTCTTTAACCGCCCAGGCATTCATGGTCTGCCCACCCCGGGCATCCTCGGCAATCAATGTCTTGAGCACGACAAAACCCAACCCGGCTTCCACATCCTCGGCAACCTGGCCGGCAGTCATCGACAGTTGACCGGACGCTTTACCCCACGGATTCTTCAAGGCGAAACCACCATAGTCCGCTCGAACATCGATCTGGTAGCGATCGAGCAGGTAGTCCTCGAATCGCAGTGGCAGTCCCTGTCGGGCAAACTGATCAAAGTCGGTTTGCAGGCGGGTCCGCTGTTGAAGATCCAGGGCGGGTGCTCCCCGCAGTAACTTGTAGGCGCTGTGACTGTCTCCCATGGAACGCTGCCCTTGAACACAACCGCGTTTCAGGATCCCATCATCCACTGCAACCGATCTTGCAGTGCCTGCAAGTCCGCCTCGTTAGTATACACATGCGGACTGAGGCGAACGCGGCCGCCGCGGCAGTTGACCAGCACCCCCGCGTTACGACAAAACTGATACACGTCGCGCGGAGATCGTCCGGGCACCTGAAACGCCACAATCCCCGACCAGCCCCGGGAATTCCGCGGGCTGGCGACCGGGCAACCCAGGCGTTCCAGAATGTCGTGAACCGAATCAACGACATACTGCAACCTGCGACTGAGAGCGTCGATGCCGATTCCGTTCAAGTACTTCAGGCTGGCTTCCAATCCAGCGATCCCGGCCATGTTGTACGATCCTCCCTCAAACCGTGCCGAGCCGGGTTTGAGGTTCAATTCTGTATCGGAAAAATCCCCGGCCTGCACAACGCTGTTCCAACCCAGACCGCTGGCACGAATTCGATCCAGAGCCGAGTGGCGGGCATAGAATATGCCCGCGCCTTCGGGACCCAACAACCATTTGTGCCCATCGGCGGCCAGGAAGTCGACCGCGCATTCGCGCACATCCAGCGGCAGGACTCCGAGTCCCTGGATCGCGTCGACGAATAACAGAGCATCGTGTCGGTGAGCAATTTCCGCGATCTGTTGCAGGTCATTGCGCCAACCGGTGGCGTACCCCACCCAGCTCACAGCGATCACGCGGGTCCGACTGTCACAGGCATCCCGAAGTTGTTGCGGTTCAAAACGTTGGTCGATCGTCGGCACTTGCCGGATTTCCACTCCACGATCGGCAAGTGCCTGCCAGGCAAACAGATTGGATGGAAACTCATCCGCAAAAGTGATGATGTTGTCTCCCGGCTGCCAGGGAAACCCGCCAGCCACAATATTGACACCTTCGGTCGTATTGCGAATCAGCCCCATCTCGGCCTCATCCGCTCCCAGCATCTCGGCCGCCGAGCGCCGAGCGGATTCGACTTTGCCGCGCCACAGGGACCAATCGCCCGCACCGTGATCTGATACGTTGTGGATCCAGGCGGTCATGGCATCCGCCGCCGGCCTCATCAGCGGCGCGACGGACGCGTGATCCAGGTAAACCCACTGCGCGGTCACCGGCATCTGGTCACGGAAATCCCGCCAGCAGTTGTTCTCACTTGGACTGGCCATTCTCACTGCTCATGTCAGGCATTCTCGCGCGTCCCGGTGTTCCCGCACGTCAACTGGTCCGTGATTGCACATCCGTGGCCGGCATCGAATTCCCATATCGGTTGCCGTATGATGACGGGCCTCCGAGGCCACTGCAATCGGGCCACGGAAATGGTCGGACGCTGTTGTTTGTTCTGGTGGACTGCCGGGGAGAGGACTTCTTTCAGATGACAGACCCGGTCGCCAATCGCGACGACTTGCTGCTGTCCTACCTGGAACAACTTCCGTTCGAGCCGTACCCGGCCCAAGAAGAAGCGCTGCTGCAGTGGTTCACCGGCGATCAGGGGCTGTTGCTGTGCACGCCCACGGGAACCGGCAAGACACTGATTGCCGAAGCCGCGATGTACGAAGCGCTGCACAACGGATCAACCGCCTACTACACCAGTCCGTTGATCGCCTTGACCGAACAGAAATTTCGAGAGATGCAGGCGGCGGCCGAGCGGTGGGGATTCTCCGCGGACGACGTGGGCCTGATCACCGGAAACCGCCGTGTGAATCCCGATGCACGCGTGCTGGTCGTGGTCGCGGAAATCCTGCTCAATCGACTGTTGCATCCCGAGGAGTTTGCTTTCGACCAGGTCTCGGCCGTGGTAATGGACGAATTTCACAATTTCTCTGATCCGCAGCGCGGCATCGTCTGGGAACTCAGCCTGGCGCTGCTCCCAAAGCGCATACGCCTGTTGCTGCTGTCGGCCACCGTGGGAAACTCAGTCGAGTTCGTGCAGTGGCTGCGGCATAGCCACGGCAAGCGTCTGCAGTTGATACAAAACAGCCAACGTAAAGTTCCACTGTTCTTCGAATGGGTGGCGGATGAACTGCTGAACGACCAGTTGCTGGCGATGTCTGAGGGCGACGACGAGTCACGTCGGGTCCCAGCTTTGGTGTTCTGCTTCAACCGCTCGGAATGCTGGTCCGTGGCCGAACAGTTGAAGGGCAAGAAATTGATCAGCGGAGACAATCAACAACGCCTGGCCACGGCGCTCGATCGCTATGAGATGAGTCAGGGAGCCGGCCCCAAACTCAAACCCTTGCTACTGCGCGGCGTCGGCGTCCATCACGCAGGCCTGCTTCCCAAGTATCGCCGCATCGTGGAAGAGCTGTTTCAACGCAAGTGGCTATCGGTTGTGGTCTGCACGGAAACACTGGCGGCTGGCATCAACCTGCCCGCTCGGTCCGTGGTGTTGACCTCGCTGGTCAAAGGGCCTCCGATGAAGAAGAAACTGATCCCTGCCGGCTCAGCCCACCAGATGTTTGGACGCGCGGGACGGCCACAGTTTGACGACCGCGGATTCGTCTACGCATTGGCTCATGAAGACGATGTCCGCCTGCTGCGCTGGAAACAACAGTACGATCAGATTCCGGAAGACACAAAGGACCCCGGGCTGCGAAGTGCTAAAAAGCGACTGAAGAAAAAAATGCCCTCTCGGCGGTCCAATCAACAGTACTGGAGTGAGAAGCAGTTTCTGCAACTGCAGGCGGCAGCCCCAGCGAGCCTGGTCAGTCGAGGCCCCCTGCCGTGGAGGCTACTGGGTTACATGCTCAACATCTCTCCCGATGTCGGGCGGCTCCGCACGTTCGCTAGACAACGACTGTTGACCGAACGCGAATTGGACCAGGCCGAGAAGCAGTTGTATTCAATGCTGCGCACACTGAGCGCCGGTGGCTTTGTACGGCTCGATCCACCGCCACCGGAAGAGATCGAAACGGCATCCGCAACCGCTGAAGGGTCGGAAACCGATGTGCCGTCTCAGCCAGAGCAGGGCACATTCGGACAGTTGATCGCCGCGGCCCGCAGTGGCGACGATGCCCAAACGCCGGACGAACCGACCCGAAACCGTCAGGAGCCGCCCGTCACACTGCAGGTTCCCCGGACCGAATACGAGCCGCGGCAAGCTCATCCCACCGAACGCATGCAACAGTTGTTGGCGTTCCGCAGCATCAATCCGATTCTCGGAGTGTTCTTGCTGCAACACCTGGGACTGGCCGATCGCTGTGAACGCCTGCAACTCCTGGAGAGTGTCCTGGGCATCTCAGGGTCACTGCGACGACAGGTGCGAGTGCCACCTCCCGATGTGTTGCCGCCGGGACCACTGGCGACGGAGCGGATCGATCCGCTGGTGCTGCAACGCGGGCTGGCAACAGCGGACGAGTTGCAAGGCACCGGAGATGTGTACGACCGCGACTACCGACCTCCGCTGCCACTGGCCGACAAGGTCCGTCGCCTGTTCGACGCCGAATTTCCCGGAATCACCGGGCTGCAGACATCCGCCATCTGGGTCGCCGGAGATCTGTTGGAATTTGACGGAGACTTCGACAAGCTGGTGCGGGGCCGGGATCTGGTCAAACAAGAGGGCCTGATCTTCCGCCATGTCCTCAGGCTGATCCTGTTGTGCGGAGAGTTTGCCCAGTCGTGCCCCGCCGGCGTCACCATCGAAGAATGGCAGACGGAGATGCGAACGATTTCGGAGATCCTGTCGGAGGCCTGCCTGTCAATCGACGCCGAGAGTACTCAGAAGGCACTGGAAGCGGCGGCACAATCAACAGACTACACCTGAAGCAGGCGATGCGACCGCCATCCGGCGAACGTTCATTTCAGCTTGCGGATGCGGATCTTGCGCAGGGCGGCGGATGTCTGCCAGCTGGAAAACCCAAAGGGCCGCGACAGGTCGACCTCCGATCGAACCGTCAGCTTCTTCCCCTTGATTTTCACATCCACAATCAGCTTTTTCTCGACCCACGCTTGAATCTTGTCCTCCGTCACGCGCACTCGAACCGGATACCAGGTGCCTTTCTTGAAGCCCCGATACGTGGTGGTTTCATTTTCCGAGGCATCCAGTCCGTCGAGACTGGAGATCCCGCAGACCCCGCCACCCCAACCGCCGACAATCAAGCTGCAGAAAGAATCGTTGACGGGAAATGTGAAGCCACAGAAGAAGTCCGACCCCTCGACTCGCATCGCTTCCAACTCAACTTCGTAGTTGATCTTGGGCAGTTTCCGCTTGGTGTGCACTCCCGTGAGATCCACGCCAAAATCCAGGACCAACTGCCCGTTCTTGACGGAAACATCTCCTTCGCCGCCAAACTTGGTGGATTCCCAGCCTGTGAGCGTCTTACCGTCAAACAGCGAAATCCACTCGACTTTGTCTTTGTCTTTGTCTTTGGCTTTGGCTTTGTCGGCTTTGGCTTTGTCGGCTTTGGCCTTGTCGGCTTTGGCCTTGTTGTCTTTAGCCGCCGGTTTGTCCGCGGACTTGCCAGCGCGACCGCCGGGCACTTGCGCGTCTTGGCTCCAAGCTGCAGGACTTTGACAGAGACAGACAACGGCAGACAACAGCAGGCAGAATGATGGGCGGCTGAGCTTCATGACCAGATCTCCAGAATCGAGTCGACAGGGGCGTGATCGCTGTGTGTGTAGTTTCGGCGAGAACGGCTTGAGTTTCCAGCCAATCGGCCCACAGCGGACGACGAAATCTGAATCTCGCCTCGCAGACAAGCTCACACGATCTCGACCGATGCACTGGAAATCTCGATCGGCAACTGCGACTCCAGTTCGATCGCCACAGCCTGTTGTCTGACGAAGCGGAACACGGCCTGTTCATCGTCCGTCATCGTGTGCGCTCGGCGGGCCATGACTTTTCCCGCCAATTCCAAGCCGCGATCGGCGTCGAAGCGATCCGTCTTGTCGGCATCCAGCCAGGCGAAACTCGGAACAAATTTCGGACTTCGGGGAGCGAACACGCTGCTGCAGAAGCCGATCACGGCGCCTGTTGGAAAACTGACATTGATCCCGGCTTTGCTGAAATCTCCGACAAACATGCCCACGAACATCTCGCCAGTATCCACCTCGCGTCCATTGATCGGCACACGGATCTGACCGTAGGTGTTCTTCAAATCGCTATTGATACAGTCGGCGGCGATATTGACCCAGGAACACACGTAACTGTGGCCCAGAAATCCGTCGTGTTGTTTGTTGGAATACCCCTGAATAATGCTCGCTTCCACTTCCCCGCCAACCTTGCAACACGGACCGATTGTGGTACCAGCGTGCACCACAGCACCGGGTTGCAACAGGCAACCGTCACCAATACATGCCGGACCCTGCACATAGGTGTGCGGCATGATGGTGACATTCTGACCGATCCAGACCGGCCCCTGCTCGGCATCGATGACCACCAGAGGCTTGATCCGTGTGCCCGCACCCAATCGGATCGACTCGGGAGCCAGCAGGTGGCAGCCTCGAATTTCCGGTGGCGGCGGAGAGTCGTTTTGCCAATCGGCCCAATCACCATTGAGAGCCGTTTCGTTGGCATTGACAATCTGCCACGGCCAGTCGAAGAGCTGAACATCGGCAGACACATCCCGCCGTGGTAATCCGGCCAGCAGCGTCCGCAAACGAACTTCGTCGATCATGACTTCCGGCTGCAGACGACAAGCCAGATTGTCGTCTGCCACGATGCAGGCGACCGACTGTTGTGGTCCGACGGTACCGACCCAACAGGGGGTTTCCGGATCACGAGCGGGAATGCGATTCCACAGACCACGTCCATTGAGCAACAGAGTTCCCGGCGACAAACCGTGATTGGTCTCGATTCCTGTCTGCCGAGCGACCATGGTTTGCAGTTGCCCGCGACACCACAACTGCATCCGGGGTGCTGCAGCGGGTTGCGCCTTGTCCACCACGCGCAGCAACCGCTCCAACAATTCCGACATTCCACAACGCAGTTGAAACACCGCTCGAAAATAGACCAGGGGTAACAGGCGTTGCCAGCCCGAGTCTTCGTAGACGGCAATCGAATCGTACATGCCCAATACACTCCACAACACTAATCTGACACAACGCTCTTGATAAGATTGCGAGGTTTATCGACATCGCGACCGCGCATATTGGCTGCGTGATAAGCCAGCAGCTGCAATGGAATCGAAGTCAGCAATGGGCTGAGCAAACTCAGCGTTGGTGGAACATAAATCACTTCGTCGGCCAGCGCCGCCATCTGCCGATCGCCTTGCGTTGCGATGGCGATCACGCATCCATCACGCTTCCGCACTTCGGCGATGTTCGCCAGAATTTTCTCGTAGGTGTGATCTTGGGGAGCAATAATCACAACCGGCATACCGGGGTCGATCATCGCCAGTGGACCGTGTTTCATTTCGGCCGCCGGCAGACCTTCGGCATGAATGTAGCTGACTTCTTTGAGTTTCAGCGCGCCTTCCAGTGCCACTGGAAAATTCACACCTCGGCCCAGATACAACCAGTTGTTCCACATGGTCAGTGACTCGGCCAGGCCCTGAATCTGATCGTCCAGTTCCAGCACCTGCTCAACCTTGCCGGGTATGTCCGCCAGTTCAGCGGCCACCTGTTGCACGCGTTCTGCCCCCAAATGCCGCCTGCGGCCCAGATCCAGGGCCATCAACGTCAGGACTTCGATTTGAGCCGTAAAGGCCTTGGTACTGGCGACTCCGATTTCCGGGCCGATGTGCAGGTACACTCCGGCATCCGTCTCGCGCGCGATCGTCGAACCGACCGTGTTGACCACGCCCACGGATGTCGCTCCCCGCATCTGCATTTCACGAAGCGCCGCCAGAGTGTCGGCCGTTTCTCCCGACTGGCTGATGGCGATCGCCAACGTGCCTTCCTCAATCAGGCGGTTTCGGTATCGCAATTCGCTGGCGTATTCAACATCCGCGGGTATGCCCGCGAGTTCTTCGAACAAGAACTCGCCGACCAGCGCAGCATGCCACGCCGTTCCACAGCCGAACAACAATCCGCGGCGGCAGCGGGCCAGTTCACGCACGCAGGGAGCGAGCCCCCCCAGCCGAATTTGCGGATCGCTCGAACCCAGTCTGCCCCGGACCGCGTTGCGTAAACTTTCGGGTTGTTCGTAAATCTCTTTGAGCATGTGGTGTTCAAAACGGCCCAACTCCGGATTGTCGAAAGAGATCTCCAATGTATCCACGGACTTCTCGACCGGAGTGGATTCGATATTCGTCGCCTGCCAGTCGTCGGGGCCCAGGCTGACGACTTCGTTGTCGTCCAGGTGCACGACCTGCGATGTATGTGACACGATGGCATTCGCATCAGACGACACGAAGAATTCGCCGCGGCCCAATCCGACAATCAGAGGGCTGCCACGTCGGGCAGCGATTAAGGTCTGCGGAGCGCCAGTGCACATCACCACCACACCAAACGTACCTTGAACCTCGCGAAGCGAGTGTCGAACACTCTCCAGCAGATCGCCCGTCTGGACGTAGAAGTAACCGATCAACTGGGCGAGTGATTCAGAATCCGTCTCGCTGTGGAATTCCACATGCTGACTCTCCAGAAACGATCGAATCATTGCGTGGTTTTCGATGATGCCGTTGTGCACAACTGCAATGCGGCCCGTCTGATCCAGATGTGGATGAGCATTCAATTCCGACGGACTGCCATGTGTGGCCCAGCGGGTGTGTGCCAGGCCGGTTGTTCCCGAAAAATCTCGACCGCGCAAGCGATCAGACAGGCCTGCCAGACGTCCCACAGACCGTTCTCGCAACACGTTCACACCGTCACACACGGCCAACCCGGCGGAGTCATAACTGCGGCGTTCAAGTCGCTGAAGTCCGTTCAACAGGACTGTTACGGCAGGTTGACTGCCGACATAACCGAGAATCCCACACATCGAGAATCCCACCTCATGTCGCTCTCTGGAAACACCGACCGCAGGCTCAGTCGGTCACCCGCAGTTACACCACCCACTCCGGCAAATCCGCAATTCCAGCCGCCAAGCGTGGGCGGAATCCCGATTATTCCCGATTGCCGACTGTCAGCGTCTGATTCGCCGGGGATTGCGGTCACTCGGGATGATCGCCGCAGCAAAAAAGGATAGCACACGGGTCCGCGAACTTCGCAGAATTGGGACAGACTCCATCCGGAATCCATGTGGTCGGGACCGGTACTCTCGATGCACCGGAGTCTGCAGATCGTTCGCGGTCGTTGCATTCATGCATCACTTGCCAGGAAACGTCTCTGACATGCTACACTGGATGGCGTGGACGTCTTGAACCTTGGGCAATCGCCCGGACACGATCCCGTTCAACAACACTCCGCTATCCAACACCTCGCTCCAAATCGACGCATGCGAACAGATGCCATCCAACCACACGCGGGCCGCTCGCTGTCCGCTGGCCTGTTGTTACTGGGAGTCGGCTGTCTCTCCGTCGCGACCTGGCTGCAGAGCGTGTTGAGTACAGAGCTCACCGCCACGACCATGCTCAGTTTCGACTCCTGGCAGCGATGCGTCCAGTGGCTGGGCGTTCCGATGACCGGACAGCCCAACCAGCGCAGCGCCGAAATCAGCTTAATGCCCTTGCTGGTCGGAACAAGTTTGCTGGGCCTGGCATGCTGGTCTGCGGGATCCGCCTGGCTGAGCCGTGGCCTGGGCTGGAACCTGGCCTGTCGGTCCTGGGCACTCCGCGGCTGGGCATGGTGGTGCCTGCCGGGAGCTTGGGAACTGCTGCGGATACTGGCCTTCGTCAGTGGCCTGGAACCACTCGAACACTTCCTGCTGGCCACTCCACAATTCTGGTGCGCGGTGTCTGTAGCCGGTTGGCTGGCAACCTTCGTGACCCTCAATCGATCCCCGCAGGTCGTCGTCCGCGACGCGCAACCCAGCCGCGGCTGGTTTGTGGGAGTCGTGGTGGCCGTGGGAATTTACTGCGTGACCTACACCACTCTGAACTGGCAGCTCTATCAGGGGCTGCTTGTCCCACATGGTGACTCGGCCATGTACGAAGAACATCTCTGGAATGTGACACATGGCAAGGGCTTCCGCAGTTACCTGGATCAAGGGCTGTTTCTGGGCGAACACATCCAGGTGATTCACCTGTGCCTGATTCCGCTGCATCTGATCTGGCCGTCGCACTTGATGCTGGAATTATGTGAGTCGCTGGCATTGGCGTCTGCAGCTTTTCCGGTCTTCTGGATCACGCGTCGGCACACGGCATCGAACCGAGCGGCGTTTGTTTTGAGCCTTGTCTGGCTGCTGTATGCCCCCTTGCAGTTTCTGGACATCTCCATCGATCTGAAGACCTTCCGACCCATTGGATTCGGCGTTCCATTGATGCTGTTGGCCATCGACCAGTGGGAACGGCGTCACGCCGCGCGAACCGTCATCCTGTTGTTGCTGACGTTACTGGCAAAAGAGGATTTCAGTCTGGTGATCGGAGCATTTGGAGTCTGGATCGCCGTGTTCGACAGCCGGCAACCGCTGGACCCGGTGGAGGACGCGTCGCGGGGAGCAGCTTGGGTATCCGGGCGTTCCGGCCGGCTGCTGTTTGGATTGCTGGTGGCCGGATTCTCCGTCGCCTACATCTTGTGGGTCACCCAGATCGCGATCCCCTGGTTTCGCGGTGGCGCGGACGTGCATTACGCACCCTATTTCCAGAAATTCGGTTCCAGTTCCGGAGAAGTGGCACGAACTCTGCTGACACATCCCTGGCTGCTGGTCAGGGAATTGAGCGATCTGAACACAACACTGTATCTTGCCGCCATCCTGGCTCCCTTGGCCTGCGTGCCTCTGCTGTCGCCGAGCCGGTTTCTGGTCGGTGGGCCACTCTTGATTCTGTTGTGCTTGAACGAGTTGTCACAGAGTCCCCACCACCATTTTCATGCGCCCTTACTTCCGATCGTGTTCTGGGCGGCGGCAGCCGGTCTCGCCAACTCAGGCTGGTTGAAGATGTCTTGGGGTCGACTGCGCGGTGCGGAGGCAACCGACCAGTCCCGACAAACGGCGATTCTCAATCGCTCGACTCTCGTGCTGGCATCGACTCTGGCCTGTGGCCTGTTTTTTAGCATCGGTCCGCAAGGGATCGCTTTTTGGGACTCGGGCTCCAGCTATTACTGGAAACACCTGTATGTCCCGGGCCGCCGGGCCGATGAGTTCCGCAAGATTGAATCGCAGATCCCACAGACAGCCCGTGTCGCTTCGACGGATTTCGTACACCCGCGATTCACGCACCATAACCGTTCGTACGATTACAGCGGCTATCGCCGCAAGGTCAGTAACTTTCAACTGCGCGCTCCGGACGATACGGATTACATCGTGATTGACACGCGGCATCCATACAGCACGCTGCGGTCTGTCGAGGACATTCCCGACTACCAAGCCCATCCGGAACGCTGGGACGTGTTGCCCGACGTCACCGACGGCTATTTCCTGGTACTCAAACGCCGAGCGACAGGCTCGGACTGATCCGTGTCCTCGACCCCGAGGATCACTGGCGACGGCCAAATCCCCCTGTGCCCACACATGCGGAATGGTAAGATCAGGGCCTCGCGGGCCGCAGCCAGCGAGGTTGAAATCCGCAGCGCCTGTGTGGCCAGGCAACAAACTGGCAATCATGGAATCAACAATGAACGAAACGGCATCAACACCTTCCGCTTCCGCAGAAACGGCCACGTTGGGTGGCGGTTGTTTCTGGTGTCTGGAAGCGGTTTTCCAACAACTCGACGGAGTTCTGTCCGTCGAATCGGGCTACGCTGGGGGCAGCGTGTTGAACCCGGCGTACCGACAAGTGTGCAGCGGCACAACCGGTCACGCGGAAGTCTGCCAGATCCGTTTTGATCCCCAACGGATCACGTTTCCGGAGTTACTCAACGTGTTCTGGAAGATCCACAACCCGACCACACTGAACCAACAAGGAAACGACGTGGGCACGCAATACCGCTCAGTGATCTTCCATCACACGCCGTGCCAGCGAGACGCGGCGCTGGCGTCGCGAGCGTCAGCCGAAGCCTCCGGACTCTGGCCAGACCCAGTTGTGACCGAGGTCACGGAGTTGACCGACTTTTTTCCGGCCGAGCGTGATCACCAGAACTACTTCCAGAACAATCAGCGCGAGGCGTATTGCGCTTACGTCATCCGGCCTAAATTGGAGCATCTGCGGGCAGACTTTCCCGAGCTCCTCAAGTCTGCTGACAAAAAGTAAAACCTCATGGAAAATTCCGGTCAACGCCGCCCGCTCAGCCTTGCCAAGCGACTGTTGTTCACCGCGCTTGTTTTCAGCCTGTTCCTGATCGTTCTCGAAGGGCTGGCTTATTGGAAAATCGGTGGTCAACGTCAATTCGCATGGCTGCAAACGCGACAAGCGGAAATCGCCGCCGGATCCTCGGAAGCCTCGGAAGTGATCCACCCCTACCTGGGTTGGGTCCTGAACCCGGATGTGCATCCCGGCATCCAACATGGTCGTCGGCACATCCCCGTCAATCGCTCCGGTTTCGCCGACACCGGTGAACTGGTGCAACGCAGGGCAGCGGATCGCTTGATCGTGGGGATCCTGGGCGGTTCCGTTGCCTGGCAAATGTCGGTCGACGGGGAACAAACACTGCGGAGGGTGCTCGGCCGTTCCGACGATCTCCAGGGCAAACGCATCGTGCTGGTCCGCCTGGCCCTGAGTGGTTTCAAGCAACCTCAACAACTGTTGAGTCTGGCCTACGCGCTCCTGTTAGGAGGAGAATTCGACGTCATCGTCAACGTCGACGGATACAACGAGATCGCACTGCCTCCTCTCGACAATACGTCCAACGGTGTCTCCTACCTGTACCCTCGGGCCTGGCACGCGCGGACCATGGAACTGTCGGACCCGCGCATCGGATCGGTTGGTTTCCGGGCGCTGGAGGTCAAATCCATCCGTCAGGAATGGGCACATTGGTTCACCAATATGCCGTTCAGAAACTCGCGCGGTCTGAGCCTGATCTGGAAATGGCGCGACGCCGCGTTGCATTCACAGTCGCAGCAGTTCACAGAGCTCATTCTGAATCACAAAAGGGACTCCGGAAGGGGATTTCAGATCGCGGGCCCTTTTGTGAAATACTCAAATACAGAACGGGAATTGCAGGACCTTGTTCAACTGTGGCAACGGAGCTCAATGAACATTCAGGCCTTGTGCCAGGCCAACCAGATTGCCTACGTTCACGTACTTCAGCCGAACCAGTACGTACCCGATTCCAAACCCATGGGGCGGCTGGAACGCAAGGAGACGGTCGTGGTCGATCAGGAGGAGGGGCAGGGGGTGGCCAGAGGCTTTCCGATGCTGATCGAGGCCGGACGTGCGCTGCGTAGCAACGGCATCGCCTTCTACGACATGACCGGGCTGTTTGCCAAGACCGAAGAACGGATCTATATCGACTCCTGGTGCCATTTCAACGCGCTGGGTAATCGCATGCTGGCCGAGGCCGTTGCTCGAGCGATCCTCGAGCAATGGCCACCGCCTGCGGCAGCACACTCGACGGCCCACTGAGCGGGGGCCACGGCTTGTTGCGCCTCAGTCAATCACATGTTGCCGCAGATCAACATCCTGGAGCATGGCGTACAGCACCACGTTGACTGCCAGCCTCAGGGCATCATCGAACACATATCCGCTACATGACGCGGATGCCTGCCGTTCGAGTGCGCAGCTAATGTCGTATCTGCTATAAATGACAGCCAGTCGGCCATTGATTTCGATGCCTTCCAGGAATGGCTCGGCTTCGACCATGTTGGACTCCAGTTTGGGCCTCTTACCATTGGCCGCTGCGGTGCGACGCTTGACGGTCTTGATCTGATGTCCGAATCCCTGCTGATCACGGAACAGTCGGTGCTGTACCGGAATTCGCTGCAGTGGTTGATCGGGAAACATCTGCTTGATCAATTGCCGAAAACTCTCGTCAAAGCGCTTGGAACCGCAACAGGAGTCCGCAAACAACACGCCTCCACGATCCAGATACTGTCGCAGTCGCTGCCGTTCCTGGAGATTCAGGCCAAATGTATGGCGACCATGCATGTAGACCAGCGGGTAGCGAAAAATACTGGGATCGGCGGGCAACACACTGCGTTGAATCGTCGATGTGGAAACACCGGCTGTCCGATTCAACGCTGTCAGCAAATACCGCAGTGCTCTGGGAGCGGTATCCCAGCCGCCGGAGTGTTTCAGCTTGGCAATCTTGACGAAACCACGTTCGACCCGATCCAGATTCGCATCTTCGGTAAACGGAGTTTCATCCGAGATTCTCAATGGTGGGCGGCGCCCCGTGACATAGGCCACCACATTGACTCCGATCCGCGTGGCGCGCTGCACGCGCAGTTTCAGGGCAGCGGGCCGGCCGGGGGGATCGATCCGCGCCCAGCGATCCCACAAGCAGGACAAGTCCTCGGGACAATAGATCACGGTCGTTCGGCAACCGGCATCCACTCCCCACAATTCCACCGAACGCGGGTCCAGTGGAAATTCTGAGCGAAATACGGGGTGGTCGGCGGATAGTTTTTTCAGACGGGCTTCTCCATCCGGATACAGGTCACCGACCAGTTCGTGCATCCCCTCATGAAACGCCGCTCCATTGCAGTTACGCACGGCCAGCAGGAAGCCCCCCTGGTCCAAGTAATCGCGCATCAAAGTCACCCGTTGAGCGTTCAATCGTGACCGGGGATTCTCCTGGCCACTGATGTACAGAATCGGGCAATCCCGCAAGATGCTGACGGGATCCTGCTGTGGCAGTTGCGCAATGTCAATTGTCTGAGTGGACACCAGCTTGGGCCAGCGCGGCATACCACTGATCAACCGTGTCAGATTTCGAACGTCGCGCGGATGATTGTTCCAGTCGTCATCCAAGACACGCCCCGTGCCGCCGGGCGCACGTGGACCAAATTTCATTTTGTTGATCAGGACAGGTGACAATCCTTTGGACAAAAACAGCAGGGCGAAGGCCGTGCCGATCACCGGATCACTTTCCCCGTGCCCGGCACCTCGCCAAAATCCTCGGGCCGATTGCGCGTTCACCAGATGTGTCGCCCCTTCGCGATACCAGTCGTGCGCGCCGAACAAGCGGCGAGCACTCAGACGTCCGGCGCGCTCCAGTCCATAGGTGTAATAGAGCAACCAGTTCCCTGCGCCGGGATTGTGACGTATAGAAAACCGTCTCTCCAGCCAGGCGATGCCTCGGTCCAGTGCCTGGTCAGGCTCGTGTTGTGGACAACAATTCAGAGTGCCATCGGGCCGCACATCCTGATCATCTCGCAACATTTCGCTGGTAATCACCAAAGTCGCGATGCCGGCGACGGTCATGCTCCCCGTACTCCGCACGTCCGACATCGTGTAGCCCCAACCTCCATCCGATCGATTCTGAGCCGAGATCCAGTGCTTGCGTGCGCGATGCCATGTCGCCCGGTCCACTGGGATGCCGGCTTCCGTCGCGTCGCGTAGGGCCAGGATCGCCAATTGCCCATTGCTGTGATCACCTCGATCCAAGGCATTTTGGCCCACGGTGTAACCCCAGACTCCGCTGTCGGTACCTCGTCGAATCTGTCCGTTTTCCAGGACTTGTGTCAGCGTGTGCAAGCGGGCCTCGTCGGCACCCTTCTCATTGGCCGCGGCCAAAGCCATGATCATCATCGAAATGTCATAGGTACTGGTCGGCTGCTTGACCGATCGCAGATAGCTCAGCCCTCGCTGCACCTTGGGATCCTTGGCGGTCAGGCCACCGTTGATCAGCGACAGAACCACCAGTCCGGTAACACCGACCTTGTACTGCCCGAGCGCCGGGACCGACCACGAGCCATCCGCAGTCTGCTTACTGACCAAGAACTGCCGCGATCGACTGATGGCATCCAACACACGTTCCGCCGTCAGTTCCGCTGCGTTACTCGAACTCGGCCAGAGACATGACAGCAGACAGGAAACGACGATCAACCAGCGCCAACGAGTGGATTTGACGAGCATGACAATCGGCCTTCCACGGGACAAAAACGAGTCATCGTATTATATCCCGCATTCCGCTGTGCGCTCAATCCGTGATTCCACCAGAATGACACGCCAGCATCCGGCCCCACCGCTCACACCCTGCCGGTGGTGCATGGCTCGACCCCGGAAATGGGGTCAGAGACCGTATCCGGGACATCGAGCTCGACGAATTCCGACTGCCCGAATTCCGAACCACAGCTCGCTGTCCCAGCGTCGGATGCTGCTGTCCTGGAACTGTTCAGCGAGCTGATGGGCGCAATGGAACTTGCGTTATTGCTCCGCGCTGAAAACCCAAACAGCGTACGTGCCGCCACGCGGCGCAACGCACTCCAGGAACTGAACGTCTGAACGACGGCTGTCGGCTCATATCCGCTGTGCACCATGCAGTCAGCGCAGCGATCGTTGCCACTGCGATGGCCATACCGGCTCCAATCCGTGGTCTCGATCAATTCCTGAAACGTCTCACAATAGCCGTCCTGCAACAGGTAGCACGGCTTCTGCCAGCCGAAAACGTTGTATGTGGGAGTTCCCCAAGGAGTGCATTCCAACTCCCAATCCCCACGCAGGAACTCCATGAACAAAGGCGATTGATTGAACTTCCAACGCCTTGATCCTCCGGCCAGCAGATGACGAAACAGAGATATGGTCTTCGACCGACTCAGGAAATTATCCTGGTTCGGCGCTTTCGCGTACTGGTAACCCGGCGAGACCATCATGCCTTCCACTCCGAGTTCCGTCAGCGTGTCGAACAATTTCGCCAATCGCTCCGGCGTCGCATCCTCAAACACGGTGGTATTGGTCGTCACCCGAAAGCCCGCATCAACGGCGGCCCGCAACGCCGCGATGGCAGAATCAAACACCCCTGCACGACACACGGACGCGTCGTGCTCTGCTCGCAATCCGTCGATATGGATCGAAAACGACAGGTATCTTGAAGGTCGAAAACGGTGGAGATGCTGTTCCAGCAACAAGCCATTGGTACACAGATAGACGTACTTACGCCGACGGACCAGCCCGTCCACGATGGTATCGATCTGCGGGTGCAACAGCGGCTCCCCCCCGGGAATCGACACCAGCGGTGCACCACACTCTTCAACGGCCCGGAAGCAGTCTTCGGGGCTCAGATTTTTGCGCAGGATGTCGGCCGGGAATTGGATCTTGCCACAGCCGGCACATGCCAGATTGCATCGAAACAACGGCTCCAGCATCAGCACCAGCGGAGCGTAGGAATTGCGACGCAGCTTGTTGCGGACGACGTGCGACGCCACGGTCCACATCTGAGAAACTGGCACACCCATTCCGGCCTCCTGCCCGATCCTGACGCTCAAATCCAATCGCTTGACACGTCCATAGCAGGATCCGCCCCGCCTGTCAGTACGAATTCGACCACACACGATCCAAAACCGAGACGGCAACCCAGCGGTACCGGATCAACATACAGCAGAATGCGTTTCGGCGATTTGCCGCTCGCTGACAGACGCGCGACCACTCGACACATCAAATGCGTCTCCTGGCTGTTGGGCAACTTCGGCCACCACGTGCACGGTCGCCCCCGATCGCCCGCAGGCCGCCAGCAGGCTCAACAGCACGCCTAGTGGCAGGCTGGCGTAGCAGGCCAGTTTCAGCAAACGAGCCAGAAATCGTTCGATCCGCGGCGTCGGTGTTTCTCGACGGTACAGCAGCTTGTACAGCACATTGCGCCGCCAGCGGAATCGCCCATTGACTGAACTTTGCAACCAGCCGAAAGGATTCTGACGCAGGGAAAAATGGTGCCATGATCGGCACGAGAATCCCTGACGGTGCAACAACCGTTTCAGCGCCGCGCAGGGGAAGTGGAATAAATGACGTGGCAGATCCAGATGAAACCAGCGTTCCCCAAACACTTGTGATTGCAAACTGGAATAATTTGGAACGGCAATCACCAGGCGGCCGCCCGGCTTGAGGATTCTGCGGGCCTCCCGCAAAGTCTCGACCGGATCCGGCAGGTGTTCCAACACATGCCACAACACAACCAGATCAAAATGCCGATCGGGGTACCCGGCCTCGGCGAGCCTCGATGCGATGCGAATCCTCGCTCGAGGATCGATACCCGCGACCGCATCGCGACTGATCTCAACCCCATGTGTCTCACAGCCGGCAGCCAGCAATCCTGACAACAAGACACCACGCCCGCAGCCCATATCCAATACGCGGGCGCCGGGGCGCAATCCGCGGATCAACGAGCGTACGTGGCGGGAGGCGACCCAACGAACCAGAAACTCAACGACCGGTTCAAACTTCGCCTGAACCTCACCGTAGTATTGCTTGGGATAGAAGCTGCTGATTTCACGTCGATCGGGCAGAGGATGTAGGCTCCCCGTGCCGCACACCGTGCAGGTGACCACTCCGGAGTGCAGGCCTTCAATACGATACGTTCTCCGGGCACTGTCCGCTCCACAGGTCACGCAGGGATCGGTTAACACGATGCGATCGTCATCCCGCTGAACTTCCGGATGTTCGGGCAGCAGGGACCGCGACTGCGGTGCATGCAACGCTTGGATGAGCTTCGCAACGTCCAATCCACCTGCGGGCTGTTGCCTCGATGTCTCGAAGCTTGGGGGATCGCTTCCGGGCCGCGGGGGGGTGCTGACTGTTGGCAGGGTGGGCATGGTGTCAACTGACCAAAAGAAGAGTCGGTGGCCCCTGCGGATTGATCGGGGATCCACGCGGAGCGTCCAGCAGTGTCCGTCGCACAAGAATAGGTCGCATCCTGCGGCCTACCGCTGAAGATCGGCTGATTTTCAGGGGCCAGGGCGTGTGGATTTGCCGGTTTTCACAGTCGTGCGGTTCGTCAGCGTCGCGTGCCGAAAGATGGGACCCGCCGCGAGCCACGACGATCCCACGCCGGCCACCCGGTTCCCGCGCAGTCCGAGAGCGCGTCGCCGCGATGGAGTCACCGCGGTGAGCGTTTCCCACGGGTCCGATGATCGACGACCGCGGTGGCCGTCACGGGACGTCAGACGTGTGACCGCCCTGGAGCACCACCGGACGTTTCACCCAAGATGTCGTTCAGCAGGTCGTCCAATCGCGCACACTGGTCGCTGCCGTGGTGGACTTCCCATTCGGACAGCCACAATTGGGCCTGTGGATAACCCAAATCGTGATACCCGACTTGCCGCGCTCGCCGCTCCCAATCACGCAACTGGCGTAACTGCCGGACGGTGACTGTAGCGGCCAAGGCCTGTCGAACCCGATCCTCGGGAATTCCAGTCTCACCCGCGCGACGTCGCAACGCGTGCCGATACGCATCGTCACCCAACAACCGCTCAGAGGTCATCAGCAGGAACCGCGCCAGATCAAATCTGCGGAGTGTGTCGAGATGTTGATACAGAACGTCGAGAACAGCCTGTTGGTCGGCCGCCGTCTGGAGCATGGCAGGTTGCCCCCATTCCTTCAGTTTCTGCCGTTCGCTGGATTCCCACTGCTCGGCCAATTGCCGTTGCAGAGTTTCCAGGCACCAAGTCCCAGGCCCCGTGGTCCAGAATGGCCAGTCGACTTCCCCACACTGCAGGGGATTGTGAGTCAATTCGGTCGGAAAATGCAACAATGCCAATGCGTTGTGGCCCATAACCGGCCAACGCTGCAAGAGGGCTTGAATCGGTGTGTCGCGAACCCGCTCGTAGGCAAACAATTGAAACAATGCGTCTCCGACAACCGGTCGTGACGTTGCGTGTTCCAAGTGAACCGCAGCATCGTGCCGATCGTCGGCGGTCAGCCACAACAGAAAGTCCAGGGTGCATGAAGTGAACTCGAGTTGCAAATGTTCGATGGGATATCGATCCCAAACTCGGCCCGACATGATTTGCCGTTGATGCAGGCCGCGCATGGGACGCCAACCGGAACGGACAATCCGTTCAACTGTCCCCTGGGACAACGTACGTTTCAGTAGCGCGGAGCCCGCGGCAGTCAACGCGGCGGGACGTGGACGTCGGCCACTGATCAACTCCAGCGTCTGCGACAACGGAATCCGACCTAACAATCCTTGAGCGATCCGCACCAAACAGGCGTCAAATGCAACCAGATGAGATGAACTCATGGGTCGGATCCGAGCGGACAAAAACGGGACGTCACTTACCGGGGCGCGGCCTGAGACGCGTAGGGAACTGCTGTCCGGTTGGGCAGCATCTCATGCTTCTCCCGGCATTCTCGACCACGAGTGCAGTGCGACAGGGACGCACCAGGCCGTGATACCGCGTGTTACGTGGAACCTGAACGGAGCGCATGCGCAATCGACGGCATCAAACAAGTCGACCAACGATTGAAGCGCCTGCCACGGCCGATCCAGCGACAGGGAGTCTAACGCCGATCCCCGTGTGAATACAGTCGGGGGTGCGCAGCGGAAGACCTGATTTTGTACCGCCGGGTGCGAAGTCCACATTGCGTCCCAGCGATCCGCAACGCATAATGCAGTTAGGTGCAGCGTTGATTGCCTGGTATCGTCGATGCGTGGCCGGCAACACGTGCCTGGGATTCCCAGACCAGGCCCTGGGCCACCGGACGCCGGCAATTCCCAATAATTGAACACGTTCGTCGAAGATCAGCCGCCCGAGGCTAGGCACCAGGAAGGCGTATTCCGTCTGGTCAAATGCATCGTGTCGTGCCAGATTTCAGAGTTCAACATCAGGACATGCCCATGCGATTGACGTTTGGCGGACACGAGTTTTCGCTGTCCCTGTGCGGCCTATTGGTGTGCAGCCTTTTGATCTGCGGCTGTGGAGGCGGATCGCCGCAGGACCCGGATCAATCGCAACAGACAGCACAGGTTGACGGAAAATCCGCAGCGCCTGATGCCTCGGCGGCCGGCAAGATCCGCACCGACACAGACGGCCGCAAATGGTATGATTCCGTACCTCTGGATGTCTGGTACAAGGACCCACTCCGAGAATACAACACTCCCAATCCCACGCCCGGCAATGGTCCACCCGCGAACCCCGATCCACAGACACCGGTGCCCTCGCCGAACAAGCCGAGCCAGCAGGAAAAGGTCGCCCCCATAGCGGACTGGAAGACCGTCATTCCCAAAGAGGTCCTGGAATCGGAAGTCAAGAGAATCCGCAATAAACTCAATCAGTCGCTGACCACGGTCAGCAGTTACAACCTGTCGTACCTGCAACTCCCGAGCGACATCGCAATGCTGGGCGCTCTGGCAAATATCGCCATCGATCATCCGGATCCCGTGAACTGGCAGGCCAACGCCAAACACGTCCGCGCCATGGCCGCGGAAATGGTCGCGGAGCCCCTGATGCGCGGTGCCAAATCACAGAAAAAACTCCGCAGCCTGTTCGAACCGATTGTCGACATCCTCAGTGGAAGTCCGCCGGGTAACTTGCCGGAGGCTGAAGATGGAGTTGATTTCGGTACGACAGTCGATTTCGGGATGTTGATGAAGCGAGCCGAGAGAAGTGCGAATTGGTTAAAAACCAACAACGGCACAGAAGCGGCGTTTAAGTCCAACAAGGACGAGATCGTGCAGGAGGCGATTGTCCTGGCAACGATCGCGAAAGTGATCGCCCATGACGACTACGGCTATGCCGATGATCAGGAATACCTGGGCCACTCGGTGCCAATGCTGGAATCCGGATTGAAGATGGCCACTGCCGTCAAGCAAGAGAGTTTCGACAATTTCGACGCGGGTCTGAGCCGTGTTCTGCAATCCTGCACCGAATGTCATACAAACTACCGGAACAACTGAATTGTACGCATGAGAATTCGGCGAGCGACCAACACCGGCGCGTGGGCGATGGCCGATGCCAGTGCGAACGACACCATAGAAAGTGATCCACACCTCATGAAATCTGTGATGAATCTGTTGTCGGCGATCGCACTGGTATTGACTTGTCTGGCAGCGACGCCTGCCTGGTGTGACGTCATCGAGCTCAAAGGCGGTTCCAAGATTGAGGGTGAGGTGCTCAAGACGACAAGTGACGCGGTATGGATCGACATTGGAGTCGATGTCATTCGTGTTCCCATCGCCCGCATCGCGCGGCGCGTAGAAGCGCAGCGTCCAGTCGAGGTCAAGACCGACGACAACAAGGTCTACCTCAGCGGTTCGCTGCCGAAACGCACGGTTGAAGAACTGTCTGAGTTGTATGGATCGGGTGTCGTCTTGGTACAAACCCCCAGCGGACTGGGGTCGGGGTTCATCATTAACGACAGCGGCTATTGCGTGACCAATTACCATGTTGTCGAGCGTGAGACGCGGATCGCGGTTACCCTGTTCTACAAATCGAAAGGCATGGACTTCACTCGCCGTCGCATCGACAAAGTCAAAATCCTGGCCCTCAATCCCTTCCTGGATTTGGCATTGCTGCAGATCCCCGTTCCCAAAGGCCTGAAATTGCAGCCGGTTTATCTGGCCGACGACTCCGGATACAAAGAAGGAGACATGGTGTTCGCCATCGGCAATCCCCTTGGCCTGGAACGCTCTATCTCACAAGGCATCGTCAGCACGCGCAATCGCAACTTCGGAGGCTTGGTCTACATTCAGACCACTGCCCAGATCAATCCCGGAAACAGTGGGGGCCCGCTATTCAATAGTCGCGGCGAGGTGGTCGGAGTGACCAATATGAAACTGCTGCGTGGTGAAGGTCTGGGTTTTGCGATTCCGGTTTCGTACTTGAAGCATTTCCTGAACAACCGCGACGCGTTCATATTTGACAAGACCAATCCCAATTCCGGCTATCGTTATTTGGACGCGCCGCGCAGAAAACGATTCTCACCACCTCCCGAATAACAGATCCGGATGGCGCGAGTGGCAGCAGACGGGCCGGGGCATGTGACATGAGCGGCATTGTCGGGCACCTGATGTACGCCATTCTGGGCGCACGTGCCGCTGAAGCGCAGTCCCTGGTTGTGACCCCGGTCATCCAGCGACACTTTGCCAGCTATCTGGCCGGTGCCTACCTGGGCTGCGACATCCAGACTCTGCCAGCCGCCCGCTGTGTGCAAAGCGGCGAAGAAGTGGGATATGGTTCTCAGATTCCCAAACAGAGTCCGGTCACCGGCGGGCCGGTGCGTCCCTGGACACTGACATACAACGATGATCAATATCGTCCTGCGGACATCCACCGGATATTCTACGGACGGTCGCATGCGATTTTTGGCTGGAACAAGAGCGACGCCAAACACGTGGTTCCCTGGGACCATTTGCCGGATTATATCGCCAACGTCATCGGTGACGTGATCGAACTCTTCGGTCCCGGTGAACGCCGACTGGCCTATGTACTCGGATGGTCCACGCACGTTGTGGGCGACACACTGATCAAATCGGTTCAACCCGGCATCGATTTGCATTTGCTGAACGGAAAATACACTCCGCAAAACCGTCCCATCCAGGATCTGGTCACGTTCCACGAAATCGGCAAGCGCGAGCTGGGTTTGAATTGGCGAAATTACCTGGCGGACCTGGTTGATACGCCCGTGGAACCGGCGCAGTGCCACTACATGCGGGTCGCTCCGGCCCGCGGTCGATTGGCCCGCGACTTTCCCAATGCCTGGGCTCCGGAGTTACAGGGGCTGTTGCTGGCCGTCATGGCCGAAAACCGCAGATATCAGAGAATCCGCAATGCCAGGCTGCTGAAACAACTCGCGTTGCAGCGTGTCGGCCGCGACTGGCAATGCTCGGAAGAACTGAGCCGCCGGACCGGCGGACTGTCCTACAACGAGATGGTGGCTCTGGCCGAGCGAGCGGGTTTCCGTCATGCATTATGGCAAATGGGAGAAGCCATTCAGCGGTTGTGGCAACAAGTCATCGACCGCCAACCTCTGCTGAGCGACTGGCCCACATCCGCCGGTCCATCCTGGAATGAACTCAGCAGAAAATGGCGCAAACCCACCCCATGAAAACGCCTCCGATCTCCGCACGATCCGCGACACGCGTGGTGGCCGTCGCCGGCGTCAGCGCTGTCACGAGTCTGCAAATCGCGTTCCCACAAATACCTCAGCTCAACGTCCTGAGTATTCCTGCCTTGATCGCCATCGCCTGCTGCTTTCCGGCCGGAGTTTGTGTGGTCCTGGCACTCGCCGTCGCTTGTGTACCTCTAGTCGCCAACATCGGAACAGCCGCGCAGCCCTGGAACACGATTCTGGCCTCCGCTACGTCACGATTCCTGTGGTCTGTCTCGCTGATGTGTGCCTGTCTGTGTGCCCGGCACTGGCGGCGGCGTTACACCGAGTCGATGGCGACCGATGAATTGACGGGACTCGCCAACCGCCGAGCATTCCTGGCCAGACTGCAGGAGGAGACTTCACGCAGCCAGCGCACCGGTTCTCCCCTGACGCTGCTGTTTGTCGACTGCGACGACTTCAAACACATCAACGACAGCCAAGGGCATCTGGCTGGAGATGCTGTGTTGCGCGGCGTGGCGGAGTCATTGAGCCAGGGGGTTCGCCAGTACGACACAGTCGCACGCTTCGCCGGTGACGAGTTCATTATCTTGTGCCCCCACACAAATCATGCAGCGGCCGAAAACGTCGCCTCGCGGCTGATGGAACTGCTGCGCATGCGGATGGACAGTGGTTCTTACAGAATCACATTCAGCATGGGAGTCGCGACATTTGAAGATCTGAATCGTTCGCCAGAAGACATGATCGCTGCGGTAGATCAGGCCATGTACCAGGTCAAGCGGGGTTCGAAGAATGCCGTGAGCTTTATGCGAGACAATCCGAGTGTTTAAATAGAAGCTTGGTTTGCAAGAGTTCCGTAACGCGTTCCCACATCACAGACATTTTCGGGCCGAGACCGGCTGTCGACCGAACCTGTCCTAGGCCCATCGCGGCTTGTGTCTGGCGGTGCGGATCGTGAAGACGTCACCATTATAAGAGGAGAAGCGAACATGCGTTGCACAGCGTGTTGCTGGTTATCACTGGCTACAGTGGCTCTGGTGCCGTCCGCCGCGCACGGCGATGAACCGGGTACGGCATCCTTTCGAGCAACGCAACAATCGGCCCTGGTCGCGGTTGACGGCCTCAGCGATACGCTGAAGAGAGTCAATCGCCAGATTTGGCAATTTGCCGAAGTTGGTTTGCAAGAAACGCGATCGGCGGCACTGTTGAGCGGTCAATTGGAATCCGCGGGATTCACAGTCCGTCGTGGCATTGCCGGCATGCCGACCGCATTCATGGCCAGTTATGGATCGGGCAAACCGATCATTGGCCTGCTGGCAGAATACGACGCTCTGCCTGGAATGTCACAGTCTGTCGCGCCCATCCGCAAGCCCGTCGCGTCCCAAGCCCCCGGACATGCATGTGGACACAGTGGGCTGGGGTCCGGCTCACTGGGAGCAGCCCTGGCCGTCAAGGCCGCCATGGACCAGCACAAGCTGTCCGGCACGATCCGGCTATACGGTACACCGGCGGAAGAGACCGTGATTGGCAAGGTGTACATGCTGTTGGCTGGTGAGTTTCGGGACCTGGACGTGTGCCTGCACTGGCATCCTTCGTCGCGGAACGAAGCCTGGTCAGGCAGTTCCAAAGCGCTGGTTTCGGTCAAATTTCACTTTGCAGGGACGGCCGCCCATGCCGCCGGCAGTCCACACAGCGGTCGCAGCGCCCTGGACGCCGTGGAGTTGATGAATGTGGGTGTGAATTACATGCGGGAACACGTCAAAGAAGACGCGCGACTTCACTATGTGATCACCAATGGCGGAGGTGCTCCGAATGTCGTGCCGGCCACCGCCACGGTCTGGTATTTCGTTCGCGCCGACAGCCATCACGACGTCGAGCAGTACTATGACTGGATCCAAGATATTGCCAAAGGGGCGGCGTTGATGACCCGCACTCGACTGACGGTCCAGGTGGATACAGACTGCCACGAATTGATTCCCAATACACCGCTGTCTGAACTGCTGCACAAGAATCTGCACCAGGTGGGCCCGCCTTCCCACACCGACTCGGAACAGGCATTCGCCCGGCGGCTGCAACAGCCGTTGATCGAACAATTCGGCAGCAAATTTCCGGTCGCGATTGATGCCTCGATCCACTCGCTCGCTCAATCTTCAAATCCCAGTAAGGGATCGACCGACGTGGGAGACATCAGTTGGTACGTACCCACCGCCGGCATTCGCACGACCTGCCTGATCGCCCAGAGTCCTGGTCACAGTTGGCAAAACGTGTCTTGCATCGGATCGTCGATTGGTGAAAAAGGGATCGTTTATGCCGCGCGTGTGCTCGCCGTCAGCATGCTGGATCTGCTGGAACAACCGGCCACAATCGAAGCGGCTCGGCTGGATTGGAAGCGCAGAATGAAAGACCGCAGCTACAGCACGCTGATTCCCAAAGGTCAATCAGCGCCCGTTCAAATTCGCTAGAACACCGGATTGATGAACGAAACTACGATCAGCCGACTCAAGTGCGGCAGTATCATCGCCGCCGTTTCCGTCGCCTTGTCGATGTTGTTCTGGTGGACGTTGTGGGCCGGAGGTGGATTGGTCGGTGGCGATGTCTACTCGTACTACCTGCCGCAAAAGCAGTTCTATGCCGATCGTCTGGCGGCCGGTGAGATCCCGCTCTGGAACAACCTGACTGGACTGGGTTATCCACTCGTCGGTGAAAGTCAGACCGGAGTGTTCTATCCCCTGAACTTGGTTCTGTACTCCAAATTCGGCGTCAACACCGCGTACAACATCAGTCACATCCTGCACTACGTGCTGGCCTTTGTGTTTACCTGGTTGATGGCGCGGCGCTATGGTGTGACCCGCATCGGTTCCGCGTTCGCGGCCGCAATCTACGTGTACAGCTGGTTTCCCAGCCGGACGTGCTGGGAATGGGCCATCATCGGCGGAAGCTACTTGCCGTTGGCGGTGTATTGTGTCGAGTCCTATTTTCAGACACACCGCCAACGCTACCTGATTCTGCTCAGCGCAACGATCGCCCTGCAGTGCCTGGCCGGTCACTTCAACCTGTGCTTCATCACTCTGCTGTTCACAACGGGACTCTCACTGCTGCGCCCCGTCTGGGGAACCCACCAGCATGCGACATCCTCTGGCGGTCTGCGACCGGCGTGCGTCGTCGTGTTGTTCTTGTTGCTCGGTCTGGGATTCGCCTCGGTCCAACTGGTACCGAGTCTCGAACTGAAGAGCTTGAGTCAACGGCAAACTGCCGGCCAACACCACAACCTGCTGTTCGGGTTTCTGCCGCCGCAATACTGGTCTCAACTCACCGGTTGGTACTGGGATGAACACGACGGTCCTCGGCTATGGTGCGCGCTGACTACACAACGTGACGCGTTGCTGGCAGGACGCGCCGCGCCGACCAACCAGATCGAAGCGCAATTGTACTGCGGAGTAGCGCCGCTCTTGCTGGCACTGGCGGCCGGTTGGCATGGCTTGTTATCCCGCAATCGGCTGCTGATGTTCTGGTCGGGTACCGCCGGAGTCGCCCTGCTGTACACCGGAGGTCTATTTGTCGACGGGTTGGCTTGGCTGCCGGGATTCAGTTACTTCCAGGGACCCGGGAGGTTTGGCATCCTGGTGGCACTCGCCGTGGGTGTGCTGACAGGAACCACCTGGGACCGTCTGGCAGCTGGCCGCTCCCGCAACACGACGCTCTGGGTTGACGTGGCCCTGTACTGCGGACTGATTCACGCCGTCTGGCTGATTCTCGATACACTCGACACCGTCGCCGTCGCCGGAATCCCGAATCCGTTGCGACTGGGTCCGCTGTCGTTGAACGAAACAGTGTTAGTTGTCGCGACCATGGTCGTGCTGGTGTGTCTGGTGCCCGCCACGGCATGGGCCTGGACGGATCGCACACGGAAGGTTCCCAGCGGACTGGGCACCTGGAGTCTGTCTGCCCGCTGCGCGGCATTGGTCCTGGTCTTGATCCTGGATCTGTGGCCGATCAGCCGACTGGTCACCTACAGTCCCATGGTCGCACAGCCTCCGATTGTCGATCTGCCGCACAGTCCGCTGCGGCAGGCATTTCAGGACTTCCCGCAGCCCGTGCGTTGCTACGGACCGGGTGGCAACTTCTTGAATGTATTCGGCGTCTCGTCGCTACCCGTCTATCTCACATTTGGTCCGGCCTCCTACACAGATCCTCGATACGCAGCTCCAATCGACGCTGCGGGCCAGCCTGGAGAGTTCAACGAACAACGGCGGCGGTGGCTGGCCCAAATGGGAGCGACGCATGTGCTCACCGAAACCCCAAATCCGGACCGGGAACACATGGAACTTGTCTGGCAAGGCATCGATCCCGTCTTCAACCGGGCCATGAACCGAGGGGTCCAATCGTTATACCTGTATCGCCTGCGACACACCCTGGGCCGCGTCGCCTGGTTCGTCGACTCCGACCAACCGCAGGAGCCGCATCCGCTGACCGCCGAATTTGTCGAGTTCCGCGCGAATCAACAGAGTATACAGCTGGAATTGCCGTCAGCTGCACAGGCCGTATTCACCGAACTCGCATACCCCGGCTGGCAAGTGACCGTCGATCAGCGTCCCACCGAGCACACGCCGAATGGCGTGTTCCGCAGCGTCGCCCTGTCAGCCGGCCACCACCGCGTCAACTGGAAGTACCGCCCGTCCAGCGTATACTGGGGCGCTGCCGCCAGTGGATTCTGCCTGTTGGCCCTTGGCTTGGGCTACGGCATCCGAAGCCGGCGTGGGCTGCGGCATCTTCAGCACAAGGACGGAACACAATGAAAGCGGCGCAGATCAACGAAACCGGTCCAGCCAACGTGCTTCAGATTGGCGAATTCGACGACCCCGTTCCCGGCCCCGCCCAGGTGCTGGTCCGAGTGGGAGCCGTTGCGGTGAACCCAATCGACACCTACATCCGTAGCGGAACCGTGGCCCTGCCACTGGAGTACCCGTATATCCCGGGCTGCGACCTGGCTGGAACCGTCGAAGCGTGCGGCAGCGACGTCGAGCGTTTCCAGGTGGGTGACCGGGTGTGGGGCAGCAACCAAGGGCTGTTCGGCCGGCAGGGGAGCTTCGCCGAGAAAGCGGCGGTGGACCAGGACTGGCTCTATCACACTCCCGATGCACTGACGGATGTGGATGCGGCCGCCGGAGCGTTGGTCGGAATCACAGCACATCTCGGACTGTTCTTACACGCAAATCTGCAGCCCGCGGAAATTGTATTCGTCAACGGTGGCAGTGGCGGAGTCGGCTCGTCGGTAATCCAACTGGCGAAATCCACGTCCGCTGTCGTGATCACCACCGCCGGAAGCGAGCCGAATCGTGAGTATTGCCGACAGATTGGAGCCGACTTGGTTCTCGACTACCGCTCCGCCGCATTGGAAGACACGCTGCGACAATTCACCGAACCGCGCGGCGGCGTCAATGTCTGGTTTGAAACACAACGCCAACCGACTCTGGATCGCAGTGTGGCCCATATGGCTCAGCGTGGCCGCCTGGTGCTGATGGCCGGACGCGATGCCCGTCCGGAATTTCCGGTGGGACCATTCTATGTCAAAGATCTCCGCGCGGTCGGGTTTGCCATGTTCAATGCATCAGCGGACGAGCAGCGTGCGGCGGCCGATGCAATCAACCGCCTGGCTGCGGACGGACTCTGGAAGCCCAAGATCGGCGCGGTCATGCCTTTGTCTGAAGTCGCCGCGGCCCATCAACTGCAAGAGGACAACACGCTGGGTCAGCAGGGGACGCTGGCCGGAAAAATCGTCCTGGAACCTTGAAAGCTCACCCCGCATCCGGCCGAGTCTCCGGCTGTGAAGCATCTGAGGCCTGGGCCTCCTTGGGCTCCGGCGCGAATGCCTGAACAAACAGCATGATGGTCCCCGTGACCAGGAACACGTCGGCGAAGTTGAAAATCGGCCAGGTCCAGCGCTCAAATTCGAATTGCAGCAAACTCCAACGGTCAAAAGTGAACGCCAGAAAGTCGCGGACCGCGTACCAGGATTCTCCGGTCCGCGGATCAATGCAGCCGTGCCACCCCAAACGGTCGTAGAGGTTGCCCAGGGTGCCAGCCATGATCAAGGCCAGAGCGATTGTCAGCCACAGACTGCAGGCCGCCCCTTTGGCAAACAGCCAATACAGAATGCCCGCAATCGCCACCAGACTCAGGGCCGCGAACAGCCAGGCGTAGCCTTGGCCCAGGCCCCACAAGGCCCCTTCGTTCATACTGGTGTAGAACCGCAGAGTGACCCATCCACCGAAGAACTCACGAGCCCACGCGCTTTGGCCCGCCGGGTAACCCAAATCGTGAAACGCACTGGACTTGGAATACAGATCCCAAGCCAATCCGCCGCCAGCCAACACGGCGAATGTCCCATACCGGCTTCTCGGCACGGACGTCACAGCATCAGTTCTTCGCGTTTCCGTTCGCATTCGATGCAGTTGCGTGCGTAAGGGATGGCCCGCAATCGGGTCTTGGTGATTCTCGACCTGGATTTGGGGCGTCCTTCCTCAACACACGTTTCGCAGGCGCCGTAGGTTCCAGCGTCGATCCGCCCCAGAGCCGCCCCGATTTCCGACAGGACTTCCTGGTCATTTTCGACAAATCGTAATGAACAATCTTGCTCGAAGGCATCCGTCCCCAATTCGGCCAGATGCGTGGGGCTCTTGGAGTCACCCCCATCCCCGCCTGAGAGCGCTTCATTGGTCAGTTGTTGCACATCGCCACGGACTCGGGCCTGCACCGTCAGGAGCAAGTCCCGGTACTGCTGCAGTTCGACCTTCTTGAGCATCGCGCTATCCACTTGCGAGTTTTCGAATCTCCAAACGAGCAGATATTATGTGACCCACGATTCGGAGGGTCAAGCTGCCGGGAATCGAAACTGGCAATTGGCCCTTTTCAGCCGGTGAATTCGCACGCGGCAACGACGCCAACAACATCGTAACACGTTACAATAAAACATTTTACAACACACGGGTCACTCAATACTCCAGAACGGCTCCTGCGGGTGACCGCCGATGAGGCCTGCCGGGTCGCCGATTGCGGATCGCAGCCAGGGCGGCCGGTCCAGCCCGCGTGTGCCTCCGGATTCCGACGCTTGCATCACGGCTGTCGACCGCCGCCCCAACCACAGCCACCCAGGCTCAAGGGAACTTCCAGGGCATGTGCCCGCATCAGGGATTCGTCACTCAGGATGTCAGCCGCCGGTCCGTCAGCGCACACACGCCCGGAATCCAGGACAATCACGCGTCCGCAGAGGCTGGCCACCAGATCCAGGTCGTGCGTGGCCACGATGCGTGTCCCCTGAAATGCGGCGATGAGGTCCATGAGTTGCTGTCGCGACCGGGGATCGAGATTGGCAGACGGTTCGTCCAGGGCTAACACCTGGGGCCGACAGGCCAGGATCCCGGCCAGACAAACCCGTTTGCGTTCTCCGAAGCTGAGTTGCAGGACACTCCGTGGGGCCAGTTTTTCTAACCCGACGGCGCGTAAACTTTCCGCAACACGTTGATCCACCTCGGCAGACGAGAGATTCAGGTTCCGTGGCCCGAATGCCACATCCTCCCAGACGCTGGGACAAAACAACTGGTCGTCGGGATCCTGGAACATCAATCCCACCAATTGCCGAATGCGCGGCAAGTGAGCACGGGTGACATTGAGATCTGCGACGCGCACGCGGGCAGGCGAATCCTGGTCCTTCCGAGCGGGATTGGGCAACAATCCGTTGAGATGCTGCAACAGCGTCGATTTACCCGCACCACTGGGACCGACAATTCCCAGTGACTCACCACTGCGGACGGTCATCGACACAGAGTCCAGCGCTGGTACGCCCCCCGGATACCGATAACTGAGCCGGTTGACTTCCAGCAGCGGCAAATCCGTGTCGGTCAAGCTGTTTGGCTCAGAGGTTGGCATGACACACGTTTCTGGAAACCTCATCGAGCCGCTGACGTCGGCAAGCCGCCATGCTGGAAGCCTGAAATCGCCACGGCGGGCATTGAAAATCAGGTGGTTGTGCGGACCACAACACGGTTACCGACCACTTGAACCACTTCGATACTCGCACCGGACTCGATGAATGGGCCTTCGGAAACGACATCCAGATACCGTCCATCGATGACGGCCTTACCCGAGGGCCTCAACATGGATTGCGTGGTTCCTTTTTGCCCCAGGAGATCGGGATCCTGATCGAGGATACTGGCGGCCACTCCCGAGCCTCCCAATTCCGGTTTCAGTTGCGGTTCGAGAACTTCACCCGTTTTCGGCATTCCGGGTGGAGACAGGATCAGTTTGTTGAAAAACGGAATCGAAGGCAGGTACCGATTCAGCACGACTGTGATCACAACCACCGACGCCAACGACGCCCCCAATGTCCCCGCACTCCGGCCCAGATCAGTCATCCCTGCGTTCGATCCCATCGCAAAACTGGCGAATGACGTTCCAGCCATCACCAACGATGCCAGAACGAGCAGACCACCCGAGATACCGAACACGCCGAAACCGGGCACGACAAATACTTCCAGACCAATACAAGCCAGTCCAATCACGAACAACACGACCTCCAGCCATCCGGCGGTACCACCGAGAAAACGGCTCCAGAAGAACAGCGCAAAGCACAGGACGGAGAGGATACCCATCAAACCGCTGGGAAAATGGAGCTCCAGGTAAATCAGAACCACTCCCAGCATAATCAACAGGAACATGGCCGCGCGCGTATTCAGGACGAAGATCAGGTCATCCAGCCAAGTGGCCTCGACCGCCCGCAACGTCTGCTGAGCGGGAATGCCCAGACGCTCTTTCAGTTCTTCCAGATCATGGACCGGCGGCTGAGTCAGCCCCAATTCGCTGGCCCGCAACCCATCGACCGTCAGCACGTTGTCCAGCCGGGATTCGGGTACGATATGGCCTTGGACCCAGGCAATTTCCGACGCCTGAATCTCCTCATCGGTCATGTAAGCGATCTGGCCTGTTTGAGGATCGGTAGCCGAGTACACAACCAGATCCTTATCACACATGGCCTGCAGGAGGCCGGACGAACGTCCCTTGAGTCGCGCCAGAGCGGCCATTGTCACGCGGAGTTTGCTGAGCAGTTTTTCGGGAACGCGATTGAAAACCTGGCCTTCACCGATCTCAATCGGCTCGGCGTCACCAATCTGAGCGTTGGGATGCATGTAGATTTCGTCGCAGCCCAAAGCGATGATCGCGGCGCCGCTGATGGCCTTGTCCGGAACATAGGCCACGGTGCGCACTTTCTCGCTATCCAGCTCGGCAATGGCAAATGCCAGGAGTTCGCTTTCAACGAGCCTGCCTCCGAAGGAATCAATCTCGAAGATGATGAGATTTGCCCCTTCCGCCATGGCGCGCTCGATCTGTCGCTCCAAAAAAGCCTCCAACAGCGGATCGATCATTCCGCTGACTTTGATCATCCTGACTTTCAGATCGGCTTCCTGCGGTAGCTCGTTGCGCAGGGCCAGCCGAGGCAACCCGTACAATTCGGCAACTTCACCGCGTGTCTGGCGAACTTGGACCGCCAGAATCCCGAGCTGGCTGGCCTCGCTTGCGGAAAACACCCCCACAATCCCTTGTTCCTTAATTGTCTCCGAATGAATGTCGGCACCGCTGTCGGCCAACCGCTGCCACTCACCCACCGTCACAATCCTCGTTTCCTTGACGCCATCCTGGGACACGATTTCAACCTTGATAATCCGCTGATCCTTGTCGAGCATGGCCATGGCCAGTGCGGTATTGACCAGTCGGTTATGGCGTTTCTTGACCAGGCCCATCACGGACTCACGTTGATCGGGTGCCAGCGGCTGGCCCCGACCGATGTCTCCCAGTGCGGCGTCTTCCTGCATGACGATTTCGTTACAGGCCAGAGCCAGGATCGCGTTGTTTCCCGTGACGTGGCCAGTGACCCAGGCCACAGTCCGCACGCGTGACACTTCGGACGATGTCAGAAAATAGGCCAGGTCACGCACCTGTCCAAACTTGCTGGATCCCGCACGGATCTCCAGAACCAGCAGCGCCGGCCGATCTTCGCGTTCAGCCTGAATCTGTAGCTCCAGCGCCGCGCTCTTGATGCGGCCATAGATCACGTCGTCCACAGCCCCCGACACGATCAGGAATTTCGCGATCGGAACGGGAGCGGAGGCGGCTTTGTCGTTGAGGGCCGGAGTCTCATCAGCCATCAGTGAGTGGATTGCGGGACCGAGCAGCAAACTCAGCGTCACAATCTGGCAGTACACTCTGCGACCGGTGTGAGGGCCAAGAGTCAGCATGTCTTCCATCCCCTTCATGCGAGCTTGATCACAGCACCACACGCTTTGATTCTAGCGGCACAGCACGGGCAGGTCATGTCAAAATGGTGCCATTGGATGTCAATTTGAATCACCTCAACAAAACGGCCCCAGGGGAAACTGTCCCCCCGAAGCGAGCGGCCCGCGTTCTCTTACGAAGCCGGTGAATCCTCGGATCACCGCATATTGACAGGATCCACATCCACGACAAAATCCACCCCGCGCGATGTGGTCAAATCGGCCCTTACGGCTTGCCACAACTGATGAATGCTGTCCAGATCCACCGCGGATAGCTGTAAGTGATACCGATAGTGTTGTTTGAGTTTGGCCACCGGAGCCGGCGCGGGGCCCAGAATCCGCACGTCCAATTCGGTCACCGGCTGCTGTCGACGTAACACATCGGCGAAATGGCGGGCATCATGACGGACCGTATCCTCATCCGCGCCGCGCAAGATCACGCGCATCCAGTGAGAGTAGGGAGGGGCCCCCATTTCGCGGCGATTCTCCAATTCGACCTCGGCAAAGGACAGATAGTCGTGTTCGGCCGCCTTGACGATGGCTGGTTCGCCGGGTGAGGTGGACTGCACATACACCCGCCCGCCGCGAACGCTGCGTCCGGTGCGTCCCGCCACCTGAGCCAGAAGCTGAAACGTACGTTCCGAGGCCCGCAGATCGGGCTGGTGTAACATCGTGTCGGCGTTGATGACGCCCACGAGCGTCACGTTGGGGAAATCGAGTCCTTTAGCGATCATTTGCGTCCCCAGCAATATGTGCACCTCTCCCTGCCGAAATGCCTCAAGCGCCGCGTCGTGGCTTCCGGGTTTCCGCATCGTGTCGCTGTCCATGCGTAAACACGTGTATCCCGGAAATCTTGCGGCCACTTCTTGTTCCAGTTTTTGCGTACCGATGCCGAAGTAACGCACGGCCGCTGATCCACATGAGGGGCATGCGGTTGGAGGTTGGGTCTCGTATTCGCAAAAGTGGCACAAGGCCAGATTGCGGTCCTTATGCCAGGTCAACGTCACATCACACCTGGGACATTGCACGGCCGTGCCGCATGCTTGACACCAGACGGTGGTCGAAAAGCCACGCAGGTTCAGGAACAGCAGGACTTGACCATCGTCTTCCAGAGCATTCCGCATCGCGGTTTGCAGCACCCGCCCCAGCGCCGCTCCTTTGCTGATGTGCGGATCATGTCGCACATCAACCACAACCACCGG
>Ga0315336_1001064_pt1 | contig 59615 bp, 50 predicted proteins | sample ASW5metaG_FD_204512 | JGI IMG/M metagenome (GOLD analysis project Ga0315336, IMG submission 204512) | Ammonia-oxidizing marine archaeal communities from Monterey Bay, California, United States - ASW #5 | ecosystem: Environmental > Aquatic > Marine > Intertidal zone | place: USA: California...
CAAACGGACAACACCCTAGCGATCGTCACCGGTGGCCGATGTGGGGTCATCGTCCATGGCCGCCGCCGCGCCTTCGATCGCCTGTTTTCGCCGGCGGGTCGGGCTGCGCCGCCTGGGCGCACCCTCGTCGGCGACCCGCACCGTAACTTCGCGGTGAGCGAATTTGATGCCCTCCTTGGCGAACAGCTCCTGGATTGCCGCATAGACCGCTTTGCGGGTCACGAACTGATCGCCCGGCTTGGTCATGAACTTGACCCGGAGGATCATGGCGCTGTCCTCCATTGCCAGCACGCCCTGGGATTTCAGCGGCATGAGGAACTTGTCACCGATCTCCGGATATTCGAGCAGTTCCTGGCCGAGCTGCTTGATCAGTTTGCGCACCTTGTCGACATCGGTGTCGTAGGTGACGCGCAGCTTCAGCTTCATCATCACCCAGTCGCGCGAGAAGTTCGTCAGATACTTGATCTCGCCGAAGGGCACGGTGTGGAGCGGACCGTTGTGGTGGCGGACCTGCATGGAGCGCACCGAGATGCGCTCGACCGTGCCTTTGACGTCGCCGATATCGATGTATTCGCCCTTGCGGAAAGCGTCGTCGACCAGGAAGAAGGCGCCTGAAAATATATCGCGGATCAGCGTCTGGGCGCCGAAGCCGATGGCCAGGCCGATGACGCCGGCGCCGGCGAAGAGGGGTGCGATGTCGATACCGAGTTCCGACAGCCCGATCATCACCGCAATCACCACAATTGTTGCGAGGATGAAATTGCGAAACAGCGGCAGCAGCGTGGCGAGCCGCGAGACCCCGCCGGCGGCACCCTCCTCGCCGGGCTCGGGTTCATCGAAGCCGCCTTCGGCGTCGATCTTGCGCTGGATCCAGATGCGCGCCGATTGCAGCGCGATATAGCCCATGAAGAGCACGAAAATCACGTCCCACAGCCGGACGAACAGGCTGTCCTTGTTGGCCACATCGACGCCCCAAACCAACATCAACCCGCTGACGACCAAGATGAAAAGCAATAGGTAAAGCGACTGCTTGGCGAGGTCCTCGAAACTGCGAACGCCGCTGAACCAGCCGCGCGGCGGCTCGCCCTTATCCTCCGAGATGGCACCTTCCGAGATGACGCCCTGCGAGATGACGCCCTGCGAGATGACGCCGGGGGAGATCGCATCGCCGGCCTGCGGTTCGTCGTTGCCGCTTGCTTGCGCCTCGACAGCCGCCGCTGTCTCGTGGTCCTTACGATGCGGCGCTCCCTTGCGTCGGTAGAAGATCCAGTCGAGGAGAACGACGCCGAGGCTGTAGATGGTCAGCGTGGCCAGGAGGATCCAAAGCATTCCCATGGTCGGGGCGAGCGCTTGCGGCCGCTCCAAAAGGATCCGCGCCGAGGTCGCGAACCAGGCGACCACGAGGTAAAGCCCCAGCAGAACGTGCCAGTTGGCGCCCAGGAAGCCGCGCATTCTGTGCCTCCTGCCCACCGACGCGTTGGTCCCGGAGATTAAAGTCGCCACGATCTGCCTGATTGCGGACAGCGCGACCAGATTGAATACCAGGGTGAAGAAAAAGAGCACGAGCTGGGCAACGATGACCGCTCGTCGATCAGCCACAAGCAAGTCGAGCCATAAGATGAACGGGACAATAGTCCCGGTCACGATCGCTCCCGCCGCCAGCCAGCGGAACAAATGTTGGGCGTCTGCATCGGTGAGTGGTGGCAGGCGATACATCGCCAGGTTCGGCGAAATCCACACGCGCCAAAATTCGATCACCGCACGGACTATCACGACGGCGAACACCAGGATCAGCACGGTCGCCTCGGTGGATTTGTGCTCCTCCAGGACTGCCGCTGCGACGCCGATGGTGATCAGGCCGAACAGTGCAAAGCCGATCAGACGGCCGAAAAATCGGGCGAGCAGGAAGGACATCTTGGACGACATATGCGGCGTCCCGGCCGGCCAGATGGCGCGAAGCTTTGATTTGAGCCAAGCGCCGTAGAAGCGCTCCGCAATGGCCGCGACGATCATGAGGCCGATCACAATCAGTACCACGACGCCGAAGTGTCCGACCGTGCCGTCGGGGCTCACCTTTCTTAGCCCGGCCCAGATGCGGCCCGGAGCGCCAGGCGCCTCGGCCAGCAACTTCCTGAACTCCACGCGCAATTGCGCGACAGCAAGGCGCGCGGCATCGACGGCGCTCGTTTTCGGCGTGGCTTTCGTCGCGCCCTTCGGCGCCACCACGATGATCTGCACGCCCTTTTTGCGGGCCTGCTCGATCAGGGCCTCCAACTCCGTCTTGGTCAGGCTCGTGGCGGCGGGTTTTGCCTGCTCGGCGGTTGCAGCGCCGGGCGCGGCAAGCAGGGTCGCGCCAGCGAGCAAGACAATGCCGACAAGCGCGGCAAATACGCGGTGTATCGTCATTTCCGCCCCCCGTTGATTTCGCACATCCGGCATCGAGACCGGGCCGCGTCCTTATTGGATGACGCGGTCAGGCGGCCGGTTGCAGTGATTGTAGTCCCCAATGCCGCGCGCGTGGATTGACCACCACTCCCCTGGGGCCGGGCGAGCCTGGCCAGGTCGCCTCTTACGCTGCGTGGCTCGATGCCGCGTTGGTGATAAGCGCGTAGATCGCCTCGGCATTGTCCGAGCCGCGCACTTTCTCGCAAACCTGTGGATCGCGCAGCAGCCGCGAGACCCGCGCCAGCGCCTTCAGGTGATCGGCGCCGGCGCCTTCCGGCGCCAGCAGAAGAAAGATCAAATCGACCGGCTGTTCGTCGATCGCGTCGAAATCGACCGCATGCTCCAGCCGCGCAAACAGACCATGCAGCTTTTTCAGCTCCGGCAATTTTCCGTGCGGAATGGCGATGCCGTTGCCGACGCCTGTAGTGCCCAGCCGCTCCCGCTCCAAAAGCACGTCGAAGATCGTCCGTTCGGTGAGGCCGCTCAGTCCGGCCGCCCGTTTGGCCAATTCCTGCAAGGCGTGTTTCTTACTGGTCACCTTCAGGCTTGGCACGATCGCTTGCAGGCCGATCAATTCGGTGATGTTCATAAATGCCTTTCTTCGCGTCCGGTCGGGGCCCCGGTTGCGGCTACTCGCGATTGCCGCGTGGATCGACCCAGCCGATGGTCCCGTCGGGACGGCGGTAGAGCATGTTCAGCCCGCCATGGGCGCTATTTCGGAACATCAGCGCCGGCGTATTTGCGAGATCGAGCCGCATGACGGCCTCGCCGACCGTCAGGCTCGATATCTCAGCTTCCATTTCCGCGACGACAACGGGTTCGTCGGAGGCGGGTTCGACGTCGTCCGAACCGCCGTCCTGACCCGGGCCGGCCAGAACGAAAGCCTGGGCGGCGATCGCCTCGTCTGTCCGCGCGGAACGGTGGTGGTCGCGTAGACGGCGTTTGTAACGCCGAAGCCGTTTGGCCATGTGATCGGTGGCGCCATCGAACGCGGCATAGGCGTCGCCTGCGGTCGCATGGGCCTGGATCTGGATGCCTTTTCCGACATGCACCGCGATCTCGGCGTGGAAATCGCCAGCATCGCGGGACAGCACCACAGTGCCGTCGAGCGCGTTGCCGAAGTATTTTTTGACCACATCGCCGAGCGAATCCGTTACGTGCTCCCGCAACGCGGCGCCGACGTCGATCTGCTTACCGGTGACCGAAAGCTGCATGCCATTCGTGATTGGGTGTCGAGACCGCCCCATCTAGCCCTCTCCGGCGCCGGCGACCTCATCAAGGCGCGGCACCCTAGTGAGTCGTCAAAATCGAGTCAAGACTACCAGAAAACGCATCCGGAGGCGCTATGCCTGGTTAACTAGGATCGTCAAAGCACCGCATTCTTGATCCGCCGGCGCTGGACGGATGATGGAATCTTCAGCGCATCGCGGTACTTGGCCACCGTGCGCCGGGCGATATCTATGCCTTCGGAGTTCAGCGCAGTCACGATGGCGTCGTCGGAAAGGATCTTGCCTGGCGCCTCGGCGTCGACCAGCGATTTTACCCGTTGGCGCACGGCTTCGGCGGATCGCGCATCCTCGCCGTCGGACGAGGCAATAGCGGCGGTGAAGAAGTATTTGAGCTCGAATATGCCGCGCGGCGTGGCGATAAACTTGTTGGCGGTCACGCGCGAGACCGTGCTCTCGTGCATCTCGATCTGTTCGGCAATGTCGCGCAACACCAGCGGGCGCAGGTGCTGAACGCCGCGGCGCAGAAAGCCGTCCTGCTGGCGGATGATTTCTGACGATACCTTCAAGATTGTGGTCGCACGCTGGTCGAGCGCGCGCACCAGCCAGTTGGCGGACTGGAATTGCTCGCTGATATAGTTGCGGTCGGACTCGGCGCGGGCGAGCTTGCCGACTTCGGCATGATAACGGCGATCCAGCAGCACGCGCGGCAATGTGTCGCTGTTGAGCTCGACCACCCAGTTGCCGGCCGCATCGGCACGCACGAAGACGTCGGGGGTGACCGGAACCGCGTTGTCGTGGGTGAAGGCGAGGCCGGGCTTGGGGTTGAGCCGCTTGAGCTCGTCCAGCATCTCGCGCAAATCTTCAGCGTCGACGCCGCACAGGCGTTTGATCGCCGGATATTCGCGTTTGGCGACGAGATCGAGGTTTTCGACCAGTGCGGCCATTGCCGGATCGTACCTGTCGCGCTCTTTCAGCTGAAGCGCCAGACATTCGCTGAGCCCGCGAGCGAACACACCGGTCGGCTCCAGACCCTGCAGGCGTTCGACAACAGCCTCCAGCTCGGCCAGCGAACATCCCAGTTGCTCGGCAATCGGGCCGAGATCGGCCGTCAGATAACCGGCATCGTCGAGCAGGGAGACCAGCGAGGAGGCGATTACCAGGTCGCGCGGCTCATGGAAATCGGCGTTGATCTGCTCCTGCAGATGCTCGCTCAGCGACACCGTGCCGGCCACGATCTGTTCGATCACGCTGGCATCGGCGGAGGCTGCCCGGTTGCCTGCGCCGCCGGACAGCGTTTGCGGCGGTGCCGGATCCGTGCCGCCATTCCACATATTGTCATAGTCGGTGTCGAGTGGCGCCTCGCCGGGCACGGCGATACCGTCGCTTGTGGACAAGCCAAGCGTATCCAGCGCCGCCGCTTCGCCGTTTACCGGCTGCGGCGGTTCGCTTACATCATCGCCCTGACCTACCTGGTGGTCCCCGCCTGACGTACCCTCGCTGCCATCATCCCTTTGAAGCAGCGGGTTTTTCTCAAGCTCTTCCTCCACGAAGGCGGTGAGCTCGAGGTTTGAATACTGCAGCAGCTTAATAGCTTGCTGCAGCTGCGGCGTCATGACGAGGGCTTGGGCCTGTCTTAGGTCGAGCCGCTGGTTAAGTGCCATGGGACTGATATCTAGAGACTAAACGTTTCACCCAGGTAAACACGCTTAACGTCTTCATTGGCGACAATCTGATCCGGTTTCCCGTCCATCAGGACGACCCCCTCGTGAAGGATATACGCACGGTCCACGATCCCGAGAGTTTCGCGGACATTATGGTCCGTAATCAGCACTCCGATACCGCGATCCTTGAGGTGGGCGATGAGGTCTCGAATGTCGCTTACGGCGATCGGATCGATGCCGGCGAGGGGTTCGTCGAGCAATACGAAACTGGGATCGGAGGCCAAGGAGCGGGCAATCTCGACGCGCCGCCGTTCACCGCCGGAAAGCGCGATCGCAGCGGTCTTGCGCAAATGATCGATACCGAACTCGGCCAGGAGTTGATTGAGCTTGCTCTCGCGCGCATCGCGGTTCGGCTCCACCACTTCAAGCACCGCGCGGACGTTGTTCTCCACCGACAAACCGCGGAAAATCGAGGGTTCCTGCGGTAAGTAGCCAACGCCCAGGCGCGCCCGCCGGTACATCGGCAAGTCGGTGATATCCTGCCCGTCGAGGATCACGACCCCGTACTCGGCGCGGATCAGACCTGTAATGATGTAGAAGCAGGTGGTCTTGCCGGCCCCGTTGGGGCCCAGCAGCCCGACCGCCTCGCCGCGTTGAACCGACACCGAGACACCGCGCAGCACCGGCCGCCGGCCAAAGCGTTTCCCCAGGCCCTGGGCGATCAGGCCCGTTCCCGCGCGGACGGCCGATGCGGTCGCGGGGGGCGCCGCCACGGAGGTCTCGCCGCTCCCGTCGTTCGGTTCGGCGTCACCCGCATAATCGGCCCCAGGTGTCGTCATGCGACCTGCTTTGTCCCTGCTAGACCCGTGACCCCCAGCTGTCAGGCCAGGTCGCCCACCGGTCGATTGCCCGCACGCCGTTCCCTCATTTGGGGTCGACGATGTCCTTGGTGTTCTTTTTGCCGCGTTTGCCGCGCGAACCCGGAATACCCGGAAGTCCGCCCTTTGACAATCCGCCGACATCGCCGCCGGGGATCACCAGCACCCGGACGCGGCCCTTCTTGTCGGGCGCTGCGAGCAGCCGGCTGACGCCGGTCTTCAGGTTGACCTCCGCGCGGTCGCCGTTCAGTTGGTTGTCACCCCGGGTCAGCTTGACCGAGCCGATCAGCTGGGCCACGCCGGTCCTTTGGTTGTAGATTCCGCGGTCGGCGCTGGCCACCTCGGTCGGCGTGGTGATGACGACCCTGCCGCTGGCAATCACCTTCACCAGTTCCAGTTTGCCGTCCTTGCCATCGGCAAAATAAGCGGTGAAGCGGTCGGCGCGTACCTTTTTGTCGTCCTTTATGGCGATCGCGTTGCCTTCGACGATCGCGATCTTCTGCTTGGTGCGGTACTCGATCTTCTTCTCCGCCGTGATCTGCTCTTTGGCGGTTTTCATCGAAACCCGCCTGCCGGTCAGCTTGAAGATGCCTGTGTCGAGGTCGTAGACGCCAAGATCGCCCCGGATGTCCTTGTCGGCCTGGGTGATCCGGACCCCGCCTGCGGCGGTCACCTTGTAAACATCCGCCCCGCCGGTGCCCGCCGCGCTGCCGAAGACAGCCGGTTTGGCCTTGGCTTTGCCGCCGCCCTTTGCTTTGCCCGTGGCTTTGTCTTTTTTGGTGCGGTAGTGGGCCGTCAGGACCTCGGCCCGAATGGTGACGTCACCGCGTTTGACGGTGGCGTTTCCGCGGGCGACATAGACTTTTTTCTTCTGCCGCCACTCGATGCCTTTCTCGGCCTCGATGTGGACCGGCTCGCTTTTCTTGCCTGGGAGTTTTTGAATTTGTGCCAACGCTGGCGAAATCGCGACGGCCATTGCCGCCACGCCTGCCAGGAAAGCGCTTGCACGCCGCAGTCCGGTCATTTCCCGCCTCCGGTTTTCGCGGCTTTGCCGCTGGGTTTGGTACCCCCGAGGCCCGGGACTTTAAGCAATCCCTTGGTTTTATCGTTATCTGGATAGATGGTGAGCCGCGCCTTCCCCGTGAAGAGCACGGTTTGCCCCCTGTCGAGAATCTTGAACCCCCTGGCGCGCAGGATGCCGAGCGGGCCATGCGCCACCACCGGCTTGCTGCCTTTGGCGGTGCCGCTCTTGAGATTCATTTCGATCTCGTCTGTGCGCACCGTGTAGCCTTCGTCGTGGAAGATATTGACGTCGCCGAACAGCACCAGCGTTTGAGCCTTGCGATAGAAAGCTCCGGCGCTGGCGCGCATCGCCACCCAGTGGCCGTTGCCTGTCGCCACGTCGGCCTTCGGCGCCTCGAGCGCCACAAGATCGCTGTCGGTGGAGACTTGGCGCGCCGAATTGGCGGTCAGCGTGTAGGCGCGATTCTTTTCATCGCTGCCGATGTAGCGCGCATTGACCATGTAGAGGTTCTCAAGGTCTTGGGCCTTGATCTGTTGGCGGATGCCGGCTCGGACCTTTTTCTCCGCAGAATCCAGTTGCGGCAACATCAGCACGACACCGACCAGCACCAAAGCCAGCAGCGGAAGTGCCACTTTCATCGCAGACACGAAGGACGTGTAGCTGTCGTTGTAGTTGCGCAGGCTGGAGGTTCCCTCCAGCGCCTTCTCGCCGGCCCGGTCACGGTGACGGTGCGCGACGCCGGAACGGTTCGCCGCCTTGCGCGACGCTGGCCTATCGGCCAGCTTTGCCCCCGGAGCTTCGGCGGCCGCGTCGCCCACAGCCTGATCGGCACCGGCGGCCGTTTCCGGTCCGGCGGGAGCGCCGCGATCTTCAGGGGGCCGTCCGTCCATGCTCATGCCACGCCTACGCGCAGGCAGTCATGCATCCGCACAATGCCGATCGGCTTGGCGTCAGCGACGACGAAGAGGCTGGTGATCGAGCTCGCGCTCATGTGCCCCAGCGCTTCGGCCGCCAGCGCCTCGGGGCGGATGGTCTTGGGAGCCGCGGTCATCACTTCGGCCGCGGCGCGGCTCAAAAGCTGAGGAGACATATTGCGCCGCAGATCGCCGTCGGTGATCACGCCGATCAGGTTGCCGCCCTCGTCGGTCACGCCAACGCATCCGAAGCCCTTGGCGGTCATGATGATCAGCACCTCCGCCATCTCCAGGGGACCGGCGACAAGCGGGAGCGCGTTGCCCTCATGCATCAATTCGCGCACCCGGGTCAGGCTCTTGCCGAGACGGCCGCCGGGATGCAGGACTTGGAAGTCGTCGCTGGAAAAACCTTTGCGTTCCAGGAGCGCCACGGCCACTGCGTCGCCCAGCGCCAGCATCATCGTCGTGGACGTGGTCGGCGCCAGGCCGAGCGGGCAGGCCTCGGCGGCGGCCGGCAGGGTCAGCGCCACGTCGGCGGCCTGGGCCAGCGTGCTGTTGGGTTTGCCGGTGATCGCGATCAGCGGAATATCGTACCGGCGGGTGAACGCGACAAGGTCGGCCAACTCCTCCGTTTCGCCCGAATAGGAGAGCGCCAGGATGGCGTCGCCCCGCGTGACCATGCCGAGGTCACCATGGCTTGCCTCGCCCGGATGGACATGCAGCGCCGGCGTGCCGACCGAAGCCATGGTCGCCGCGATCTTGCGCGCGACATGACCGCTCTTGCCCATACCGGTTACGACGACGCGCCCGGTCACCTGCTCCAATATATCGAGGGCGGCAATCAGAGTTTCGTCGCAGGCGTCCGCGAGCGCCCGAATGCCTTCGGCCTCCAGGGTCAGGACGCGCGCGGCCGACGCGAGGTCGGGGTGCGCGGGATTGGCGGTCGCCTTGGTTTTCATGGTCCCAGGTGATACGGGGCCGACGCCCGTTGCGGTCCCACCGCTGGCGAATTATCGGCCGCCGGTTCATACACGCTTCAACGGCGCGGAGTATGCCCCGCCACGGCGCAGCCCGTCAAACGAAGCGGGTGCGCTCGATTAACGCATAGTAACTGTGATCGGTCTTTGCCTCTGGCGGTAGCAGCGCCGGCCCACGCCCCCACCCGACCACCCATGAGCATACGATCCCGGGGTAGTCGGGTGGGGGCGTGGGCCGGCTACGGCACCGGCAGAGCCAAAAGCGTGGTCGGGTGGGGGCGTGGGCTGGTGCTGCCGCCGCCAGAGGCAAAGAAACAACCGGTGCGAGGCGCCAGCCAAGAAACTCAGTGAGCGAAGATATCCACTTCGCTCCAGCCGGCGAGATCGAAGCGGGCGCGGTGCGGCAGGAAGTCGAAGGCCGCCTGCGCCAGATCGGTCCGGCCCTCTCGTTCCAGCGCGGCGTCGAGCTTGGCCTTCAGTGCGTGCAGATGGAGGACGTCGCTGGCTGCGTATTTGAGCTGTTCCTTGGTCAGATCGAGAGCGCCCCAATCGGAGGTTTGCTGTTGCTTGGAGAGATCGACCCCGAGCAATTCCTTGCAGAGATCCTTCAATCCGTGCCGGTCGGTAAAAGTGCGCGTCAGTTTGGCCGCGATCTTGGTGCAGTAGACCGGAGCCGCCAGCGCGCCCAGCCATTGCTCCATCACGGCGATGTCGAAGCGTCCGAAATGAAACAGCTTGAGGACCTTTGGGTCGCGCAGCATCGCGGTAAGATTGGGCGCGTCGTAGCCCTTACCCTTCCTGAATTGCACCAGATGCACATCGCCGTCGCCGGCGGACAGCTGCACCAGGCAGAGCCGGTCCCGCGGTACGTTGAGCCCCATCGTCTCGGTGTCGATCGCGACCACGTCGCCGAGATCGAGACCGTCGGGGAGATCGCCTTGATGGAGAGTATTGGTCAAATTCTCTGGTCCTTCCGCGAGGGCTGTGCGGCTGCGGGTTGCACCTGGTGGAGCATTGCCCAGCGGTACTGAAGGCGCGCGCATGTGTCAACGCCGCGCCGCGGTTAGCGATCCGCACGAACGCTAATTCTCGCATGACTAATATTGTGCTAAGACCGGGCCGTCGGCCGTGCGCTCTTGTGTTTTTGCCCAATGGTCGGCGCGCATCCGTGAAACCACGGGACTTCATCGAGGAATTGGCCGATGGCACTCAACCGCGTCACCGTCTTCGGCGGATCGGGATTCATCGGGCGCTATATCGTGCAGCGCCTCGCGCGCCAGGGTGTGGTCGTGCGGGTGGCGGTGCGCGATCCGGAAGCCGCGCTCTTCTTGAAGCCGATGGGCAATGTCGGCCAGGTCGCACCGCTGGAGACCGACGTGCGCGACCCCGCCTCTGTCGCCCGCGCAGTGGAAGGCGCTGATGCGGTGATCAACGCAGTCTCGCTCTATGTCGAGCGCGGCAAGCGGAGCTTCGCCTCGGTTCACGAGGCCGGCGCCCAGGCTGTCGCGCGTGCCGCGGCCGAAGCCGGGGTCGGCCGCCTCGTCCATCTCTCGGGCCTCGGCGCGGAGTTGAACTCTCCCTCGAAATACGCGCGTTCGAGGGCTCGTGGCGACGCGTTGGTGCGCGAAGCCTATCCGGGTGCGACGATCCTGCAGCCCGGCCCCGTCTTCGGCGCCGAGGACAGCTTTTTCAACACCTTCGCCATGATCGCCCGGTTGTCCCCGGTGCTGCCGCTTTTCGGAGTGCGCCGTATCGCCCAGCCGCCTTTCGTGGAAGGCGGCTTCGTCAAGATGCAGCCCGTCTATGTCGGCGATGTGGCCGACGCGGCCGTGGCGGCGCTGGAGAACGCCAAAGCGCCCGGCACCACATACCAGCTCGGCGGGCCTGCGGTGATGAGCTACCGCGAGGTCATGGAATTCACCTGCCGCGAGGCGGGGCGCAAATGCATGCTGGTGCCGATCCCGCTCTGGTATGGGCGCATCTGGGCCTGGTTTTTCAAGCTGCTGCCCAAGCCTCTGGTCACGCCAGACCAGCTGCGTCTGCTGGAAGTCGACGGCGTGGTTGATGCCAAGGCGAAGACGCTTGCCGATCTTGGCGTTTCGGCGACCGCGGCGGAGGTGATCGTGCCGGCCTATCTTGCCCGTTTCGGACGCCACGGCCGTACGTCGGAGCCGCGCCCGGCCTGAGCGACATCACCCGCCTGAGCGATATCAAAGGATGATCGTCGAGGCGGGTTTTCAAGCCACCACGCCGCCATGATTGACGACCTCTTGTGACCCTTTGCGGACATTGGACGGTGCATCGGCAAGGTGAATGCCGACTAAGGAACTGGGTCATTGCCACGAGACCGTCAGGCCTCACAAGTCACGGATGCCGGGGTTGGAGACCAGCCCTATTGGGATAGCGGGATCGCTTCGACGATCTTTTTCACAGACAACAGCCCGTAGTCGAAAATGAATTTCCGGCCGTCCTTCAAAGAAATGACGACGCGCTTGGTCATGCCTTTTTTTGCCGCTTCCGCCTTGGCGATGAGTGCTTTTGGCAGGATGATTTCGATTTCAGATCCGTCTTCGCTCAGCTGAGCGAGGTCTCCGGCGCTCGCCGTCTTATCCACCGACCTATCGACAAAAAAATAGCCGAGGAGGCTCGCGTCGTAGAGCGCTCTGAATCGAACCTCTTCGTCTGTAACGCTAAATTCTCCGAGAACTCTGCCGCCATTGTCTGGCCGATAGTTGAGGGTCCATTGGCCACGTTTCCCGCTCATCAATGATCTCCATTTGAGGTCTTTCGGCGAGCCTGATGTTAGTCCGTTTTGCCTGGAAGCCCATACCGGACTTCAGAAATCGGATGTCGGCATTTCGGCAAGGAGTCTGCTCTCGGGTACAAAACGGACATAGGCGTCGACGTTGCTGATGTCTGCTTTTGACCCTGAGCGGACATTGGCGCGCAATACGTTTGCAAGCTATGCTCCCCCGACACTGGGCCTTGTTGGGAGAAGCCACGTGGCAACGGACATGGTCCCGCGGAGGCTTTCTGCGATCCTCGCCGCTGATGTCGTGGGTTATTCGCGGCTTATCCGGGCTGACGAGGAGGGCACGCTCGCCGCCCTCTCGGCCCTGCGCCGGGATCTCATCGATCCGAGGATCGCCGCGCACCATGGTCGCATCGTCAAGCTGATGGGCGACGGGATGCTGGCGGAATTTTCCAGCGTCGTGAACGCAGTCCGCTTCGCTGTCGAGGTTCAACAGGCGGTGGCGGGGCGCAACGCCGAGCCACGGCAAGAGCAGCGCATCGAATTCCGCGTCGGGATCAATCTGGGCGACGTGGTGATCGACGGCGATGATATCCACGGCGACGGGGTTAATGTGGCGGCTCGGCTTGAAGGGATAGCGGAGCCCGGCGGCATCTGCATCTCAGGCAGCGTGCACGAACAGGTGCGCGACCGCCTCGACCTGGCCTTCACCGATATGGGCGAACAGACGGTCAAGAACATTGACCGTCCGGTGCAGGTCTGGCGGTGGGCCGATGTCGCCACCGCGCCGATGGTAAGCCTGCCCGAGGCGCGTAACCCGACCGCGCCGCGCGACAAGCCGTCAATCGCCGTGCTGCCCTTCGACAACATGTCGGGCGATTCTGAACTGGAGTTTTTCGCCGACGGGTTGGCCGAGGATATCCTGACCATGCTGTCCAAGGTTTCGGCGCTGTTCGTAATCGCCCGCAACTCGACGTTCGCTTACAAGGGCCAGGCGCCCGACGTACGCCGCGTCGGGGAAGAACTCGGCGTCCGCTACGCGCTCGAAGGCAGCGTGCGCAAGGGCGGTGATCGCTTGCGCATCACTGGCCAGCTTATCGATTCGCGGGATGGCAGTCACGTCTGGGCCGAGACTTACAACCGCACCATCGCCGATGTCTTCGACCTGCAAGACGACATCACCAAGGAGATCGTCACCGCGCTCCGCGTGCAACTCACCGACGGCGAGGCAGCTCAAGTGTGGAGCCGGGGCACCGACAACATCGAAGCCTGGAAATGCATGATCCAGGCGGTCGAGACGATTCTGCGCTTCAGCGCCGGCGACAACGCGGAGGCGAGGAAGCTCGCAGAGCGTGCGGCGGGTATTGACCCCGGTTACGCGATGGCCTGGGCCGTCGTCGGCACGACGTACTGGTACGAGGCGCGCATCGCCTTCGCCGAGGGCGAAGAGGAACGGTTGATTGCCAAGGCCGAGGAGTGTGCAGTGAAGGCGCTAGCCCTCGACGACACAGATTCCTGGACCCTGGTGCTAAACAGCGCTGTATTCCTTTCGCGCGGACGGCACGACGAAGCTGTGGCCAGCGCCAGGCGTGGAATTGAGCGCCATCCGGGCAGCGCGCAACTGCGGTCCTTCCTCGGCTTTTGCCTGTTGCCGGCGGGCCAGCCGGAAGAAGCCCTCAAGCTTTTCGACGACGCCATCCGCCTCGATCCATTGCATCCAACCTGGTACCTGCCGGTGATGGCGCGGGCGCACGACGCCGCCGGCGACCCCGAGAAGGCGATAGAACTTGCCGAGGAGTCACTGGCGCGCGAGCACAACAACTTTCCGGCACTCCTCCATCTCACCAGCCTGTATGCCCGCGCCGGCCGCGACGCCGAGGCGCGCGATGCCGCGACCGACGTCCTGCGGCTAGCGCCAAACTTCACCGTGGCGCTTGCCGGCAAGTGGCTGCAGACCCGCGACGAAACCTTCGCTGCCATCTTCGCCGAGGGACTGCGCAAAGCCGGCCTGCCGAAATAATCGTCAGTCACCCCTATGTCCGCTTCTGGCTACAAGCGGACGATTTAACGACTGACCAGTACTTCCGCTTTGGGGGGGAGGGCGGCCGTTGAGGATCCAGCCAAACTGCGCCCGCTGCCTGCCCGCCATGGCGATCGCGCGTCCGATTGCCTTTGACGTGTTGACCGTCATAAGATTTCGGTCATGAAGCCGGGACGCGTTCAAAGAAATTTCAGACCATCCGACGAGCAGCTTGCCCAGCTGCCCAATGTCTCAGGCAATGTAATCAACGGCCTGGGTGAAGACCGCTCGCGCCGTCCGTCACCGATCTACTGGCACAACCCAGCGACGATCCCGCACGGACGCTTGCAAGCCTGGTACCAATCCCAGTCCCGCGAGGCCGGTCACGAAGCCGCCCGGGCCCGCGCCTATGACTTGTCCCAGGAACCCCTGCCGGCGGTCGATGCGCCGCTAAAGCCCGTTCCCGAAAATTGGAGCGCGGGCGTGAAGGCTGCCGCGCTCGCGGCCGGGGCGGATCAGGTGGGGATTGCCGAGATCAATCCCGAATGGGTGTTCGAAGGTAAGGAAGTCGGCTTTCGCTGGATCGTCATCATGGTCGTGCCGATGGTCTACGAGCGCCTCAGCCAAGCGCCCAGTTCAACCGCCGCCGAGGAAGTGCTGGACAAGTACGCCGATGGCACCGAGATGGCCCGCGCCCTGGCCAGTTGGGTGCGCGACCGGGGCCGGGAGGCCGAAGCCCATTGCGGCCCGGCCGCGGGGTCGCTCCTGATCATTCCTCATGCGGTCGCGGCGGGGATCGGCGAGCTCGGCAAGCACGGCTCGATGATCAACGCCAAGCACGGCGCGAACTTCCGCCTCGCCTACGTGCTCACGGATGCACCCGTGACAGCCGATGCCCCTGCCGCTTTCGGGGCCGACGAGTTCTGCCTCAACTGCAAGGTCTGCGTGGAGGCGTGCCCACCCGACGCGATCTACGAGATCAAGCAGACGGTCCGCGGCGACGATAAGTGGTATGTCGATTTCGACCGCTGCGTGCCCTTCTTCAACGAGAATGAGACCTGCGCGATCTGCCTCGCCGTTTGCCCGTGGAGCCGCCCGGGTATCGCGGCCAACCTGCTTGCGAAGATGGCCCGCCGCCGGGCCCTGAACGTGCCGGCCAAGCCTGCATAGAACAAGTCCGCCCAGACCAAGCCTGCAAAGACCAATTCCGCACAGAAAGCGCCCGCCGCCCGCTTTCTACTTCAGGATCAGCCAGGGTATCTGGTCCTTGAGCAGCCCATAGACGACGGCCAGCAGGAATAGTCCGAAAATCACCCGATAGATGACGAAGGGCGTGAAGGTTGCCCGCCGCAGCCATTTCATCATGGCGACGATCGCAACCAGCGCCACGAAGAAGGACAGCACCGCGCCGGCCAGGGCATCGAACCCGAGCTGCATATTGCCGGCCTTGTAGACCTTGTACCCGGCGAGCGAGCCGGCCGCGATGATGGTCGGGATCGACAGCAGCATGGAAAAGCGCGCCGCGTCGCTGCGTTCGTAGCCCAGCATCCGCGCCGCGGTCATGGTGATGCCGGCCCGGCTGGTTCCCGGGATCAGCGCCAGCACTTGGGCGGCGCCGACGAAAAGCGCGCTGCCGACGCCGATATGCTGCATGGTCTTGACGGTGAGCGATGTCTTGTCGACGACGTAGAGCAGCACCCCGAAGCCGATGAAGGCCCAGGCGATCACCTCCACGCTGCGCAACGCTGTGCCGACATAGCGGTCCAGCAGCAGCCCGGCAATCACCACCGGGATGGTCGCCAGCACCAGCAGCCAGAACAGCTTGAGGCCCGGCGATGAGCGCCCGCGTACGGCCGTGCCAAGCCCCCTCAGGATCAACCAGCACTCGCGCCAGAGATAGGCCATGACCGCGCCCAGCGTGCCGACATGCACGGCGACGTCCATGATCAGCTGTTGCGCCTCGGGCGGCACCGGCGATCCGGTGCCGTGTTCCAGCACCTGCCAGGCCAATATCAGATGGCCCGACGAGCTGATCGGCAGGAATTCCGTCAAACCCTGCACGATCGAGACCACCACAATCTGAAGTAGCGGCATGATCCCCCCAACATTTCCCCGCCGGGACAATATCACCGGCTGCGCTCGGCTCGAAGATCGTATTTAGTCCCAATTTTGTACTAAATTCTCCGGGAACTCGCACGGATTCGCCTCCCAGGCGCAATATCTTGTGTACGGAAAAGAGATAAGGCAATATTACTGTCTTAAATGCTGCTTTTTGCTGGAATCCCTTGTTCTTTTGGCCTATATCACGGCGTTAAGGGGTCGGAGTCGGCGCAAAGACCAAACAAACACAAAAAGACGCAAGCAGAAAAAAGCGCCCAGTTGCTTCACCGAACATCGCCAGGAAGGCTGGGCCGTTTCGGCTGGGCCAGGATGGCAGAACCAGGACGGCAGGGCACGAGAGTCCGGAAAGGCCGCATGAGCAATTCCATGCTGAAATTCGTTTCGGTCGACCAGACCATGCCGCGCAAGCGTTCGGCGGATGCGCGGCGTGACGATTTCGGCGAGATCTACGATGAATTTTCCACCGAGAAGGCGGCCGAGCAATCGGGCCGCTGCTCGCAATGCGGCATTCCATACTGCCAGATCCATTGCCCGCTGCAGAACAACATCCCCGACTGGCTGCTCCTGACCGCCGAAGGGCGGCTGGAGGAGGCTTACGAGGCATCTTCGGCGACCAACAACATGCCGGAGATTTGCGGGCGCATCTGTCCCCAGGACAGGCTCTGCGAGGGCAATTGCGTGATCGAGCAGGCCGGCCACGGCACGGTCACCATCGGCTCGATCGAGAAATACATCACCGACACCGCCTGGGAGCGCGGCTGGATCAAGCCCGCCGTTCCGGTTCGCGAACGTAAGCAATCGGTCGGCATCATCGGCGCCGGCCCTGGCGGCATGGCGGCGGCGGAGGAACTGCGGCGCAAGGGCTTTCAGGTCACCGTCTATGACCGCTACGACCGGGTCGGTGGCCTGCTGGTCTACGGCATTCCGAACTTCAAGCTGGAAAAATCGGTCGTGGCACGGCGCGAGCAGTTGCTGCGCGACGGCAAGGTCGACTTCAAGCTCAATTTCGAGGTCGGCCGCGAGGCCAGCCTCGCCGAACTGCGCCAGACGCATGACGCCGTCTTGATTGCGACCGGCGTCTACAAGGCGCGCGACATCACCGTGCCCGGGGTCGGGCTGGAGAACGTCGTGCCGGCACTCGACTATCTGATCGCCAGCAACCGCAAGGGCCTGGGCGAAGCCGTACCGGAATTCGAGAACGGCGACCTTAACGCCGACGGCAAGCATGTCGTAGTGGTCGGTGGCGGCGACACGGCGATGGACTGTGTGCGAACGGCTGTGCGTCAAGGCGCCAAGTCGGTGCGCTGCCTCTACCGTAGGGATCGCGCCAACATGCCGGGTTCGATGCGTGAAGTCAGCCATGCCGAGGAGGAGGGCGTGGAGTTCGTCTGGCTCTCCGCTCCGGAGGCCTTCTTGGGCGACGGCGGGGTCAGTGGCGTGCGCGCCCACCGCATGCGCTTGGGTGCGGCCGACGCAACCGGCCGCCAGACCCCGGAACCGATCGAGAATTCTTCTTTCACCCTGGAATGCGATCTCGCCATCAAGGCGCTTGGCTTCGATCCCGAAGACATGCCCGAGCTCTTCGGCGAGCCCGAACTCGGCGTCACCCAATGGGGCACGGTCCGGGTCAACTGGAAGACTATGATGACCAATCTCGATGGCGTCTTCGCGGCCGGCGACATCGTGCGCGGGGCTTCCCTGGTCGTCTGGGCGGTGCGCGATGGGCGCGACGCCGCCGACAGCATCGAGCGTCATATCGACGCCGAAGCCGAAGGCGATGAAGCCTCCGCGGTCGCGGCGGAGTAAGGGACGGGACCATGACCGAAGCAGCAGACAAATGGGCGGAGCGCTGGCAAGCCGAGGCCGCTCGCCTCGCCCGCGATGGCCTCTATGATCCGACGACCGAGCATGACAATTGCGGCGTCGGCATGGTCGCGGCGATCGACGGCACACCGCGCCGCGACGTGGTGGTCGCCGGCATCGATGCGCTGAAGGCGGTCTGGCACCGTGGCGCCGTCGACGCTGACGGCAAGACCGGCGACGGCGCCGGCATCCACGTTCAGATCCCGCAAGATTTCTTCAAAATGCACGTCGAGCGCACCGGCCACGAGGTGAAGCCGGGCCGCTTGGGCGTGGGCATGATCTTCCTGCCGCGGACCGATTTCGCGGCCCAGGAGGAATGCCGCTCGATCGTGGAATCGGAGGTTCTGGGTTTCGGCTATGTGATCTATGGCTGGCGCCAGGTGCCGGTCGACGTGTCGGTAATCGGTGAGAAGGCACGCGCCACGCGTCCCGAGATCGAGCAGATCATGATCGCCAATACCAAGGACGTTTCCGACACCCAGTTCGAGACCGACCTCTACGTCGTGCGCCGGCGCATCGAGAAAGCGGTGCTGAACGCGCATATCAACGGCTTTTACATCTGCTCGCTCAGCTGCCGCTCGGTGATCTACAAGGGCATGTTCCTGGCCGAGCAGCTCACGCATTTCTATCCCGACCTGCTCGACGAAGGCTTCATCTCCAACTTCGCCATTTACCACCAGCGTTACTCGACCAACACCTTCCCGACGTGGCCCTTGGCGCAGCCCTTCCGCGTGCTGGCCCATAACGGCGAGATCAACACCCTGCGCGGCAACATGAAGTGGATGAAGAGCCACGAGCCGCGCTTGGCCGCCGAGGTCTTCGGCGACGCCATCGAGGATATCAAGCCGATCATTCAGCCGGGCAGCTCCGACAGTTCCGCACTCGACGCGGTCTTTGAGTTGCTTGTGCGCGCCGGTCGCTCGCTCCCGATGACCAAGACGCTGATGATCCCCGACAGTTGGTCCTACCGGCAGAGCGTGCCGGAAGAGCAACAGGTGCTCTACGCATACGCCAACTCGGTGATGGAACCCTGGGACGGCCCGGCCGCGGTCTGCGCGTTCGGCGGCCGCTGGGTCATCGCCGGCATGGACCGCAACGGGCTCCGGCCGCTTCGCTACACGGTCACCGGCGACGGCCTTCTCATTGTCGGCTCGGAGACCGGCATGGTGAAAGTTGACGAACTCACCGTGGTCGAAAAGGGCCGCGTCGGCCCAGGCCAGATGATCGGCGTCGACCTGAAGGACGGGCGTTTCTTCCACGACCGCGAACTGAAGGACATGTGCGCGGCACGCCGGCCCTTCGCCAAATGGGTCGAGGGCATCACCGACCTCGACGCGCTGATCGCCGAGGCCGGGCTTGGCGAGGCCAGCTCCATGGAGCGCGACGACATGCGCCGGCGCCAGCTCGCCTTCGGCTGGACCATGGAGGAGGTCGAGCTGATCCTCCACCCGATGGTCGAAGATGCCAAGGAGCCCACCGGCTCGATGGGCGACGACACGCCGATGGCTGTGCTCTCCGACAAGTATCGCGGTTTGCATCATTTCTTCCGGCAGAATTTCAGCCAGGTCACGAACCCGCCGATGGATAGCCTGCGCGAGCGCCGCGTCATGTCGCTGAAGACGCGCCTGGGCAACCTCGGCAACATCATCGACGAGGACGAGACCCAGGTCCGCACGCTGCAGATGGAAAGCCCGGTGCTGCTCAACGGCGAATTCCGGGCGATGCGCGACTACATGGGCGACACGGCCGTGGAGATCGACTGCACCTTCGCGGCCGACGCCGGCGACACGGCGCTGCGCGTGGCCATCGACCGCATCTGCCAGCAGGCCGAGGACGGCATCCGCGAAGGCGCCACTCACATCATCCTGACCGACGAGCATATGGACGCGGCGCGTGCGCCGGTGCCGATGATCTTGACCGCCGGCGTGGTCCACTCGCATCTCGTGCGCCAGGAGCTACGCACTTTCACGACGCTCAACGTCCGGTCCGGCGAATGCCTCGACGTGCATTACTTCGCGGTGCTCGTCGGCGTCGGCGCCACCACGGTCAACGGCTACCTGGCCCAGGAGGCGATCGCCGACCGCCATCGCCGCGGACTGTTCGGCGACATGACCCTGATCGACGCGCTGCATCGCTACAAGAAGGCGGTCGGCGACGGCATGCTGAAGATCATGTCCAAGATGGGCATCTCGGTGCTTTCTTCCTATCGCGGCGGTTACAACTTCGAGGCGGTCGGGCTGTCGCGCGCTCTGGTCGGGGAGTTCTTCCCCGGCATGCCGTCGCGTATCTCCGGCATCGGCCTGCCCGGCATCCAGACCAAGGTCGCGAACATCCATGCCCTGGCCTACCGTGAAGGCGTGGCGACATTGCCCGTGGGCGGTTTCTATCGTTACCGGCGCGCCGGCGAACTGCACGCCTTCGAAGGCCGCCAGATCCACCTGTTGCAGCAGGCCGTGGCGACCGACAGCTATGGCACCTACAAACGTTACACCGAAGCCGTCTATGCGATGCCGCCGATCCATCTGCGCGATTTGCTGGCCTTCGACTTCAAGGACGATCCGATCGCGCTCGACGACGTCGATTCGATCACCGAGCTGCGCAAGCGCCTGGTGTCGCCCGGCATTTCGCTGGGCGCGCTCAGCCCCGAGGCGCATGAGACGCTGACCATTGCCATGAACCGCATCGGCGCCAAATCGGACAGTGGCGAAGGGGGCGAGGATCCCGCCCGCTACAAGCAGCGCGCCGACGGTGACAATGCCAGCTCGGCGATCAAGCAGATCGCTTCCGGCCGGTTCGGCGTGACGGCGGAGTACCTCAACAACTGCACCGAGATCGAAATCAAGGTCGCCCAGGGCGCAAAGCCCGGTGAGGGCGGACAACTGCCGGGGCTGAAAGTCACGGAGCTGATTGCACGCTTGCGCCACTCGACCCCGGGCGTGACGCTGATCTCGCCGCCGCCGCATCACGACATCTATTCGATCGAAGACCTGGCGCAGCTGATTTACGACCTGAAGCAGATCAATCCCGACGCCTCGGTTTGCGTGAAGCTGGTGGCGCAAAACGGCGTCGGAACGGTCGCCGCGGGCGTGGCCAAGGCCAAGGCCGACGTGATCCTGATTTCAGGGCATGGCGGCGGGACCGGCGCCTCGCCGCAATCGAGCATCAAGTATGCCGGTATTCCCTGGGAGATGGGTTTGGCGGAGACCCATCAGGTGCTGGCCCTCAACGGGCTGCGCCACCGGGTCAAGCTGCGCACCGACGGCGGTATCAAGACCGGCCGCGACGTGGTGATCGCAGCCATGCTGGGTGCCGAGGAGTTCGGCATCGGCACCGCCTCGCTGGTCGCAATGGGCTGCATCATGGTGCGTCAGTGCCATTCCAACACCTGCCCGGTTGGCGTCTGCACCCAGCGCGACAGCCTGCGCGAGAAGTTCACCGGCACGCCGGAGAAGGTGATCAACCTGTTCTCCTTCGTGGCCGAAGAGATCCGCGAGATCCTGGCCTCGCTGGGCGCGCCGTCGCTGACCTCGATCATCGGCCGCACCGATCTGCTGACCCAAGTCAGCCGCGGCAGTGAGCATCTCGACGACCTCGACCTTAACCCGATCATTGCCAAGGGCGATGTCGGCGACCTGCCGCAATATTGCACGCTGGAGGGCCGCAACGAGGTGCCCGAAACCCTCGACGCCCGCCTCATCGAAGACACCAAAATGACGGGCGTGCGAACCGGCGAGCGCATGCAGCTGGCGTACAACATCCGAAATACCCAGCGCGCCATCGGCACCAAGCTGTCCTCGATGATCACCCGCAAATACGGCATGACCGGACTGAAGGCCGGGCACATCACGGTGCGCCTGCGCGGCTCGGCCGGCCAATCGCTGGGCGCATTTGCGGTGCAAGGTCTGAAGCTCGAGGTTTTTGGGGACGCCAACGACTATGTCGGAAAAGGGCTGAGTGGCGGCACCATCGTGGTCCGGCCGCCAGCCTCCTCGGCGCTGGTCACCCAGGACAACGTGATCATCGGCAACACGGTCCTTTATGGCGCCACCGCCGGCAAGCTGTTCGCGGCGGGACAGGCCGGCGAGCGCTTCTGCGTACGCAACTCCGGCGCGGATGCCGTTGTCGAAGGTTGTGGCGCCAATGGGTGCGAATACATGACCGGCGGAACGGCCGTGATATTGGGGCCGGTCGGCGAGAACTACGCGGCCGGCATGACGGGCGGCATGGCCTTTGTCTACGACGTCGCCGAAGAGATTGCGACTTACATCAATGACGAGACGGTGCTTTGGCAGCGCGTGGCGACCCAGCATTGGGAGGTCGTGCTGCGCAGTCTTGTCGAGCAGCATCATCGGGCGACCCAATCGCGTTTCGCAGAACGCATCCTGCGCGACTGGGATCTGGAACTTCCGAAGTTCTGGCAGATCGTGCCGAAGGAAATCGCCGGCCAGCTCCAGCACCCGATCCAGCCCGACGACGTCGCCGAGAAGCGGGCCTGAGGGCGGACGACGCTTTTCTTGGCTCCGCCGGGCCGTAGCCGACCCTTTATTGGCTCTGCCGGTCCGTGGCCGGACCACTTTGCCTCTGGCGTGGGCCGGCCACGGCCCGGCAGAGCCAATAGATGGACGGCCGCCGATCGCAATGCTCCCACGCCACCGCTCAAATCGGCAATCCGGTTAACGCCCGGCAACCATAAATAGCTGGGTTTTCCCCAATAATTCGGCGATCAAGCGCCGCCGCACCAACCTTTCGGCAACCATTCGGGCTTAGTTTCGGGCCCATGACCGGCGCGTTGCACCAGCTCAAACTCGATTACGCCGTGGCCGAGGATCGCCTCATGCTGCGCGTCAGTACGCATGACCGTGCCGAAGTGCGCCTGTGGTTCACCCGCCGGTTCACCAGGGCGCTGTGGCTGGGCCTGGTCAGGGTCGCCGAGGCCAATCCCTCGGCGGTCAATGCACCTGATCCGGAAACCCGCGTGACCGTCGTCGCCTTCCAGCACGAGAAAGCGATCGACGAGGCGCAGTTCGGTCACGCCTTTGAGGAAACGGCCACGGACTTCCCGCTTGGCGAGGACCCGGCGCTCGTCTCCGGCCTCACCATCGGCAGCCCCAGTACCGCCGAGCCGCCGCGCCTGACCTTCGAGACCGAGGAAAACAAGTCGATCTCACTCGGTCTCGACGAGCACATCCTGCACTCGCTGATGCGTCTGCTCTCCCAGGCCATGAAGCAGACCGACTGGGACCTCAACCTCGAATTCTCCGCCAGTGACGACGAGATCAAGCCCGAAGCCAGCCCTACGGTTCAGCTCCACTAGTCGGGCGCATTTCGAAGCTTAACGCTCCCTGACCCTCACTCGCCGGCGGCGATGCCCTCGCGCCGCGGATCGGCGCCGCCCAGCAATGTGCCGTCGGGCAGGATCTGGATGGCGTGTAGGCCTGAGTTCATCGGGCCTACCCTGACACGGTTTCCAATCCGCCGCAGGGCCGGTGCCAGACGCGCCGCCCGAGTACCGCTCTCCAACTCAAGGCCGAAATTGCGCGACTGAACATGGCCCAGATCGATCGCCGCCTGAACGTTCATCCGCCAGTCGAGCACGGCGACGATGCGCTGGGCGACATAGCCGATGATGCGGCTGCCACCGGGCGAGCCGATGACCAGCACGAGCCGCCCATCGGCTCCGAACACCATGGTCGGCGCCATCGAGCTGCGCGGCCGCTTTCCGCCCTCGACCCGGTTCGCTACCGGCGCTCCGCCACGTTTGGCGCGAAACGAGAAATCGGTCAGTTGGTTGTTCAGCAGAAAACCGCGCACCATGCGTCGTGAGCCGAAGGCGTGTTCGATCGAGGTGGTCATGGCGACCGCGTTGCCGTCGGTGTCGACGATGGAGAGATGGCTGGTGGATGGCAGCTCCGGCGAGTTGCCGGCGCCCCGCCGGTCGGCGCGCAGTCCGGGCGGGCGGCCCGGCTTGGCGCGGCCCTTTACCGCGAGCCCGGTGATGAGCGCGCTGCGCTTGGCAATATAGCCCGGGTCGAGCAGGCCCCGCACCGGCACTCGTACGAAGTCCGTATCGGCCAGATAGCGGTTGCGATCGGCGAAGGCGAGCGCCCCGGCCTGGCCCCAGAGATGCCAGAGCCGGGCGCTGCGCGGGCCGGGGCCGCGCACATCGAAGCGCTCGACCAGCCTCAGCATCTGGATCACCGTCGTGCCGCCCGATGAGGGCGGGCCCATGCCGCAAACCTTGTAGCCTCGGTAGCCACCGCAGACCGGCGCGCGCTCCAGCGCCTTGTAACCTGACAGGTCGGCGAGGCTGAGCGCGCCGGGCGGGCCCGCGCCCGTGCGCGTCGCCGCCACGATGTCACGCGCCACTGGACCTTTGTAGAAGGCATCGGCGCCGCGCCGTGCGATCAGTTGCAGGACTTGAGCGAATGGCCGGTTGACGACGGGCCGTCCCGGCAGCTTGGGCCGCCCGTCGAGTGCGAAGTAAAGCTCGCGCGCCGTGTCGTCTCGTACCAGCATGGGGTAATGGCGGAGCAACGCATGCAGCCGCCGTGACATCGGAAATCCCCGCCGAGCCAATCCAATGGCCGGTTCGAAGAGCCGCGCCCAGGCCAGCTTGCCGTGCCGCTTATGCGCCAGCTCCAACATCCGCAACAAGCCAGGCACGCCGACCGAGGCGCCGGAGCCGACCGCGCGCATGAAGCCCCGCCGCGAGCCTGCGAGCTTGTGGAAGACGCGCGGATTGATCGTCTTGGGCGCGGTCTCACGACCGTCATAGGTTGAGAGCTTGCGGCGGCCGGCATCCCAATGCAGCAGGAAGGCGCCGCCGCCGATGCCCGAGGATTGCGGCTCCACAAGGTTGAGCACGAGTTGTGCCGCAATCGCCGCGTCGAGCGCGCTGCCGCCCGATTTCAGGACCGCGATGGCGGCTCTGACGGCATGGGGATTGGCTGCGGCGACCATGAAGTGCTTGGCGCGTACTGGCGCGCGGGCGTTCCGGCCTGTTGCGGGTTCGGGATCGATGCGGCTCTGCGCGGCGGCATTGGGCAATGGCCCCGCCGCGACCCCGAACGCGGACAGCGCCAGGATAGCGGCAAGGCGTCCGGTGCGCTCAAGCATCGCCAAGCGCCCGCTCGACCAATGCTTTGGCGCGCTCCGGGATATCGATGGTAAGCGCCGCGGCGTGGCCGCGTTCCGACATCTTGGCCCAGGTCTTGGCGACGATGGAAACGATCTTCTCCTCGTCGTGCTGGGCGGAGAAATCGGCGAAGTAGTTCTCCAGGAAAACGAGGCAGGCCACGTCCTCCAGTGTCTGGACCTCCGGGTCGCGCTTGATCCCGCGTTTTCGGATCAGCGTGTCGACGCGGCTGATCGCGTCCGCGTCGTAACCCGCTGCCACCATGATCTCGCCGGCCCGTGTAGCATGGTATTTGGCCAACTCGCTGCGCCAGCGCAGATAGCCTTCGCGGTTCATCGGAAACCCGTTTCGCGGCATCGTCCAGCGTTCGATGTGCTGGGCCCGCACGGCGATGCACAGTTCGTCGGATGCTTCGGGCTCGATACGCGCCAGCCATCCCGTCATGCGTTCGGAATAGAGTAGCGCTGCCGGGCGCTCTTCCCCACCGATCACCTCACTTGCGGGATCGGCGGCATTGGCCGCATCGATACCAGCCAGCGTGGCATCAAGGCGTTCCTCGCCGTCGCTCATCGGTTGCTCCGCGTCATTGGGTCAAGGTAGAGCGCGCGGCAGGTTTCCGGCAAGGCCCCCGGGCCTGCGGTTCAGTTCACGACCTGGTGCGCCACAGCCAGCCAGCGAGCAGCGTCGCCAGCACCGCACCGGTGATCTGGGCGGCGATGAAGCCTGGTGCGTCGATTGGTCGGATGCCTGAGAAAGTGTCGGTCAGCGTCCGCCCGACCGTCACGGCCGGGTTGGCGAATGAGGTCGAGGCGGTGAACCAATAGCCGGCGGATATGTAGAGCCCGACCGCATAAGCGACGGCGCTCGGCCGGGTCTTCAGCACGAGCAGGATAGTAGCGACCAGCCCGAATGTGGCGATGATTTCGGCCAGCCATTGCCCACCGCCGGTGCGGATTTTCGCCGAGGTCTGAATAACGGCCACGTCGAACATCAGATGGGCCAGCCAGACGCCGGCAACCGCTGCCACGACCTGGACCGACACATAGGCGGCCGCGTGCGGCGCCCTGATTTCGCGGCGCATCAAAAACGCCAGCGTGACGGCGGGATTGAAATGAGCGCCCGAGATCGGACCGAACATCAAGATCAGCACTATCAGTCCGGCGCCGGTCGCCAGCGTGTTGCCGAGCAGTGCGATGGCGACGTTCCCGCCGGCCAGTCGCTCGCCCATGATGCCGGAGCCGACCACGATGGCCAGCAGCAATGCCGTGCCGACCGCCTCGGCCGCGAGGCGCCGGACCAGATCGTGATCGGGATCTTTCTTTTCGATTTCTGTCGGCTTGGCGGCTGGTGCGTTCACGCGTCCTCTTTGGCCGTGTTGGCGCTGCCGATACGGTCGAGCTTGCGCTGCAACGACAGCTTGTCGAACGAGACCATGGGCGGCCCGATGAAAATCGAGATGCGTTTGTACAACAAACGATAGGCTTCCGCGAAGGCCGCGCGGAGTTCGGCCTCATTGCCCGTGGCCGCCGCCTGATCCAGCAGACGCCAATGCGCTGTCATTGGCTGGCCTGGCCGGACCGGGCCGAAGTCTCCAGCGGCGACGATGCAATCCTAGCAACGCTGCGTTACGGTGGCGTGACGAGTGCGGGCCGGTCATTGCCGGGCGATGCTGATTTGATCCCCGAGGTAAACTGCCATGTCTGGTTTGAAGATCGGAATATGCGGCGGCGGCGTCGGCGGCTTGTGCGCCGCGGTCGCGCTCCGAAACCTTGGACACGATCCGGTGGTATTCGAGCAGGCGCCTGAATTCCTGCGTGTTGGCGCCGATATAAACCTGACGCCCAACGCCGTTCATGCGCTCGACGGGCTGGGTGTCGGCGACGTCTTGCGGCGCTCCGCCGCCCGCCCGACCCACCGGATCAGCCGCATGTGGGATACCGGAGAGGAGACATCCCGGCTGCCTCTGAGCGATGCGGCCGAAGAACGTTATGGGGCGCCTCAGCTGACCCTTCACCGGGCCGACTTGCTGAAGGCGCTGGAAGCCATGGTTCCCGACGGCAAGATCAAGCTGGGGAAATCCGTCACCGGGGTCGTCAACGAGGCAGAGGCCACCGTCATCGAGTTTGCCGACGGCACCACCGAGCCGGTCGATGTGATTGTCGGCGCCGACGGTATCCACTCATCCGTCCGTTCCTCGATTTTTGGTGAGGACAATCCGAAGTTCACCGGCATCGTCTCCTATCGCGCAGTGTTCCCCCGAGACAAGGTCGATGCGCTGCCCAATCTCGACGCCTTCACCAAATGGTGGGGGCCGACGCCTGATGTTCAGATCGTGACCTTTCCCCTGACCCACGGCAAAGAGATCTTCGTTTTCGCAACAACGCCCCAGGAAGGCTGGACGCAGGAGGGCTGGACCTTGGCCGGCGACGTGGTGGAACTTCGCGAGGCGTACAAGGATTTCCACCCCGAGGCCCGCGCGCTGTTGGAGGCCTGCACCGAAGTAACGAAATCCGCCCTCCACGTTCGCGAGCCGATGTCGCGCTGGTCCCAACACCACGCCACGCTGCTGGGCGATGCCGCGCACCCGATGGTGCCCTTCATGGCGCAAGGCGCCTGCATGGCGATCGAGGACGCGGTCGTGTTGGCGCGCGCACTTGAGGGCGCCGTTCGTGAATCGGTTCCGCAAGCGCTTGGCACCTATCAGACCGCGCGCATGGAAAGGACGGCGGACATCCAGAGCAATTCGCTCGCCAACGAATGGATGAAAGAACAAGGCAACGCGGACTGGGTCTACGGATACCATGCCTGGGGCGTAGACCTGTCGCCGCCTGCCAACTAAGGAGTGGTCCACTGTGGCGGAAACCGCCACCGCTCGCTCCGCCGCCGGCTCTCCGGCGGCTGGCGCGTGTCAGCCGTCGGAGCTCCTAGGACGTTCTGGCCGGGAACTGACGCGCGTTCAAGCGGCCTTGTAGGGCAGGCCGGGCATCGCCGTCCAGCCGGGTAGGGCCTCCACGCGGGCGAGCCAGGCGATGACGTTGTCGCGGCCGTCCAATCGCACCTCACCCTCCGGGGCCAGCCCGACGTAAGGGTAGCAGGCGATATCGGCGATGGTCGGGCGGTCCAGCGCCAGCCAGTCGCGGCCGGCCAGATGCGCGTCGAGCAGCTTCAGCGAGCGCCCGCCCCGCTTCTGGGCGGTTTCCAGATCGATGCCGGCACCGCCGCCGAAGCGCACCGCAAATCGCGCCACGGTGACGCCGTTATTGATCTCATTGGCGGCGAAGGACAGCCACGACATGACCTCGGCCAGTCCCTCCGGGTCGCGCGGCAGCCAAGTCTCATCGCCGTATTTGGTAGCGAGGTAGACCAGGATCGCCCCGGAATCGCGCAAGGTCACATCTCCGTCGATCAGCGCCGGCAGCTGGCCGAACGGGTTGATTTTGAGGAATTCCGGCGCTCTGTGCTCGCCGGCCGCCATGCTGACCTCGACGCGTTCGAACGGAACATCGAGCATGGACATCAGCATCCGGCATTTATGGGCGTTGCCGGATAAGTCGGTGTCGTAGATCTTGATCATATGGTTCCTTCCGGTCTGGGACGTCGCTCCGAGCGGGACTACGCAGGCTTCAGCGCCTTTTTGTCGATCTTGCCGACAGATGTCTTCGGCAGCTCGTCACACAAAGCGATCTCGGCCGGCAACTTGTAGCGCGCCAGATTGGCGCGGCAATATGCCAGCAAGTCTTCGGCATTTGCGCCCGCGCCCGGCTTCAACGCCACAAAGGCCTTTATGACCTCGCCGCGATAATCGTCGGGAACGCCTATTGCGGCCGCTTCCAAAACATCGTGGTGGCCGTAGAGCACTTCGTCGATTTCGCGCGGATAGACGTTGTAGCCGCCGCAGATCACCATGTCTTTCTTGCGGTCGCGGATGAAGAGATATCCGTCGCCGTCGAATTCGCCGATATCGCCGGTGTAGAGCCAGCCGTCGCGCAACGCCTCGTCGGTCTCTGCCGGCAGGTTGCGATAGCCGCGCATGATCTGCGGTCCGCGCGCGCGGATCTCGCCGACCTCGCCGGTTCCAAGCACTTTGGCTCCGGTCTCGGTGTCGACGATCTGCAGCTCGGTTTGTGGCAACGCCACCCCAACAGAACCAGCCTTTCGGGTGCCGTGCAGGGGGTTGTATGTCAGGACCGGTCCCGCTTCCGACTGGCCGTAGCCTTCAACGATCGGTGTCCCGGTCGCGGCCTCCCAGCGGTTGAGCACCTCCTCGGGCAACGGCGCGGAGCCGGAATAGGAAAAGCGCAGGGACGAAAGGTCCGCCTGCGCAAAGTCTTCGAAGGCCATCAGACCAGAGAAAATGGTGGGGCTGCCGGCGAAGATCGTGATCTTGTGCCGGGCCAATGCCCGCAGCGTTTCTCCGGGATGGTAGCGCTTTTCGATCACCAATGTGCCGCGGGCATAGGCCATCGTTTGTAGGCAGCAATGTGAGGCATAAATATGGAAGAGCGGCATCACGCACAACATCCGCTCTTTGTCGATTTGGGACGGCGTCAGCGTTTCGCGTTGGGTGATGTTAGTCGCAATCGCGCCGTGGCTTAGATTGACGCCCTTCGAACGTCCGGTCGTGCCGCCGGTGTATTGCAGCGTGGCCGGGTCGCCTGCGGCGGGTAAAGGGTCGGGCAGCGCCGCGCGGTCATCGCTCCGCCAGCCCAGCAGATCTTCCCCGCCGGGCCCGACCGCGATCCGATCGGCAATCGCCAATTCAGCTGCAATTTCGGTGACGAGTTCGGCCGCCGCGCTATCGTGCACAACGGCAATCGGATCGGCATCGGCGAGGATCGGGCGCATTTCTCGGGCGGTGTACATGGGATTGATCGGCACGACCTGGGCGCCGGCGGCGTGGACGGCGAATGTTGCGATCGCCATTTCCATGGAGTTGCCGATCACCAAAGCGATCCGTTCGCCGCGCGCACCGAGGCCGATAAGCTTGTTTGCGAAGCCGCCGACGCAACGGGCGTACTCCCGGTAATCGAGCGTGCTGTCGCCGCAAACAAGCGCGGTTTGCTCCGCCGCCAGCGTGGCGGCTTCGGCCAGCATGTGAACGACCGAGGGATAGGTCCTTGCCGGCGCCGCCTCCGCTTTCGCTTCGGCAGTGGCGGTCACTGGTCTCCGACCGAAAGCACCACCGCCATCGCCGTGTCTCCCGCGGCGCATCCGGTGAAGAGCCCGTTGCCGCCGCCGCGAAGCTTCAACTCCTCAATCATCTCGATGACGAGGCGCAGCCCGGTCGGCCCTTGGGGATGGCCGAAGATCAGAGAGCAGCCGTAATTGTTCATGTCCTCAAGCGGGAAGCCGGTCTCATGGGCGAAGACCAGGTCGTTGACCGCGAAGGGGTTGTGCGTCTTGACCGCGTCGATGTCCTTGATCGAAAGCCCGGCCTGTTCCAGGGCGCGTTCGGATGCCGGCACGGGTGCTGCCGGCATGTGCGACATTTCCGTGCGGGCAAGGCCGAAGCCGAGCAGCTTGATGCGCACGCCCTTGTCCTGGCTGAGATCCTTGGCCTTGTCGGCGGTGGTTACGATCATCGCCGAGTTGCCGTCGGCGGGATGGGTCTGGCCGCCGAAGGTGACGGTGCCGTCTTCGATGACGGGCCGCAACTTTGCCAGCCCTTCCTTGTTCGACGCCGTCACGCCCTCGTCGCCCGCCATCTGGTGGACGGTCTTCCGGTAGCGCTTGTCGGGCACGTCGAAGGGCAGGCGCATATAGGTTTTCTGGAAGGCGTTGTCGTCCTTGACCGCGTCCTGGTACTGCTCCCAACGTCGTAATACGACATCGTGCTGCGCCTCGGTGGTGAACTGGTATTTGCGCGCGACGTTCTCGGCGGTCTGCGTCATCGAGGTGCCGCCGTAGGGGTCTTTGACCATATTGTCGAGCGTCCAGTTCTCGTGGCTGCCCGTACCGCCGACGCTCTGGGGGTCGGGGTAGAAGACTTGCGGGCCGTTGGAAGTCCTGTCGGCGGTCATCACCAGCGTCGTTTCCGAAAGGCCGGCATCGACCTCCTGGGTTGCGGCCTGCAAGCAGCGCGCAGAGGTGGCGCAGGCCTGGGAGATGGTCGGCCCGCCGACATGGTCCGCCCCCATCATGCCGGTCATCCAGGGCAAGCCGTAGAACGAGCTCTTCTGCGGCACGGTCATCCCCAGCACGCCGTAGTCGAGCGCCTCCATCGGAATGTCGCGGGCCGCCATCTCCTGCTTGGCGACATGCGCCGCCAGTTCAACGGAGTTCAGATGCGACAGGCTGCCCTGCCAGCGCGCGAAGGGGGTGCTCCAATAGGCGCCATAGGGAATTTCCGCCGTGTGGGTCATGGTCGGGCCTTTCGATCGGGACGTTCGGGAGTATGTTGCAGTGCACTCTACTGGTGCGGCTCGCTCTGGCGCAAGCGGCGCGAGGTTGCCGGTCCCGATGCGCGCAACGCATGGCTACGCCAGGAACAACCCTTGATCGTGAAATCGATTCCGGCCACGTTGGTCTCATGGTCAAAAGGAATCGATCTCTCGTCCGACGCGCTGCGGCGGCGGCGCTTGCCGGTGCAATCCTGGCGCTTCCGGCGGCACAGCCTGCCATGCCGGCGGAAGCCAAGGTCGGGACCTTCACGATCCAGGATGAAAACGACTTTTTCACCGGCACCGACCGGCACTACTCCCAGGGCATCCGCCTGTCCTATTTGGCGACCGCGCGTGCGACGCCGGGCTGGATCAACCGGTTGCCCGACATGCCGTCCATGTTCGCGGCCGGAAACGGCAAGCGGTTGGATCGGCGTATCGGCCTGATCGTCGGCCAGAGCATGTTCACGCCTCAGGATACGGACAAACGCCGATTGATCCGGACCGACCGGCCCTACGCGGGTTGGCTCTATATCGGCGCCTCGCTGCAGACCCGCTATGCAGACCGCGCCGGTGTCAACCGGCTCGACATCTTCGCCTTTGAGGTCGGGGTGGTCGGTCCGGCCTCCAAGGCGGAGTACACGCAGAACGAATTCCATGAGCTCATTCGCTCCAACCGCGTCAACGGCTGGGACAACCAACTTGGCAACGAGCCGGCCTTCTTCGTCACCTGGGAGCGAAAATGGCGGAGCCCCGTGCTGCGCCTGGATGGCGGCCGCGGCCGGTTCGTGCTCGGCATCGATGCGATCCCGCATATCGGCCTGACCGGCGGGACCCTTCAAACCCATGCCGCCGGCGGGCTGACTTTTCGTCTCGGCAATCACCTGCCGGACGATTTCGGCCCGCCGCGCATTCGCCCGGCCTCGCCCGGATCGCAGTCATTTGAGCCGACGAGCAGCCGGCGCCCATTCCGCTGGTACTTGTTCGCGGGGTTCGAGACCCGGCTGGTTGCCCGAAATCTCTTTCTCGACGGAAACACCTTCCGCGCCAGCCACAGTGTGGAGAAAATCCCCATCGTGGCCGATCTGCAGGTCGGCCTGGCAACGGTGCTCTTCGACAAGGTGCGGCTGACCTACACTTACGTGCTGCGCTCACCGGAGTTTCGCGGCCAGCGCGGCCCCGACCAGTTCGCCTCGATCAGCTTGTCGATCCGGTTCTGACGGAAAAGCTCCGCCAGCCTACTTCTTGACCCCGAACGTCATGCCGTCGGCGACCGGCACCATCGACAGCGCCACCCGGTCGTCGGCGTGTACCTTCCTGTTGAAGACCCGTGCCGCTTCGGTGGCGGCGACCAGCTCTTCGATATGGTCGTCCGGGCGGCCTCGGCCGCGCCACATGGCCTCCAACTTCTCCGCGGTGAAATCGTCGGTCACCGTGCCCTGGAAGAGCGTGTTGTCGGCGATGAGGAGCCCGCCCGGGCGCACCAGTTCCATGCCCCGGTCCCAATAGTCGGGATAGCTCGGCTTGTCGGCATCGATGAACATGAAGTCGTAAGTGCCGGCCTGGCCTTCTGCGATCAAAGCATCGAGGCTGTCCACGGCGGAGCCCAGCTTCAGCGTGATCTTGTCGGCGACACCCGCTTTCTCCCAGTACTTGCGGGCCAGCCCGGTGTAGTCGTCGCTGATGTCGCAGGTCGTGAGCCGGCCGCCGTCGGGCAGTGCGGTGGCCATGACCAGCGAGCTGTATCCGGTGAAGGTTCCGATCTCGAGTACTTTCTTCGCGCCGGTCGCCCGGATCAGCACATCCAGGAATTGGCCCTGCAGCGGCGTGATCTGCATTCGGAACCAAGGCGTCAGCGCCTCGGTTGCCTCGCGCAGTTCCGCCAATATGGCCGGTTCGCGGTCCGAGACCGCGTGGACGTAGTCGTAAAGCTCGTCCGTCATCTTGATCATGTTGGTCGCCATCGTCCCTGGGTCCTTCGTTTGTGCTGATGCGATTAGTGATCGGCTGGTGCGGCGCTTTATGGCTCTGCCGGGCCGTAGCCAGCCTTCGATCGGCTGGCGCCTCGCACCGGCCCACGCCCCCACCCGACCACCCACGGGATCGTACGCTCATGGGTGGTCGGGTGGGGGAGTGGGCTGGCCACGGCTCAGGCAGAGCCAAAATCCCCGCGGCGCGAGGCGCAAACCAACAAGTATGCGCCAGCTATGATTTTCCCTCAGATCGCTCCCGTTGCCCGGCGGTGATACCACAACGGCAGCGCGATCGCTGCAAGCCCCAGTACGGCGCAAGCCAGCATGATGCCGAGCATCGGATAGGGCGTGCCATCCTGGATTGTGCCGACGGTCTGAGCGACGCCGGCCCCGATGATCATTTGGATGAAGCCGGAGAGGCCGGAGGCCGCGCCCGTCGCCTTGGGGTCGACACTGATCGCACCGGCTTGGGCATTGGGCATCGAGAGCCCGGTCGCATAGGCGACGACTGTGGCCGGTCCGAACATGGCGACCGGGTGCCAGATACCCGCTGCCATGATGACAACGGAGACGGCGACGGCGATCAGCGCGATCGTGCTGCCCAGAACGATCATACGGTCGATGCCGACACGCTCCGACGTCCGCGCCGCCGTCAGTCCACCGGCCATGAAACCGATCGATATCGCGAAGAAATAGAGACCGTACTCGGTCACCGGCCGTTTCATGACGTCGACCATCACGTAGGGCCCGCCTGCCATGAAGGCGAAGAAGACCGAGAGCATGAAGGCGGAATGGAACGCGTAGCCGCAGAATATCGGTTGGCGCAGCAGCCTCCCGAAGCCACCGAAGAAACTCTTCATCCCGTGAATCGGCTCGCGCGTGGTGTGGGATTCGCGCATTCGGGCGATGACCAGTACGGCCAGGATGAGCCCGACCGTTCCGGCAAAGGCGAAATTCGCCCGCCAGCTGAAATAACCGGTCAGATAGCCTCCGATCACGGGCGCCAGCATGGGGGCCAGCACCATCGCCGTGGTCAGATAGGCGATTATCGCAGCGGAGCGTTCCCGGTCGTGCATGTCGCGCACGACCGCGCGGGCCAACACCATGCCGGCCGCCCCGCCCGCGCCCTGCAGCATGCGACCGGCGATCAGCGTCTCGATGTCGGGTGCTGCGGCACAGAGCGCGCTGCCGGCGAGGAAAATCACCAGACCCGCGATAACGATCGGGCGCCGCCCGTAACGGTCGGACAGCGGTCCATAGGCCAGCGTGGCGAGGGCGATCGCCAGCATGGAGATGCTGAGCGTCATCTGCGCTGTGGCGCCGCTGACCCCGTAATCGGCTCGAATCAAGGGCAGTGCCGGGAGAAATATCTGCATCGAAAATGGGCCGAGCGATGTCAGCGCGATCAGGATGAAGGTGAGGAGCCGGCCCATGCTCGCAGTTTGGGGTTGGGGAGCGGTCGCTGGCATGGCGGGCTCACTACAAGGTCGAGCAGGGTTATGCAAGTCGGGCCAGGCTGAGGCAGACATGACAAACAGGCCTATGAGATACGCATGGTTAACCCGGCTTAACCCTGCGCCTTGGGCCGGTCCGACTTAATCTGTTGGTAACAATAAGGTGCGAATTTGAGGTGCAATCGTGCGTTTTGCCGCCAGCGCACCGGTGTTTGTCGTTGGCGGCAGGGGATACAATATGGATTCAGCCGGCCTGTTTTGGGTCAAACGATTTGCGATCGCAATCTCGATTGCCTGGATCGCCGGTATCGGCTGGGTGCAGTTCTCCGAGGCAATCAACGACTTCGGCGTAAGCTCCAGGACCTATCAGCGCGGCTCTTCCGAATGCGAAGGCAGCTACAAGAGCCGCTACGACTGCAAGTCCCAGATCCTGATTTCCGGCGAGAACGACGCCTTCATGTCGTGGTTGTTGAAATTCGCCATCGTCTTCCTGCCACCGATCGGGGTCGGTTTCCTCTTCGGCGCCATCCGTCGCCGTTACGAATCCGACGTTGCCGAAGCGGCCCGTAGGCGCGCCCTGCGCCGCCGAACGCCCCCTCAGGACGGCCAAGACACCCAAGACGCCCAAGACGCCCAAGACGCCCAGGGTGCTCCAAACGTCCAAAACGCTTCTGGCAGTTAGAGCGGATCCGCGTCGAGCCGCGCGACAATTCCCTCAAGACCTTTCTTCGGTGCCGGATAACGCTCCAATACCATCGGGTCGTGGCCCGGGATGACATTCGCTTGGCTGTCGGCGAGCGCGTAGCAGCGCTCGTAACCGCGGATCATGTCGCCTAGATTGTAGAGGATCGGGAAGGGCGCAACGGCCTCCATGTTCTCGTAGAAATGGCTGGCATCGGACGCCAGCACGAGCCAGCCGCGCCGGGTGCGCACGCGCACGACCTGGAGCCCCATCGTGTGTCCGCCCAGGAAGTGCAGTGTCACGCCGGGGGCCACTTCAGCGTCGCCGTCATGGAAGCGCACCCGCCCGTCGAACACCTTGTGGACCATGCCGGCGACATGGCCGGCATCGAAGGCGTGGTTCATCGTGCCGGTGCACATATGCGGGCCGGTGGCGAATTGCATCTCGCGCTCTTGCAAGTGAAAGCGCGCGGCGGGAAAGAGCTCGTGCCCGCCGATATGATCGTAGTGAAGGTGCGTCACGATCACCTCCTCGGCGGTTGCCGCGTCGATGCCTATGGTGGCCAGCCCCTCTGCCGGGTTGCGCAGCAGGTTGCGGCCGCGTTTTTTTGCGTCGGTCTCCACGAAGCCGGTATCGACGACGAAGCTGCGATCCTTGCCGACGATGGCCCAGACGAAATAGTCGATCGGCATCGGCGCGTCGTCATGCGGGTCGACGCCGATGAAATTGCCCGAGCGCCGGCGCTCCGCCATGGTCGCGTATTTGACCGCGTAGACTTCGTAGACCGCTCCGTCGTCGCTCATTGGGCCGTCTCCCTTCGGTTGCGCAAGCATGCCCGTGCGCCTTAAGTTGCGCCGCGCAGTGTCGCGCGAATATCGGTTCGGCGGAAGGTACAGTGAACGACAAGTCTTGGGATGCGAACGTGGATGTGTTGGTCGTGGGTGCCGGCAATGCGGCGATATGCGCAGCACTGGCAGCGGCGGAAACGGGTGCGCGCGTCCGCGTACTGGAACGCGCCGGGCCGGATGAACGGGGCGGCAATACCGGCTTCACGGCGGGCGCTATCCGGGTCGTCTACGACGATGCCGACGATCTCGCGGCCCTGATGCCGGATTTGTCGGAGGCCGAGCGGGAGCGCACCGATTTCGGGTCCTACACGGCCGATCAGTTCTTCGACGACATGGGACGGGTCACCGAATACCGCACCGACCCCGACCTTTGCGAGCTCCTGGTGCGGCGCTCCATGGAGACGCTTGTCTGGCTGCGCGGCAAGGGCGTGCGTTTCGCTCCGGCCTGGGGCCGCCAGGCCTTCAAGATTGGCGACCGGTTTCGATTCTGGGGCGGGCTCACGGTCGAGGCCATTGGCGGTGGTCAGGGCCTGGTCGAGGCCGAATTCGCAGCGGCGGACAAAGCCGGCGTGGAGATTGTCTACAACGCTCGCGCCTTGGAGCTGCTGCACGACGATGACGGGGTTCGCGGCGTTGTCGCCAAGATCGATGGGCGCACCGTTGAGATATCGGCCCGTGCGGTTGTCTTGGCCTGCGGAGGCTTCGAGGCCAATGCCGCCTGGCGGACGCGCTATCTGGGACCTGGCTGGGATCTGGCAAAAGTGCGCGGCAGCCGCTTCAATACCGGCGACGGGATCGCGATGGCATTGGCCGCCGGCGCCATGCCCTGGGGCAACTGGTCGGGGGCCCATGCCGTGGGCTGGGACCGCAACGCGCCGCCCTTCGGCGACCTTGCGGTCGGCGACGGCTTCCAGAAGCACTCCTATCCCTTCGGCATCATGCTGAACGCCAGCGGCGAGCGCTTCGTCGATGAGGGCGCCGATTTCCGAAATTACACCTACGCCAAGTATGGCCGCGTGATCCTGGAGCAGCCGGGGCAATTCGCCTGGCAGATCTTCGATGCCAAGGTCACGCATCTGCTGCGCGACGAATACCGTATCCGAGAGGTCACCAAGGTCAGCGCCGATACGATCGAGGCCCTGGTGGAGAAGCTCGACGGCGTGGATCCTCTGGCCGCCCGCGCCACCATCGAAGGTTTCAACGCCGCCGTACGCCGGGATGTGGCCTTCGATCCGACCGTCAAGGACGGCCGCAGCGTGAATGGCCTGGCCGTGGCGAAATCGAACTGGGCCAACCCGCTCGACACCCCGCCCTATGAGGCTTATGCCGTGACCTGCGGCATCACTTTCACCTTCGGTGGTCTGAAGATCGACACCGAAGGACGCGTCATGGATTCCGAGGACCGTCCGATCAACGGGCTTTACGCTGCGGGCGAGCTCGTCGGTGGGCTCTTCTATTTCAACTATCCGGGCGGGACCGGTCTCATGTCGGGCGCTGTCTTCGGCCGCATCGCCGGGGCATCGGCAGGGCGCGCCATGGCCGACGCGGGCGCCGCCGCCTGAGCACCATCGACCGGCGCGCAAAGACAATAAAAGGAACGCAGGGACCATGGCGACAAAGACCACCCTCGGTTTCATCGGCCTAGGCACCATGGGCGCGCCGATGTGCCGTAATCTGGCCAAGAAATCAGGCAAGCCCGTTGTTGCCTTCGATCTGAGCCCCGAGCCGGTGCGCAAGCTGAAACGCCACGGCGTCGAGCCCGCATCGAGCATCGCCGACGTGCTCGCCCGCGCCGATATCGTCTTCCTGTCGCTGCCCGGCGGCGAGGAGTTGGAGGAGGTCGTGGAGGGTGATGGCGGCATCCTGGAATGCGGCCGGCGAGGCCAGATCGTGGTCGACCACACCACCGCCCCGGTCGGCCTGACCCGCGAGCTTGGCGCGACGCTGCGGAAAAAACGCATCGACCTTCTCGATGCGCCCGTCGCCCGCACCCGCCGCGCCGCCGCGGACGGCACGCTGGCGATCATGGTCGGCGGCAAAAAGACAACCTTCGATGCGGTCCGCCGTTACCTCAAATGCATGGGCTCCAGCGTCACTTATTGCGGCGATAGCGGCAACGGCCAGACCGTGAAGCTGCTCAACAATATGGTGCTGGTCGAGACCGTGGCGGCGCTGGCCGATGCGTTGGCGATCGGCCGCCGCGCAGGGCTCGACGGCGAGCTCCTCTTCAAGGTCCTGTCCGAAGGCTCAGCCGACAGCTTCGCACTGCGCAACCATGGCCAGCGATCCATGCTCAAGGGTGACTTCCCGGAGCGGGCCTTCTCCACACGTTATGCCCTGAAGGACCTCACTTACGCTCTGGAGCTGGCCCGCGACACGAGGGTCGATGCGCGTTTGGCCAAGGAGGTCGAACGCTTGCTACGCCGAACGATCGATGCAGATCTGGGCGAGGCGTACTTCCCCGCATTGCTTGACGTCGTGGAAGGCAAGGGCGGCAGACGTGGCTGATCCGAGGCTCTACCCGCCGACTTGATCCAACTCAATGCGCCGCACCCCGGCACATGTGGCCATGTCACAGGTTCCGGTACGGCTATCGAATGGGTTGGCGAGTGTCATGAAACGAGACAGAAAAACAGCGATCCGATCGCGGTTCCGTGCGGTGGCCGCGGCATCCGTGTTTGGCCTGATGGCGGCGGCGCCGGCCGCCGGCCAATCCATGACCGGGGACGCCCAGCGCGGTTTCCAGCTTGCCCTCAAGGTATGCGAGGAATGCCACATCGTCGCCGACGGTCGAAATCGGCGCCAGCCGCCGGCCCGCGGCGCGCCGTCGTTTTTCGATCTGGCCAAGAACCCACGGGTGACGCCCTTCTATCTGCGCGCCTTTTTCCGTACGCCGCACCGAAAGATGCCCGATCTGATCCTGAAGGCCGGTGAGCGCGACGACGTGATCGCCTACATCATGTCGCTGCGGCCGGTGAAGTAGTGTTGCTGAAGACGGGCGATGCCGAGGCCGCCGCCGTACTTCACGCCGCGTGACAGCCGGCCAAATCCGTTGAAGCGGGTTCGATCGAGCGTTCGGCCGGAAAGTTGATACGTACGCGGGTGCCGCGGCCGGCCTCGCTATCGATCTCGATTGTACCGCCATGCAATTCGACCAGGTGTTTCGCCAGCGGCAGTCCGATCCCCATTCCCGTATCGTGACGGTCGTAGCCGCCGTCCACCTGGCTGAACAGTTCCATCGCATTTCCAAGCTCCGCCGGCGAAAACCCTATGCCGGTGTCTTTGATCTCCATCGCGACACCGCCGCTCGGAGATGCGAGCACATACAGCCAAACTTCGCCGCCCTTGTTGGTGTATTTCAGGGCGTTGGACAGCAGGTTCGCGAGCACCCGCCGGATCAGGCGCTTGTCGGCGCGCAGGTTCGGCAAATCGGGATCGTCGATGAGATTAAACGCGATCCCGCGCTCCACGGCTTCGGTCGCGAAGCTTTTCGTCGTTTCGGCGGCAAGGCTGGTGAGATCGACGGTGGTTTCGTTGATTTCGATCCGGTCCGCGCTCGCCCTGGAGAGATCGAGCACGTCGCTGACGATCTCAAGCAGCCGATTGCCGCTTTGCGAAATATCCTCAACCGCGTTGTCGATCTTGGTATTGCCGATGGGGCCGAGTACGCCGGACTTGATGAGGTCCGCGTTGCCGATGATCACGCTGAGCGGCGTGCGCAGCTCGTGGCTGACCATCGCGAGAAAGCGCGACTTCGCATCGCTTCCGGATTTGGCCTCTTGCGCCAATGACTTGTTGCGCGCCAGTTCGCGCTTCATGTTGCGCATCGACACGTAGTTCCTGCGCACGAAGAGCTCACGTGTGTGACTGGAGAATATTCCAACCAACGCCAGACCGGCGAGGGATACCGCAACTGGTATGGCCGGGACGTCGGGCAGCATGCGATAGATCGCCACTGTGGCGGCCAGGCCGCCACTGGCAATGACCGAGAACGCCACCGTGTACTTGAAGAATATGCGGTTGTAGTGCTGGCAATAGACGAAGATAGCCGCCAGCTCGAAGAGATAGACGAGGTTGTGGCCGGGATGGCAATACGCGAAGAGGAAAAGCGTACCGCCAAAGGCGCTGAGGGTCGCGGTCAGGTAGGCCAAACCCTGCATATGCCGGAATCGGTGGCCGAAATGGACCGGAACCTGCGTGAGCAGCAAAACCGGAAGCACGATCGTATACCGAATCCAGATGAAATCTGGGCCATGCGGCGGCATGTACGCCATGAGTAGGACGGTGAACAACGCGTAAGAGGCTATCCCGCTGGTGACCCAGATCCGGTTAACCAACTTCGTCGCCCGAAGCCAGCTCGCTTGGAACTCGCCCTCAAGCTCCCGGTCGGCGAAGGCGAGCGTCCAGGGATTGATTATCGCTTGGCGCTGATCTGACGTGTCGGTCACCGTTTTCCCCATGGCCTCCCATGCCGCGGACAACGCCATTTCACAACAAATTGTATGAATATTCAGTGAATTCAGCAGTGTACCTACAATCATATGCTTGGTTCGGGACCGATGGAATGGGGCGAAATCCTGGCCCAAGTTGCCGGCGATATGGTGGAACAGTCCCCCGTTCTCGAAGGCGGCGATCACTTCGGCTTTCGAGGTTTCGAACGCCGGCTTATGATGGCCTCCATGGACTTTGAACTCACTGAAGAACAGCGCGCGTTCCGGGATAGCGTCGCCGGTTTCGCCGCGCGCCATTTGGCCGAAGACGCCCTCGCCCGTGCCCGAGAACCCGGCTATCCCTGGGACATTGCCAGGCTGATGGCGGGTCAGGGCCTGTTCGGCATCGCCATGCCGGAAGCCGATGGCGGCCAGGGCGGCACGCTGATGGATGCCGTGCTGGCGATCGAGACTGTCGCTGGTGTCTGCCCGCGGAGCGCCGATGTGGTGCAGGCCGGCAACTTCGCGGCCATCCGCACCTTCGCGGAATATGCCAGCCCGGCGCAAAAGGCGCGCTATCTGCCGGGCCTGCTGGCCGGTGAGGGACTGATCGCCGTCGCCATGTCGGAGCCGGAAGCGGGCTCGGCCGCGACCGAACTCAAGACCGCCGCGACCCCGGATGGCGACGGCTACCGCGTCACCGGTACCAAGGTCTTCACGACGCACGGCGCCGATGCATCGCTGTTTCTGGTCTATGTCCGTTTCGGGCCGGGCGTCGGCGGGATCGGCTCGGTTCTCGTCGAGCGCGACGCTCCGGGGTTCAGCCTCGGCCAACCGACGCGCTATATGTCCGGCGAGGTCTGGCGCCAGCTCTACTTCGAGGACGTGGCGGTGGGGCCGGAGAACGTCCTGCTAGGGCCAGGCGGCTTCAAGAAGCAGATCAGCGCCTTCAATGTCGAGCGCATCGGCAATGCCGCCCGAGCGCTCGCCGTCGGCCGGCTTGCATTCACCATTGCCCGCGAGCATGCGCTCGAGCGCCGCCAGTTCGGCCGTCCGCTCGCCGAGTTCCAAGGTTTGCAATGGAAGTTCGCTGACATGGCGCTCAAGCTGGAGGCCGCACAGCTTTTGCTCTACCGGGCCGCGACCAACGCCGACAGAGGCCTGCCTTCGGGTCAGGAGACGGCGCTCGCCAAGGTCGCCTGCAACGAAGCCGGTTTCTTCGCAGCGAACGAGGCGATGCAGGTGATGGGCGGCACCGGCTTCAGCGAGGCGACGCTGGTCGATTACTGCATGCGCCGCACCCGCGGCTGGATGATTGCGGGCGGGCCGGTGGAGGTCCTGAAAACGCGCATCGCCGAAGGTGTGTTCGACCGCCGCTTCCCCCAGCGCAAGCGCCGCCCGGACGCGGATGGCTAAGCGGCGGAGGAGCAACGGGAACACCAAAAGCCCGGCGGCAGGGCTGGCCGAAGCCCTTTTCGCGCCGCGCGGCGTCGCTCTGATCGGCGCCTCGGATGATAGGTCCAAGCCCAGCGCCCGGCCGCTCCAATTTTTGCGCAAACACGGGTTTGCGGGCGCGATCCATGCGGTAAACCCTAAGCGCCAAAGCATCGACGGCGTGCCGGTCCACGCCGAGCTCGGTGCCGTCCCGGGGCCGGTCGATCTTGCCTATCTCCTGGTCGGGACCGATCGCGTAGAGGCGGCGGTCCGGGCCTGTGGAGCGCACGGTATCTCCGCCGCTGCAGTGCTTGCCGACGGCTATGCGGAGGCCGGCGAAGCGGGCGCGGCACGCCAGGACCGGCTGGTGGCGTGCGCGCGCGAGGTGGGGGTGCGGCTGTTGGGGCCGAACAGCCTCGGGCTCATCGTTCCCAGGACCGGTCTCGCCCTCAGTGCCAATGCGGCCCTGGCCGCCGAGCGGTTGATCCCCGGCCGCCTCGCCCTGGTTTCCCAGAGCGGCAGCATACTCGGCACCCTGCTCTCGCGGGTCCAGGCGCGCGGTCTGGGTTTTTCCAAGATGGTCTCCGTCGGAAACGAAGCCGATCTGTCGATAGGCGAAATCGGTCTCTTGCTGGCTGCCGATCCGGAAACCGACGCGATCCTGCTTTTCCTGGAAAGCATCCGACACGCCGAGGCCATGGCCGGCTTCGCTGCCGCCGCGCAGGCCGCCGGCAAGCCCATGATCGCCTATTTGCTGGGCCGATCCAATCCGGGGCGAGCCGCCGCGCTCAGCCATACCGGCGCCATCGTCGGGTCCGATGCGGCGGCTGATGCTTTCTTAAGCGCGCATGGGATCATGCGGGTCGACCATCTGGAAGCGTTGTTCGAAGTCGCGCCGCTGGCGATCGGCCGAAAACCTGGCACCGTGCGCGGGGCTGCGGCGGTCGTCACCACCACGGGCGGCGGCGGCGCCATGGCCGCCGACCGGCTGGGCTTGGCCGGTGTGCCGGTCCAAGGCTTGTCGGAAGAGACCGCAGCACGCCTGCGCAAGTCGGGCATTCCCGTGCGCGCTGGACGGATCATCGACGTGACACTCGCCGGCACCCGCCCAGAGGTCATGCGCGCAGCCCTCGACGCGGCGCTCAAAGAGCCCGGTATCGGTCTGGCGCTGGCCGTCATCGGCTCGTCGGCGCAGTTCCACCCCGCACTCGCCAGCGAAGCCGTCGCCGGCTATGCCGGATCCGGCAAACCCGTCGCCGCATTCGTGGTGCCCGAGGCGCCGGCGACGATGGAACTGCTGGCGCGTGCCGGCATAGCGGCCTTCCGCACACCGGAGGCCTGCGCTGATGCCATCCGGGCATTGATGCGGTGGGCGATGCCGACGCAGGTGCCGTCCGCCGACCCGCCGGCCGACGCCGCGAGGGTAATTGATGCCGCCACAACAAATCAATTGAATGCCGTGGCATCGTTTGATCTCATTGCCGCCCTCGGCATCGACGCCGCTCCGGCCGCGATTGTCGATGCAGGCGGTCTTATGCCCGAACTTCCCTTTGACTTTCCGGTTGCGGTCAAGGCGCAGGGCATCGCCCACAAGACCGAGGTCGGCGGTGTGCGGCTTGGCGTCCGGGATGCTAAAGCGCTGAAGCGTGCGGTCGCGGAAATCGCCCGCAGCGCCGGGGTGAAACGGGTCCTCCTGCAGCCGATGGTGGATGGGCTTGGCGAAGTGCTGCTCGGCTTTCGCCGCGAGCCCGGCGTGGGGCCCGTCGTGGCGGTCGGAACGGGCGGCGTGTTGGCGGAGATTTACGGCGATACGGCTGTCCGTCTCGCCCCTATCGATGAGCGGCAGGCTCGCGAGATGATCGAGGAGGTCAAGGGCCTGGCCCCCTTGCGCGGCTATCGCGGTTTGCCGAAAGGCGATCTGGATGCGCTTGCAGCCGCTGTTGCTGCGTTCTCCACGCTCGCCGCTTTGCCGATCGCCGAGGCGGAGATCAACCCGTTGATCGTCAGAAAAACCGGCGTTGTCGCGGTCGACGCGCTGGTGCGCCGCATGGAAACTCTGAACGATTGAACGTAGTCGCCCGCTTCGCGACGCATCCAATTCCCGCATTCGCGCGTAGTGACTTCAAACCGCGCGGAGATTTCGGCGCGGTCCGCCAGCGGATCAACGGGGCTGACCGACCCCTGATCGCATGGCCTTCACAGTCGATCCAAATGGGAGGCGTTTATGTCCAGAATCATCCAAGCCGACGAACCATCCGCGCCCGCTGGCCGCCGAAACTTCCTCGGCCAGCTTGGCACGGCGACCCTGTCCGCCGGTGCGGTGGCGCTTATCGCGGGCTGCGAATCCATGGCCGGCGGGACGGGCGCGTCATACTCTGCCGCTGCGAACCCGAAGAAGGATGTCGGGCTCCTCAACTATGCGCTCGGCCTCGAACACGAGGCCATCGACATCTACCAGATCGCCGCGGAAACCGGTCTGCTGACCAAACCGGTGCTGGGTGTCGCCGTCCAGTTCCAGGGCCATCACAAGGCCCATCGCGACGCGCTCGCCGCCACCGTTCGCCAGCTCGGCGGCGCGCCGGTCGCGGCCAAGTCCCGCGCCTACTACCTGGGGCGCATCAAGCAATACAAACTGCGCAATCAGCGCGACATATTGGAGCTTGCCTATAAGCTCGAGGGCATCGCGGCGAACGAGTACATTAAGGCCATTCCGGCCTTCACCAACTCCGCCCTCGCCAAGGTGGCCGGGCGATTGGTCGCCGACGAAACCATGCATTGGACGACCTACGCCCAGGCGCTCGGCAAACCCTTGCCGCAGGCCGGGCTTTCGTTCGGCGCATAGCGGGGCTGCACTGGGCCGGCTTACGCGGGGCCGGCATCCGCTGGCCCCGCTGCTCGGCTTCGGCTAGTCTTGCGGGTCAACGATCCCAGGACCGGTGCGATGACAAACTCCAAGATCCTGCCAGACGTCGAAACGCTCGCCGCGCGCATTCCCGACGGCGCCAAGCTCGCCATCTTCAAGGATAACGGCGTCGCCATGGAGGCGACCCGTGCCTTGATCCGGCGCGGCGCCCGCGATTTGCACGTGATTACGGTGCCGACCAGCGCCTTCCAGGCGGAACTCCTGATCGCGGCCGGCTGTGTCGGCACGATCGAGACCTCAGGCGTGACGATGTGGGAACTGGGCCAGGCCCCGGCCTTCGTGCGAGCGGTCAAGACCGGCGCGGTGCGCATCCTCGATTCGACCTGCCCGGCGATCTACGCCCAGTTCCAGGCGGGCGAGAAGGGCATTCCCTTCATTCCGATACGAGGCTTGATCGGCTCCGGGTTGCTCGACGTGCGCGACGACTACAAGATCATCGACAATCCATTTGGCGCCGATGGCGGCCCCGATGCCGGTCCCGACAGCGAGACCGATCCGATCGTGGTGCTACCGGCGATCCGCCCCGACGTCGCGCTCTTCCATGCGCCCAAGGCCGACCGCGAGGGCAACGTCTATATCGGCCGCCAACTTGAGCTCAAGACCATCGCCCATGCGGCGCTGGCCAGTTGCGTCACCGTCGAAGAGATCGTCGAGGACAACTTGATGGAGGATGAGGCCACCGGCGGCGCTACCATTCCGGCGATGTACATCACGGGCGTAGCGTCCGCACCCGAGGGCGCCTTGCCATTGCCAATGCCAGGATATTACGCCGGCGACACAGACTATTTGCAGCGCTATTGCCTGGCCGCGCGCAGCGAGAACGGACTGGCCGACTGGCTCGCGAACGAGGGCCTGGTGCCCCGCGCCGCTGCCGAATGAGCGACTACCGCACCGAGGAACTGCTGATCGAGGTGATCGCTCGCCTGCTTGAAGGCGTGGAAAATATCGCTGTCGGCGTGCTCTCGCCGATCCCCGGCAGCGCGGCCATCTTGGCCCAGGACAGATCCATCGAGCCGGTTCGGGTATCGGTGATCGGCGCCAAGCTGCCGGGCTACCGAACTGACGGCGGCATCGATCTGTTCGACCAGGCGGCGCAGGGCCGGCTCGGCGCGTTCTTCCTGTCCGGCGGCCAGATCGACGGTGCGGGCAATATCAATCTGCTCGGCGTCGGCGACTATCCGGGCACCGAGGCGCGCTGGTCGGGCTCGTTCGGATCGGCCTTCCTCTACTATGTGGTCCCGCGGGTAATCCTGTTCCGCGAGGAGCACACGCCGCGCACGCTGGTCGACGAGGTCGATTTCATCAGCGCCGCCGGCAGCAGCCCGCCCAACGTTCATAGACCCGGCGGGCCATACGCGCTGGTCACCAACCGCTGCCTCTTCATGTTCGACAAGACGCGCGGCCGGTTTCGCCTGGAAAGCGTGCACGCCGGCGAAACGCTTCAGAGCGTTCGCGACAACACGGGCTTCGACTTCGACTGTCCCGACACGGTTCCGGAGACGCCGGGGCCGGAAGCGAAGACGCTAAAACAGATCCGCCACGACATCGCGCCCAAGATCGCCGATCCCTACCCCAGATTCGCCGCCGAGGTGCTGGGCTACACCGCCCCTGGCCAGGCCGCGGAGTAAGGTCTTGTCGGGGAGAGGGCGGCCTCGCCCTTCGACAGGCTCGGGGTGAGGCCTGGAGTTTGGGTTTGAAAAAATGGCTTTCGATTCAAATAAGGAGGCCCTCATGCTGATCCTGTCGAAGCACGAGGGCCGGCCACGCACAATCGGTACTAGCCCGTGATCGAGCGGCTTGCCGAGCTGGTGAACGCGGACGCCTGGCTGGTCAAGCGCGGTCGGCTCCTGAACACCACTTTCGCCATCGGGATCGGCGACGACGACTGGCTCGTTCGCGTGGAGAACGGCCGCATCGAGGCCGTGGAGAAGGGGCCCCATGTGATGCGCTCATGGCGTTTCGCGATCCGGGCCGATGCCGAGACCTGGCGGACCTTCTGGCAGCCGGTGCCGCCGCCCGGCTACCACGACATTTTCGCGCTCTTACGCAAGGGTCTGATCGTGCTCGACGGCGATCTTCAGCCCATGATGGCGCATCTCCTCTACATCAAGCTGGTGCTCGCCAAGCCGCGCGAGATCGCAAATGCAGGTGCGGCATGACGGCGGCGCTCGAGCCCGTCATCGGTCGCTATCTTCATCTCGATCTGGAGGGGCGCACCCACCGGCTCTATTTCGAAGAAGCCGGGCAGGGCATTCCGCTCGTCTGTTTGCATACCGCCGGCGCCGACGGCCGCCAGTTCCGGGCCCTGCTGAACGATCCGGAGATCACACGTGACTTCCGGGTCATCGCCTTCGACATGCCCTGGCACGGCAAGTCTTCGCCGCCGGTCGGCTGGCAGCGCGAGGATTACGAACTCACCACCGAGCGCTATACCGGCATGATCCTGGCGTTCTGCGATGCTTTGGGCCTGGAGCGGCCGGTCGCAATGGGCTGCTCGATCGGCGGTCGCATCGTACTCAACCTGGCCTGGGCGCATCCCGAACGTTTCGGCGCGCTGATCGGCCTGCAGTCCGCGGCCTATGTCGAACGCTACTACGACGCCGGCTGGCTCAATCATCCCGAGGTTCATGGCGGTGAGGCCTGCGGCGCGCTCGCCTACGGCCTGGTCTCCCCGCTGAGCCCGGAGGAACACAAATGGGAGACGGTCTGGCACTACATGCAAGGCGGCCCCGGGGTCTTCCAAGGCGATCTCTTCTTCTATCAGGTCGAGGGCGATGTCCGGGACCGGATCACGGATATCGACACGGCCAAGTGCCCGCTCTACATGCTGACCGGCGAATATGATTATTCGGCCTCTCCGGCGGACAGCGAAGCCGCGGCGGCGCTCATTCCGGGCGCCAAACTCACCATCATGAAAGGCCTCGGCCATTTCCCGATGAGCGAGAACCCCGACGGTTTCCGCGATCATCTGCTGCCGGTCCTCAATGAGATCAAGAAGCGGCGATAGGAGCTGGATACCCGAGGTCTGAGACTATTGCCCCGGTCTATTCCCCAACCCGCTTTTTCCAGCGGCGCGCCCGCGCCGCGGCGAGCTCGTTGTAGGTGATGCGCCCGTCGCCGTCGGCATCGGTACGCCGAAACCAGTCCCGCATGGCGACCGCGTGCTCATCGGGCGTGATGTAGCCGTCTCGGTTGGTGTCCAGGCGAACGAACAGGAGCGCCCGCCGGCGGGTCCTTCTGGCGGACTTGCGGTCGTTCGCCTTGCCGCGCCGGAGATAGACGAATTCGTCGTAGCTCACCCGGCCGTCGGCGTTACGGTCGATGGCCCGCATGCGGCCGGCTCGAACCGCGCGCAGTTCAGACATGCTGACCGCCCCGTCCCGGTTGCGGTCGAAGCGGCGGAGGCGGCGGGCCGCCTTTTTTTCATTTGCCGCAGAGCTGCCCTCGGCGGCCTGGCCTCCTGTGGTCGGCTTGCCGCGTTTCGTCGCATGGCCGGCGCCGCCCCAGGCTTTCAAGCGCCGCCACGCGGCGAGCCATTCGGCCCGGGTGATCCGGCCGTCGCCATTGGCATCGCGGCGCCGGAACCAGCGGGTCATGCTGGCGCCGCGTTCGAGCCGGTCGATAAAACCGTCGCCGTCGGTGTCGATCCGCCCGAAGATGCGCGCCCGGCGGACCCGCACATGTTTCGGCAGCGCACCCGGATACCGGCGGGATTGTGCGTGCACGAACTCTTTCCGGCTGATCAGGTCGTCGCGATTGGTATCGACCCGGGCGATCCAGCGATCGCGCGCGGCGCTGATTTCCGAGCGGTTCACCGCCCGGTCGCCATTGCGGTCGATCCGGTCGAAAGCACGCCCGCCCCGCTCCGCCGCACCCGCCGGCGCGGCGAGGGCACAGGCCAGCCCTACAATAATAGCAACACTGCGCGCCATCGCGCTGATCCCTCGACACTGCTCGTCACACCCGGAGATGAAGCCCCGCCATACCTGCGCGCTTCCTCTCCCCCACACGCTGCCCAACTATACGGAGGAGTCCTTAAGGCCATCCCTCGTGTCGAAGGCGAGCCGCATTTGGCTTTGTCGATCCGCGGCCGGCCCGCGTTTCCTGGCTGGCGCCCCGCAACGGCGCTTTTTGCCTCTGGCGGTACCGGCACCAGCCCACGCCCCCACCCGACCGAATTTGGCTCTGCCGGGCCATAGCCAGCCCGCTCCCCCACCCGGCCACCCACGGGATCGTATGCTCATGGGTGGTCGGGTGGGGGTGTGGGCTGGCCACGGCTCCGGCAGAGCCAAAGAGCATCCGGTGCGGGGTGCCAGCCAAAAGTAGCGTGGGCCGGCCTGGGCCCGGCAGAGCCATTGAGCCTGCGTCGCAAGCCAACCAACCCCCCCCCGAACCCATCGGTTTGCGCCGGTATACCCTTTGAACTAGAGTGCGCTGCTCCCATCTAAGGGACCTGCGCGCCAGTAGCTCAGCTGGATAGAGCGTCGCCCTCCGGAGGCGAAGGTCAGGGGTTCGAATCCCTTCTGGCGTGCCAATCTGCCGGTAAGAAATACCCCCGTATGACAGCGGTCGCGACCTGTTGCGTGCCGCAAATGCCGCGAAATCTCGGCGAAAATACTGGCGAACCTCAACCTTTCGGCAACAAACATGCGCTAAAACGGCAGCCTTATAGTCGGCCGGACGGGAGCGTATGGCTGCTATCGGCGATGGATATGGCAGCGAATGCCATTTGTTGAGATACCTCGGACGCCACCGGCACCGGCTTAATGAAGCTGTGCTCAAGGCGACGGGCGCCAAGCGCGTGGCTTGGCTCGATGTTCCTTTCGATACGGAAAACAAGTGGAAGGACGGGGCCTGGACCGGCTTCGATTTCCTGCCCGAAAAGGACCGCGCCCGGCGCGATTGGAAGAACACCTGGCCACGCAACGGCCCGGCGGTGAGCTGGGACGCGATCGGCCTGGCGGAGACCAAGGACGGCCCGGAATGGCTGCTGGTCGAGGCCAAGGCGCATATTGACGAATTGCGATCGGATTGCCCCACCGGCAACGGCGGCGGCCTGACGACCATTCGCGAGACCCTTGCGGAGGTCAAAAGCGATCTCGACGTGAACGAAGTGCGCGATTGGCTGCATGGCTACTATCATCATTGCGCCCGCGTGGCGGCGCTGTGGTTTCTGCTCAGCCGCAAGACCCCGGCGCAAATGCTGTCGATTTATTTCACCGGTGACCAGTTTCCCATGCCGGCTTTCGTGTGCCCGGAGGATGAGACGGGCTGGTTGCCGGCTTTGCAGGAATTGAGGAAACACGTCGCCCTACCGATCGATCATGGATTGACCGGCCGCCTGCACGAGATATTCCTGCCTGTGGTCGGCGCCTTGCCGGCACGTTCCCTGCGCCGCTCGGCCTGACGGCCGGCCCGCCATTAACCGAGCCATAACCCCCGTAAGGTTAGAATCGGGGGGAATGAGGCCGCCCATAGGGGCCGCCCGACTGCAAAACAGATCTGGTCACGAACCGAGCCATGCGCGACATCGACCGAATTCAAATCGTTTCGATGATCGGCAATGCCTGGGAGCAAGCGGGCGTTTCGGTCAAATGCGAGGCGTGCGGCCAGCCCGACTGGTCGCTGGTCACCGGCGACGGCGCCGACGGCTCGGCCTTGCCGCTCAGGCGCGGCGACGTGGTCGATCTCGCCCAGTGCTTCCTGGTCTTCACCATGGCCTGCAAGAACTGCGGCAATGTGCGGATGATGTCGAAAACCCGAATCGAGGAGCTCGCGGGCGTTGACAAGCAAGCCAAAGCCGACTGACACGCCCTCCGGCACGCTGGACGCCTCGGCGCTGCCTGCCGAAGCCCTGTCGGGGCCCAATCTGGTACGCTACCGTGCGGTGACCGAGGGCGACATCGCGCGCCTGAAGCTGTTGGAAAAGCCAGCCTCGCTGGTCGCGGCGGCCCTGTTCGCGGGCATCTTCCTGGCCTGTAGCTATCCCGTCTACCAGTTCTTCACCAAGATCGACGGCGGTCAAAACGCCGCCACGATGGGCGATCTCGCCGTAGTGGTGGCATGGTCAGTGGCGTTCGGCGTGGCGGTGACCGCGTCGCTGGTGTCCGTTCGGCGTCAAAGCAAGGTGATTTCGACCCTGGAGGCGATGGCAAAACGGCCGAGCGTGCCGGTCAATCAGCCCGTCAACGTACGCCAGACGGTGCGCGCCAAGCGCAGCCGGTTTGGCTTCCGTCGCAAAAAAGTCTCAGTGTGACGCCGCGCGTTCCTTGATCCGCACCACGAAGGACGCATTGGGCGGCGGCGGCGGCGGTTGACGGGTGTCTCCGTAGGTATTCCCGATTCGAACGACCATCGGCCCGTCTTCATGGCCGCCGGGCACCCGCAGCCGGCGGTCGTGCTCGCTGACCTCGCGTGCGGCGTCGAGCGCTGCTGACCAGCGTGCTTCGGCGGCCTCCAGGCGTTTGGCTTCCTCTTCGCGCCATTCCGCCTCATGGCGGGCAAGCTCCCGGTCCAGGGCAGATTGCTGGTTGGCCTCGGCCTGAGCCAATTCGTGCTCCAGCGCGGCCTTGTGCTCGGCATTCGCCCGTTCCAGGTCGCGGGCCAACGTCGTCTGATACTCCGCCTCGACATCGACGATCTTCTGCTGCGCCTCAGCGCGGTAACGCGCTTCGAAACTCTCCCGCCGGCGGCTCTCCTCGGCCTGCCACATATCGCGTGCGGCCGATAGGCGCTCCTGCCAGTCGCGTAGAAATTCGGCCTTCTCCGCGTCGTATCGGGCCGCCAGCTCGGCCTCCACGGCTTCGCGTGTGTCGCCCAAGTTGTCCGCAGCGTCGCGCTCCCAGGCGGTCTTTGCTTCCGCCAGACGTCCGGCTTCTCCGGCGCGCCATTCGGCTTCCGCATCGGCCAGCCGCCGGTCCATATCCGCCAGAGCGCCGGCTTGGGCCGCAGCCACCAGCTGGGCCGTCTCGTCGCGCCATAGGACCTCGGCTTCCGCCAGCTTTGCCTGCGATGTCGCCTGCAGCGCAGTCTCGGCCTCGGCGATCTTGGCATCGACGGCGGCCTGCATTTCGCGTTCGGCTGCTTCCAGCCTCGCCCGATGCCCCGCCTCGAGCTCGGCTTTGAGGGCCGCGGAGGCGCCGGCCAGCTTTGTGTCATAGCCGGCGCGGAGTTCCGTCGCCGCGGCAGCCAGTTTGGTTTCGTACGTGGCGCGCAATCCGTCTTCGAGTTCCGCCAGCCGTGCGCCATGCTCGCTTTGGGCGGACTGCTCGCGCTGGGCGGTCTCTGCGACCTCCCGCCGGGTGCGTTCGGCCAGTTCGTCCTGCCAAGCTTGGTGTGCCTTGGACAGCCGGTCGGCCTCGCCCTGGCGCCACTCTTCGCTGGCCGCCGCCAGCCGGCCTGCCAGCTGAGATTCCAGAGTTTTGCGCTCGGCCGCCAATCGACGGTCGAAATGTTCCGCCTGGCTGCGCTCTAGCGCCTCGGTGCGGACCGCTTCGGCCGCTTGCCAGTCAGCCTGCGCGGCGGCGAGGGCGGCAGCCCGCTTGGCCTCGGTCTGGTTCTCCCATTCGGTCTTTGCGGAGTTGAGCCGTTCGGTCGCCTGGCGCTCCCACTCCGCCCTGGCGGACCCGTGGCCGGTCGCGGCTTCGGCCTGCCATTCGGCCCGTGCCGCCTCCATGCGTTCTCGCGCGGCGGCCTGCCATTCGGCCTTGGCGGTGGCCAGCCTGGTTCGTGCCTCGGCTTGCCATTCGGCCTGCGCGGCGGCGAATTCGGCCTGGGCGTCGGCGCGCCAGGCGGCCTGGGCCGCGGCGAGCTTTGCTTCGGTTTCGGCCTCGACGTCGGCGGCGCTGGCGGCATGTTGGCGGTCGCGTTTGCTACTGAATTCGGCCTTCAGCTCGCGCAGCCGGGCCTCGGCAGCCTGGTCCCAGTCGGCTTTCGCCTTGGCGGCTCGCTTGGTTTCCTCGTCGCGCCATTCGGCCCGGGCGGCAGCGAGATGCTCCTGATAGGATGCCTTGAGTTTCGAAATTTCCGCAGAAAGCCTTTGCTCGTCCTTGGCTTTCTGAGTTTCGAGCGAGGCGGAGAGGCGGCTGCCCTCAGCGTCCTGCCAGGCCGTGCGGGCCTTGCCGAAGCGGTCGTCGGCCTCGGCGCTGAGCGTGGCGGTGAGTTGGGCGATCTGCCGGCGCTGCTCATCAGCGAACTGGGCATGCGTCTCCGCCAGCTTGACCTCGTGCTCGGCGGCGATCCTTGCCTCGACTTCGGCGCGCGCCGCCTGCAGCCGGTCTTCGAAGGCCTCGGCGAGTTCGGCTTCGATCTGCTCGCGGGTCACCAGACCGGCCTTGCGGCCGGCGTCGGGCGCTGTGCTGGTCCCTTCGCGCTTGGGGTCGACCTTGATCTGAGCCGAACAGAGTACGTTTGCGGTGCCTTCTGCGTCGTCGACCTGCATGACCCGGATCGTCAGGTCGAGCCGCTTTTTCTTGGGATCGGCGTCGACCAGGTAAAGGCCGTCGATCTGATTGGGTTTCAGCGACCAGGTCTTGTCGCCATTGTCGCGGCCGTTGGAAAGATGGACCGTATCGAGCAGCCCGGCCACCGTGATGGTCAGGTCCTGCGTCAGGTCGACATCCGCCAGCGCCTCCGCCATATCGAGCGGCACGTAGAGCACGTCGTCGTTCGACGCGTCCTTCGGCAGATTTCCAGCATTGCTGGCGGCCATCCGTGAGGTCCCTGCGGCCACGAGGTTGATGGCGCCGGTTCGACGATTGTCGAGAACGCCCAGAGCGCCTGGTCCTCGATCATCGCGGCATTTGGTGAAGGATTGGTTGCCGCACGGTTTCGGTGGCGACCGCGCAAAAAAAGACCGGCGACCACGGGGATACTGGGTCGCCGGTTTGAGTTTGGAACGGGTAGAACGGGGTGTACGCGAACCACTAAATTCGCGTCAGGCGAACTTTAGCGAAATCATGGTTAACGAAACGTTAACGCCGCCCTGCGGTTTTGGTGCCCGCGTATTCGCGCGGTTCGCGTTTGAAGCGAATTTGGGATTGCCGGGCCGCCGTGCTGCCCAGAACCGAAGGTCGGACAGCACGTCTTGATCTCGAATACAGCATTGAAATACCTAAGAAAAACAGTTTTAAAGCCGCCGTTATCACTATTTTAAATCATAGACCATAGATTGCAGCATATCGACTTACTCAGTCGATCCGATCGGGTTGCTTCCACGTCAACCACCGGAAGTCTGCCGCTCGGGGGGGAAATTGAGCGAGCAGTGCAATGAACGATCATCCAATGGCGACCGCCGACGATTCCGTCTTTACGGCATCCGGCTCCACCGAAAAAGCCAAACCAGAAACCGCGGACCGGGCCAGCGGTCAGCGCCGAAGGCGGCTGAATAGCATCGCCTGGAAGATCTTGATCCCGGTGCCCATCGTCACGGTCGTGGCGCTGATCGTCGGCTGGTTGACGATCCCACAAGTCATTCGCGACAATGTCCGCAAGGACTCCGTGGAGACGGCACAGCAGATCGTTTTCCAGTTCAAGGCGCTGCGTAAATACTACACCCAGAACATCGTCACCAAGGCGATCAAGACCGGCAGCCTGAAGCCGTCGGTCGATCACAAGGGCTCGGCCAATCGGATCCCGCTGCCGGCCACGATGATCCACGATATGAGCCGCGTCCTGCAATCGCAAAGCACCAGAATCACGCTCTATAGCGGCTATCCCTGGCCCAACCGCAGCCGGCGCCAACTCGACGACTTCCAGAAGAAAGCCTGGTCGTTCCTGGTCAAGAATCCAAACAAGCCCTTTGTCCTGCAGACGACACGCAACGGTCAGCCGGTCGTTCGGGTTGCCGTTGCCGATCGCATGGTCGCGAAAGCCTGCGTCGACTGTCACAACAACAGACCCGGCTCACCCAGGACCGACTGGAAGCTGGGCGACGTTCGCGGCGTTTTGGAAGTGGTGCGCAACGTCGCCAAGCCGCTCGCCGCGGGCCGTGAGCTCAGCAACATGATCCTCTTCGGCATCTTCGGCGCCGGCCTATTGCTGATCGGGATGAGCCTGGTGATGGGGCGCCGTGTGGCCAAGCCGATTGGAACTATGGTGACCGCCATGGGCCGGCTGGCTGAGCGCGACAGCAGCGTTGAGATTGCCGGCACGGAACGCCGGGACGAGATCGGCGACATGGCCCGTGCCACCGAAGTGTTCAAGCGGAACGCGATCGAGATGGAAGGTATGGAGGCTGAGAAAAAGGGCGCTGCGCAGGCCGCCGAAGAGAAGCGCCGCGAGGGTCTCAGGGCATTGGCCGACGGTTTCGAAAACAATGTGCGCTCCGTCGTCGACGGTGTGTCCTCCGCGGTCACGGAGCTTCAGACGACCGCCGGATCAATGAACGGCCAGATCGAGCAGGCCAATCAGTTGGCCATGACGGTCGCGACCTCCTCCGAGGCGGCGACGACCAACGTCCAGACCGTCGCCGCGGCCACCGAGGAGATGTCGAGCTCGGTCACCGAGATCGGGCGCCAGATGGCGCAGTCGACCGAGATCGCCAATCGTGCCGTAGCCGAGGCGAGAAACACCAACGAGACGGTGCAGGGCCTGTCGGTCGCCGCACAAAAAGTCGGCGAAGTCGTCGGACTGATTTCCGATATTGCCGAGCAGACCAATCTGCTGGCCCTCAACGCAACGATTGAAGCCGCGCGCGCCGGGGAGGCCGGCAAGGGCTTCGCCGTGGTGGCCAGCGAGGTCAAGTCGCTCGCCGAACAGACGGCCAAGGCGACCGAGGAAATCTCCACGCAGATCGCCTCGATCCAGAGCGAGACGGGCACCGCCGTCCAGGCGATCGAGGGTATCGGCAACACGATCAACGAGATCAACGATATCTCCACCACGATCGCTGCCGCGGTCGACGAGCAGGGTGCTGCGACGGAGGAGATTGCGCGCAACGTCCAGGAAGCGGCCACGGGCACGACCGAGGTCACCAACAATATCGGTGAGGTCAGCAACGCCTCGATGCAGGCTAGCGGGGCAGCCGGCGAGGTGCTGGCGGCCGCCGGCGAGCTCTCCAAACGTTCCGAACAGCTCGGCGCGGAGATCCAACGCTTCCTCGACGGCGTCCGCGAAAGTTGACGATCGGCCGCGGCCGCGGCACTCGCAAACGGTGTTGGCCGGTCTGTTCAGGCCAAGTGTTCACTAATCGTTCGAATTGCCATAAGCTGACGCGGACGCGGTGCCTGGGCGATGGTTGCGCCCATCGGTGGCGCGAATCGTGGTGCTTCTGCGATTGGCGGCGAACGGCGGCGAATGGATCTTTTCGAGCAGGCGGCACAGAACGGCGGCGTCCCCGATGCCAGGCTTCTGGCGCGCGGTGTGGCACGCTGGCTGCTTGAGCTTGGCTACGAGGCGATGGCCGAGTTTCGCCTGGGCAACGGGCGCCGCGCCGATGTGATCGGCCTGGACCGCCAGGGCCGTTTCGTGATCGTCGAGATCAAAACCAGCACGGCCGATTTCCGCGCCGATGCAAAATGGCCGGAATACCTGGAACATTGCGATCAGTTTTTCTTCGCCGTGCCGGAAGGTTTCCCCAGCGAACTGCTGCCCGACGCCCATGGCATCCTGGTTGCCGACGGTTTTGGCGCGGCGGTGCTGCGCCCGTCGCCGGAGGCCCGGATGAACGCCGCGCGCCGCACCGCCCAGACCCGCAAATTCGCGCGCGCCGCCAGCGCCCGCCTGCGCGCCTTTACCGATCCGAGGCCGTGAGGGGCGAGCGGACGAACTGAGTTTGGCTGGTGCTGTGGCCAGCCTGCTCTTTGCCATTGGCAGTGGCAGCACCAGCCTCTCCCCCACCCGGCCACCCACGGGATCGTACGCTCATGGGTGGCCGGGTGGGGGAGCGGGCTGGCACCGGCTCCGGTAAAACCAAAAAAGCTGGCCGGGCGGGGGAGCGGGCTGGCACCGGCTCCGGTAAAACCAAAAAAGCTGGCCGGGTGGGGGAGCGGGCTGGCACCGGCTCCGGTAATACCAAAAAAGCTGGCCAGGTGGGGGCGTGGGCTGGTGATGTAATCGCCAGAGGCAAAGAGTGGGCTGGCTATGGCGCTGGCAGAGCCAAAGACAGCCCTGGTAAGCAGCGCCAGGCAACGAAGGGCCGGACAAGGCCTCCGCTGAGCCAAAAAACCAATCGATCTTACCGGCTGATTTTCTTGATCGTTTCGCTGGTGCTGTGCCCGGGCTTTAGCTTGGCAAGCAGAACCTTGCCGCCATAGCCGGTAACGATCTGGGCGCCGACGACCTCGTCGATCGTGTAGTCCGCCCCTTTGATCAGCACGTCCGGTCGCAGGGTCTCGATCAAACGTTCGGGCGTGTCTTGCGCGAAGATTGTCACCAGATCCACCGTGGCCAGCGAGCCTAGCACCGCGCCGCGCGCAGCTTCGGGCTGCACCGGCCGCCCCTTGCCTTTGAGCCGCGCCACCGAGGCATCGGCGTTCAAGCCCACGACGAGCCGGTCGCAGGCCCCGCCGGCCTGGGCCAACAGCGAGACATGGCCCGGATGCAGCAGATCGAAGCAGCCATTGGTGAAGCCGACTTTGAGGCCTTGCGTGCGCCAGGCCGCGACGCGCTGCTGTGCCTCGTTCAGCGAGACCACCTTGCGCTCACCGGTCATCAACTCCTGGCGCAGCAGGGCGGCGGCGATTTCGTCGCGATCGGCCACCGCGGTGCCGGCCTTGCCGACGACGATGCCGGCGGCGACATTGGCCAGTCGCGCCGCCTCGATCAGCGGCGCCTCCGCCGCCAGCGCCGCGGCCATCACGGCGATCACCGTGTCGCCGGCGCCGGAGACGTCGAAGACCTCGCGCGCCTGGGCCGGCAGGTGCTTCAGCTTCTTTCGTCCGTCGATCAGCGTCATGCCGTCGGGGCCGCGCGTGGCCAGCACCGCCTCTATGCCGCAGCCCTTGGCGAGCCGCCGTGCGGCGCCAACGATCTCATCCTCGTCGCCGGTTGGCAGGCGCGTTGCCTCCGCCAGCTCCTTGCGGTTCGGCGTGATCAGCCGGGCGCCGCGGTAGCGGCCGTAATCGCCGCCCTTGGGGTCAACCAGCACCGGTCGCCCGACCTCGTGCGCCGCACGGATGATTTCGCCGATCGCCTGGGGGGTCAGCGTGCCCTTGCCGTAGTCGGAGAGCACCACCATGCGCACTGCCTTCAGCCCCCGGGCGACGCGCTTGACCAGTTCCGCCTCCACGTCGCCGACCACCGGATGGCCGGTCTCGCGGTCGGCGCGCAATACCTGCTGACGGTCGGCGAAGTAGCGGGTCTTGATTGTGGTTTCCCGGTTGCGGTCGACGATCAAATCGGCGCGCACGTCGTCCAGGCCGCCGGCCAGCGCCGTCACCGTCTTGCCGGCGCGGTCATTGCCTACGACGGCGACGAAGTGCGTCGCGGCGCCAAGTGCGGAGAGATTGCGCGCAACGTTGCCGGCGCCGCCCAGCATGTCGGCTTCACTCGTCACGTTGAGGACCGGCACTGGGGCTTCGGGCGAAATGCGATCGACCGTACCGTGGACGAAACGGTCGAGCATGAGGTCGCCCACGACGAGGACCGGCGCGTCCACGATGGCGTCGATCAGCGCTGTAAGGTCGGCCCGTTTGCTCACGCCAGATCCTCCAGACCGCCGCTGATGGTGGGCATTCGTTTCATCAGGTTTGTCAAACCGGACACATCAGACAAGACCGAGTTTGCGTTCGAGCGCGCCGCACAGCATCTGGCCCAGCAAGATATGCATCTCCTGCACGCGGGCAGCCGCGTCCGACGGCACCAGCAGCAACGGATCGGCGAGCCCGGCCATGGCGCCGCCGCCGCCGCCGCCCAAGCCGGCCGCAGTGAGCTTCATATCGCGCGCGGCCTTCAAGCCCTCGATCACATTGGCGCTGCGCCCCGACGTGCTGATCGCCAGCGCCACGTCCCCCGGCCGGCCAAGCGCCCGGATTTGGCGCGCGAATAATTGGTCGAAGCCCAGATCGTTGCCGATCGCGGTCAGGGCCGAGCCGTCGGTGGTCAGCGACAATGCGGCGATCGGCGCCCGGTCGCCGGCGAAGCGAACGGTAAGCTCGGTCGCCAGATGCTGGGCGTCGGCGGCGCTGCCGCCATTGCCGAAGAACATCAGCTTGCCGCCCCCGCCGACCGCATCCGCGCAGAGCCCGACCAGCGCCGCCAATCCGTCGCTGGTTGCGCGTCGGGTCGCCTGGAACACCTCGTCGTGCTCGGCGAAGGCGCCGGCGATGTAGTCGTCAAGATCGAAGCCGCTCATGCCCCGATGGCTAGAGGATTGCAGCGCCGGGTTCAAGCGGGAAGGGGGATGGAAAGGTTTAGTTGGAATTATTGGGCTCGCCTCGCACTGGCTCTCTTGGCCTCTGGCGGTGGCAACACCGGCCCACGCCCCCACCCGGCCACCCACGGGATCGTACGCTCATGGGTGGCCGGGTGGGG